>ERZ777011.2714-NODE-2714-length-13111-cov-2.928079_pt1 | contig 13111 bp, 11 predicted proteins | sample MGYA00374964_ERZ777011 | MGnify/ENA primary metagenome ERZ777011 (study PRJEB29310, sample SAMD00008975) | mouse gut metagenome | study: EMG produced TPA metagenomics assembly of the Metagenome analysis of fecal microbiota from mouse which was promoted...
TGACGATATTAACACGGGAGCCGTCGGGCAGCCTGGTATCCGATATCGGCGCCGCCTCATTCACGATCTTGTTGGAACCGGCCGCAATTCTCTGAACTATGTCGTTCAGGCGTTTGGGACTTTCAAAATGCTTATCCCAACGGCTTATTTTCCCGTTTTTCTCTATAAAAACCGCGCTCCAGCCGTTTACCATTATTTCAGTTATCGCGTCGTCCTCCAGCAGTTCCTGCAATATATCCAGTCTTTTTATATCGTTGAAAATTTTCCGGCGGCAGGAGGCTTTATCAGACGCGCTAATCATGCGTCCGGCAGAGCATTCCATGATCGCGCCGTCAATTATCCCGTAAAGCTCCTCCTCTCCTGTTTCCGCTGTCGGTTCAATACGGAGCATGACGTTTTCTTTTATAGTGTTAAAAATATCATCCATCAAGACATCTCCTCGCCGCGTTTATAATTGCAAAACTCCGGGCTGTTTCAGCCGTTATTTGGTATCCAGCCAGCGTTTCGTCATAGGAAACATTTATTTTAAAAATCTTCCGCTCAATTTCGTTTTTCCCGCTTAATAAGATATAATTTTCAAATTCTGAAGCTTTTTTGCGTCCCATATGGTCTAACGGCTCCGGCATGATTATTTTCCCGCTCACTTCGAGAAGTTTCCACGGTCTGTTGAAAATACAGCCCGCGTCAGCAACGATATATGCGTAATCCCCATACTCTGCCAACGTATATATAAAATCCACCGTTTCGTCGTCGTTCTGTTCGGCTATATCGTCGGCGCATACCGCAGGAGCAAGAAAATCAAAGCCCATAACGCTGTCCGTGCATGACAGAATTTTGCCGGACGCGGCCTCCTTCCCTATTTTGTAATAATACAGAGCGTCGGAGAGTCCACCCCTTGTTCCTGACAGCAGATTTCCCAGACCTGCAAACTGTTCAAAGCTTATAAAAAGAGTGCGCCCGATTCGGGCAGCCTCCGCAGCAATTCCTAATGACAGCGTAGTCTTGAAGCATTTGGTCGCCGGAGAATAAACGCTCAGAATTTTTGTCGTCCGATTATCGCCGCGTTTACGGGAAAATCCCGAAATATGTGATATAACGTCTTTGATTATCCGATCGGCAGACTGATAACGGTATACCTCGTTTGCTTCTATATTTTCACTATCCTCTACAAGCCTTATATACGCTTCAGGACTTACAATATCAACCGCCTCATCCCCGCCTCCCGCAAGCAAAAGCTTTATCTCATATTTATCGCGGCAATCCTCAAGCGCCTTTGTTGAAGTAAACGCAAGCGCCTGATAAGGCAGAGCGCCCCTCTCGTTTATGTAATCCGTCAGCCGGACGGCATAATTTTCATCCGGATCAAGAATACAGCATACCTTCTCCTTCAAATGATCCCTCCCTTCGATATAAGCAAAATAAGATACCCGATAAGTATCGGTACGCTGAATCTTATATTTGTCTTCATTTTTAGCGATTTACGGTTAGCGGATATTCTGACCGCGGCATCGGTAAGCATTTTCACTATTCCCGTGAACGCCCCTATAAAGAAAACCAGAACCATATAGACAAGTCCCTGCCGCATCCCCAGAAGTCCTCCCATAAAGCCTATCAGCTTTACGTCGCCCGCTCCTATTCCACCTATAAGGTAGACTATTAAAAGCGGCGCTCCGACAGCCAATACGCCCGCAAGCGCTCTGCCTAATCCCTGCCATCCCGCTCTTATGAAGATAATAGGAATCAGTCCGGCATAGCCCGCTGTTAAAACATAGTTGGGAATCTTTCGGAAATATATATCGTATACGAAAGATGTTCCGACTATTACTCCTGCAAAAATACTGATTTCCGGCCACCTCCCCGATATTTGATTTAAGAAAATGAATTGTTCGGATACTTCCGGGAATAAAGATAACTCCGAATTCAGAAACACATTGATGTTTTGTGTAACGCCAACGATAAACCTATTTTGGCGTTTCGTCAATAGTTTTTATGATTAATTTTTAAAAGTTTTATTTATGACAGAATACTTACATATTTTGGAATTTTTCTGAATAGAATAAGGTAATTATGACAATAATCCAATTATCAACAGAAAGGACATGACCTCATAATGAAAAAGAACAAATCATTTATGACATATGAAGAGAAATATCTGCTCTCCGAACTTGAACAGACAAGAAACGCTCTTGCGGCAGCCTACTCGAATTTTGAATATGTCACGGACCCGGATTTGATAGATTCGTGCATTTATCAGGTCAATTCCGCCCAAAAACGCTATAAATTTCTGCTTGAGCGCGCCCGCGAAGCCAATCTGGAAGTCAGGTGCGAGGTCATCAGCGTCGAAAAATAAACAGGGGCTTACACTGTAAAGCCCCTGTTTTCGTCCAAATACATATTTTCATTGAGTGATGATTTTGAATATGTTAGCCCCGCATAAACCTGCTGGGTATTCTCCATCATAGGTCCAGAAGAATCTTCCTTGCCTGCCTCCGCAAAAGCGGTCTGCAGTTTTTTAAGCATGATTATTATTCGCTCTGTTTCTGATATATCCCTGCGTATGTCGGCACGCACCAACGCGTTATTCATAAACATATACAGAGAAAAAAGGTTTCCCGAAACAGGGTAACGCATATCAAGCGAAGCCGAAAGCTCGTTGATAAACGATTTGGCTTTCCGCAGATTCAAGCGGAATTCCTCTATATCTCCGGCATTGAAGCGCTCACAGGCATCCGACAGATATTTTACCGTAATCTCATACATTATCACAATAAGCCCGGTCCTGCTCGCCTGAGTAACCTTCACGCCGTAATCCTTTAGTTCCTGCTTTGTCACGCTATTCCTCCTGTATTACTGCAAAAGCTGTAAAACGGTCTGCGGTCTTTCGTTTGCCTGGGCAAGTACTGACGTCGCCGCCTGCGAAACGACGTTTCTCGCGGTATATTCCGTCATTTCCTCCGCCATATCGCAATCCTCAACGCTTGAAAGGGCTGAGGTTATATTTTCCTCATATGCCTCAAGGCTGCTTATTGAAGACTCAAGTCGGTTCTGATACGCGCCGAGATTGGTTCTTGCGCTTGACACCAATTCTATTGCCTTGTCGATTTTTGTAATTGATTCGGTCGCGCATTTTGAGGTGCCGAGATTTACCTGATCCATTCCCAATACATGCGAATTTATTTTAGGAATATCTATTATAAGCTGCTGGCCCTGATTCGCGCCTATCTGTATTCCCATTGTTCCGATGTCCGTAACATTAAGGTTACAGGGAGTTCCCACCGGCATTTCGTCGGTGATCTCTATTTTCATCTCAAAATTATTTATGTCCTTAATAGTCACCCACTGTCCTTCCGCAGTAGCCTTTGCGGTTGAAGAAAATCCTGCCCCAAGATTTATCTCGCAGTCGGTCCCGACCACAGTCTGCTCTTCGGCAAGTCCGAAAAGCGCCGCAGTATCGGGATTGCTGAATTTTATCACAAGTTCCTCTGCGCTTCCGTAATTCTGATTGGTAAAGGTTATGGGAGTAGCCGTCCCGTCCATTGCCACATTAGCTCTTAAACAGCCTTCGTGCAGTTTGGCGTACACGTCGTCAAAAGTATCTCCTTCAGCAATTTCGATCAAAGCGTCGTTTATTTTCATAAATCCCGCCTGCTGCTCGGTAACCGTTCCTGCGAAGTCGGTGCAGGTAAGAGATGCCTGTGTCGCGGGAGCCGCCAGTGAGATCTCATATTTTTTGGCAAGAACCCCGGAAGTAGTAGATATAACGTCAACGCCGTCAACATCGGGATAGACTCTTCTGCTCAAAGTGCCGTCAAGAAGCGGCATTGTATTGTATTCCGTATCGGTAGAAATTCTGTCTATCTCATCGTTTATTTTCTTAAGTTCCTCACGGATCGCGTCCTTATCCTCGCCGCTATACGCGTCGCTGCCCGCCTGGACCGCAAGCTCTCTTGCTCTCTGGAGCATACTCTCCAGCTCGTTAAGCGCGCTCTCCGCCGTCTGCACGACCGACACGCCCGCGGAACCGTTTTCATTCGCTTTCTTGAGCGCCTTTATCTGCGTATGCATTTTCTTCGCTATAGCAAGTCCAGCCGCGTCGTCCTCCGCATGATTGATTTTAAGTCCGGAGGAAAGTCTTTCTATCGCGTTATTGGCAGCCTTCTGCCCCTTTCCAAGATAATTATTCGCTATTATTGCGGAAATATTACAGTTTACTCTCATTTAACCTGTCACCACTTTCTTTTTGATCCAAAAACACATCTGTATTATATATCGGCAGTCCGCTTGTTTTAATTAGTCAGACTTCTGATAAAAATTTTGGCCGACGCGAAAAGAATCTCTGTGGAAACGCCGTCCTTTACCGCGGATTTTCCCTCCGGCTGCGATTTTGCGCGGTTCACGCTTATTCTTACGTCCTCCGTCCCTCGCTGCTTTAACGCCTCCGTGATCTCCTTTGCCTTTATATTAAGAAGCTCCTCGCTCTCCTTATCTTCGCACATTATCCTGGCGTGTACAAAGCGCGAATCCGCTTTTGCCTCTACCGTGACCCCTCCGAATCTTCCGTCACGCATCTTTATCACGAAGCTTCCGGTATTCTCCCCGGTTTCTATGATCTTTAGATTTATGACTCCGGTGCCGTCCTGTGTTTTGTACGGAATCCGGTAATTGTTTTTATGGGCGAGAACGCCCATTAACTTCATATTGTTTCCGAGCATCCTCAGAGCTTCCATGTCGATATACGAATCTACTCTACCGACCGCTTCGTCCGCAAGGCGGCGGGCATTCTCCATAAGCGAGTCGTATTCGTTCTGCGCGCTCTCTTTGCTCTCAAGCGCCTCCGTAAGACGCTCCTCCAATTCCTCGTCCCCGGCAAGCTTTTTGTATCCGTCAAAAATACTTCCCGGATCCTCCGCAACGGTCTGCGCCGCCATGATATTGTTGTACGTGGAGGAAATCTCATTGTCCGTTATGACACGCAGAACATTTTCTTCAAGCTGCGCCGCGTTTCGCGCCGTTTCGACATATCTGGCATAAACCGCGTCGTCTTTTGCCGGCTCACTCTCCCGCAAAGCCTGCGCGAACTGCTCAGGCGTCATGGAGTCAAAATCATCCTCCACCGACGAAAGCGCCTCCGGCGTAACTTTTCCTTTTATGCCGCCCAGAAGATTTTTGTAATATGTAACTTTATCTTTATACTCCGCGGGACTCGTACCGTCGTCAACAGTAAATTCCATTCCGCTGTCCCTGCGCGACATATACGCGGTTAAAAGGTTTCCCATAGTAAGCTCAAGGTTCTGATTGAGCAAGGCTCCTGCGGCTTTCATTCCGTCCTTCTGAAATTTGCTGATGAGGCTGTATATACCGACAAATTTTTCCCGCTCCTCAAGGGTTATTTTGCCGCTCTTATCCATTCTGTAAAGAAACTCGCTGTATTTCTCGACCTCCGGTCTGGCATTTTCCTCCATATTTATAAAGTAACCGTTAAGCTCCTCAACACTGGTTTCAAGGGGGTTATGCCCCTCTCTTATCATATTGAGAACCTTCTGCGGCGTCATGTTTTTAAACAGCTCGTTGGCAGAATAGTCAATGCTCTTGATCTTATCAATATTGCGGCGGCTTATCTCCATATTATTGTAAGCAAGGATCCTGACCGCACGCCTGTTAGCCTCGTTGTCCTCATATCCCATATCCGACAGAATATCTCCCGTGCTTGCTTTTATTGCTTTGGATATGGAATCTCCCAGGTCGCTTCGTATTTCCGTACTTAGAGCCTCGTAAGCATTGCCTGCCGCCTCAATTTTTGCCGCGACCGCCGGAGCGTGATACATCATCGCATTGACCGTCGGCTCTTCTTTTGCATCAACCACGCTTCCGATAACTGCGCTCGGCACAAAACGAAGGCTGTCGATAGTCACCATAGCGATGCTGACCTGCTCTACTTCCATAAGCGTCACTTCATTACCGCCGTCTTCTCTGTTAAGATTAAAAATATTGAGCTCGTATTTTTTAAGTTCGCCGATCAAATCGGAAATATCCGTGGTATTAACGGAAATTCCGTTGCGCTCCATTGTCCATGCCGCCTCAAGCGTCATCATAAGCCTGATTTCCTGAAGCTCCCTTGAGGCTTTTACATACTTGTAATCGTTTCTGTCGGGAACTGCTGTTTCCCCTTTATGTACGGTCCCCGCGAGCGCTTCAAGCGTGTACTCTCCGCCTGCCGCAAACGCCGCAATATTTTCTTCCGTGGCTTCTGCGGCTGTTTTTACGGCTTTTACCGCCTCCTCCCACGGAAGCTTTTCGCCGTTTATAAGGGCGTCCTTCGCCGCCTTTCCTTCAGTCATTGAAGCGGCTATCCTCTCAATAAGCTCATCCGTACCGAGTATCTCCTGCACTCCGTCCAAAGCCTCGAGCCTCTCAAGACTTTCCGGCGTGACTTGAATATCGTTGTCCAGCATCCAGCGCACTCTCGCAAGATTTTCGTCCGTAACCGCCTCTCCTGCCTCTTGAAGCACCCTTTCCACCTGCGGAAGCATCTCCTGCCACTCGGCGTCGGAAATCACTCCTGTTTTGTTGACATAGCCCGCGTTTGCGGAAATATATACATTGCGCACCGTCGGCGCCATGTCGTTCTGCATAAGATACGCCTTCATCCCGTCGTCAACCGAATCGATACGGGACGCCATTTCACAGGCTCCCATTATTTCGGACACGTTTTCTTTGGCGGGCTTAACGCCGTTCTTTTTAAGCTCGCCCGCTATTTTCATAGCAGCGGCGCCGTCGCCTATAACCTTCCTTAAAGCATCCTCGTCGATATCAATGGTGGCCTGAAAATCGTCGCAGTACATCGCAAGTTTTATCTGTATCTGCTCTACGACGGTAACTATTTTATCCGCGTCGGTGTTGTTTACGTCGATTCCGTCCTCGTCCATTTTGACCGCCGAGCCTGTATCCATTTTCTTAAAAATAGCCGAGAGATTATCCTTCAAAATCGACGCCTGATTTTTCAGAGACTCCATCGAGCCGTCGCTGCCGCTCAAAAACGAGCTTTTCGCGCCGCTGCCGCCCATGATACCGTCCTCCGAGCTTCCGAAGGACACCGCGTCCGCCATAAAAGCAGCGCTTACTCCGCCGGAAGCCTTCTCCGTCCTTGTATCCACATTACTGCTGTACTGCTGATTGATAATTCCGTCTATTCTCATACGAACCTCCAATATTTCACCGGATAACTTTCATTACGTCAAAAAAACCTGTGTACGCTACGATCCCATACACAGGTATATTTCGGCTGTTTATACAAATTATTTTATCCCTTTATAATTAAATTTCAAAACAGCGGTTCCGAAAGCCGCCAAAGGCAGCGCCACCGAATACTCTCTTCCGTCGCACTCCGACTCCTCCGCGGTAAACGTTTTGCCCGATTCTCCGTCCTGATTCAGCAAAAGAGTATACTTGCCCTCGCATGGAACACCCACTCTGTAATCAGGTCTTTCAACCGGAGTAAAATTGCATATGAACAAAAGACTGTCCTTTCCGGTCTTGTCCTTTCGCACAAAGCTGTAAATGCTTCTGAATATATCGTCCGCATTGATCCACTCCATGCCCTCCTGATACTGGTCAAGCTCGCTGCACGCCTTATATTTGCGGTAGATTCCAAGCAAAGCCTTTACATAGTCGTTCAGCTGCTTATGCTGCGGCTCCTCCATGAGATGCCAGTCAAGCGCGCGCGCCTCGCTCCACTCGGAGAGCTGCGCAAAATCCTGCCCCATAAACAGAAGTTTCTTGCCCGGATGCCCCATCATAAAGGTATATGCCGCCTTCAGGTTGGCAAATTTAGCTTCGTAATCTCCCGGCATTTTATTTATCATTGAGCATTTCAGGTGAACCACTTCGTCATGTGAAAGCACCAGAATATAGTTCTCGCTGTAGCTATAGCTTGACGCGAAGGTCATCTTATGGTGGTTATTTTTGCGGAAGTAAGGGTCTAATTTCATATACTCAAGAAAATCGTGCATCCAGCCCATGTTCCACTTGAAGGAAAATCCAAGCCCGTCCTTATCCGGTCCCGCCGTTATTCCAGGCCACGCGGTCGATTCCTCCGCAATCGTTATCGCCCTCGGATTACGGTATTTCATTATGCTGTTGAGATGACGGAAAAACTCCATCGCTTCAAGATTACCGTTGCCGCCGTAACGGTTAGGCACCCAGTTACCGCTGCTGCGCCCGTAATCAAGATAAAGCATTGACGCTACCGCGTCAACACGCAGACCGTCAACATGGAATTTCTCAACCCAGAAAAGCGCGTTCGCAATCAGGAAATTTGACACCTCATGCTTGCCGTAGTCAAAAACCATAGTTCCCCAGTCGGGATGCATTCCTTTTCTCGGATCGGCATACTCATACGCACAGGTGCCGTCGAACTCCATAAGCCCATGCGCGTCCCTCGGAAAATGCGCCGGAACCCAGTCGAGAATAACTCCGATTCCCTCTTTATGCATATAATTGACAAAATACATAAAATCCTTGGGGGTGCCGTACCTTGAGGTGGGCGCGTAATAACCCGTCACCTGATAACCCCATGAGCCGTCAAAAGGATATTCGGAAATTCCCATAAGCTCAATATGAGTATATCCCATGTCTTTGACATACGCGGCAAGCTCAGGAGCAAGCTCGCGGTAATTATAGAACCCGTCCTCCGTCCCGTCGTCTTTTTTCTTCCACGAACCGGGGTGGACCTCATATACCGCCATCGGCTCCTTCCAGGACTCCTTGCCGCCGCTTTCCTCGATCCATTCACCGTCGGTCCATTCAAATCCGTTAAGATCCGTAATAACAGACGCCGTACCCGGTCTTTTCTCGGCATAGTTGGCATACGGGTCCGCTTTATAAAGCCATCGTCCGTCTCCTGCGATTATGAGGTACTTGTACATATCCCCGACAGCAGCCTTATCGGTAAATAGCTCATATATTCCGGAGCTTCCGAGCCTCGTCATCTCAAATCCGCCGCCGTTCCAGCCATTAAAGCTGCCCACTACAAATACCTGCGCCGCGTTAGGCGCCCAAACCGCAAAATACACCCCTTCTCTGCCGTCCTCGTCCACGGCTTTATGCGCTCCGAGTTTTTCGTAAATTTCGTAATGCGTCCCCATCCCGAATAAATACCGGTCGCCCTCAGTAATAAAAACCTTGTCTTTCGCCATAAACTTCTCCAATTTATCAAGTGTTTTTTCTAATATTGAAATTATATCATATTTTTTTGCATATTTCTATAATGATGTGCTATAATCTCGATAGTAAATTTTATAATTTTTTCCAGCCGGAGGACGATATGATTTTTGAACTGATTGACAGATCCTACATAAACGAAATTACCTTCATAAGCATAATCATTGCTTTTGCCGCTACATGTATCGTGATAAGCCTGTGCAAGAATATTTTACCAAGGGACCAGGGCCGCGCGTTTGCCGTCAACGGTCAGAAATCCGAGGGAAAGCCTCGCGGCGCGGGAATAATTTTCGTATTGGTCTTCGCGTTGTGCTCGATACTTTTTATCCCGTACTCAAACGAAATGCTTATATATCTTATGTTAGTTATAGGCGCAATGTTAAGCGGTTATCTCGACGACCGCTCAAGCTCACCGTGGGGAGAATACAAGAAAGCGATAATCGACCTGATACTTGCAATCATATGCGCCCTTACCTATGTCAATTACAACGGAACTCATATTCAGTTATTTTATTCCGACGCCATAAGCTTTACAATGCCGACCGTTCCTTTTGTCATACTCGCGGTCGTGCTTATATGGGGAAGCATTAACGTTACCAACTGCTCCGACGGCGTAGACGGTCTGTGCGGGACGCTTTCCATAATTTCAATGATAACGGTCTACGGCATATGCCAGATCAAAGGAATCGACGCCTCCGTTAAGCACATGATCCTTCTTTTTGCCGTATGTCTGCTCGGCTACCTTTGGTTCAACGCCGCTCCGAGCCGACTTTTGATGGGCGATGCCGGTTCGCGGGCGATAGGATTCTTTCTGGCGGTAGCGATACTCAAGACGGGAAGCCCGCTTTTATTCATTCCCTCCGCCATACTTCTGATCGTGGACGGCGGTCTGGGACTTATCAAGGTATTTTTGCTCAGATTCCTGAAAATCAAAATACTCACAAAGGTCAGAACGCCGATACACGACCATATGCGCAAAAGCAAGGGCTGGTCGGACACTCAGGTAGTTTTCCGCTTCACAATCATGCAGATAGTAGTGTCGCTCGCGCTGCTTTTCGCTCACTTATAAAACGCTGACACTGAAGGTTACGCTGCCCGTATAATCGCCCGCCCGTTCCATTGCTTTGGCAGGCTTCAGACGGTAATACACGGTAGTTGAATCCTGTGTTCTGGCAAGGTAGCCCGTATTCTGCAATTTCGTAAAGCCTGAGTTATAATTTGACGACGTCTCCGCAAGAGCGCTGTATTTTACGCCGGGATCGCCGTCCCGCACAAGCTCCACGGAATCGTCCGTATCAACGATAACACTTTTTCTTCCGCTCATCTGCGGCGTGCCGTTATTATAGATGCTGATTTTGACCGCATACGCTTCGTTGAGCGTGCAGTACGCGGGTACGGACACTTCAAATCCCATAACGTACACCTTACATACGGCTGACGCGCCTCCGGGTGCTTCGGCTTTTATTTCGGCAACACCAGTTCCCTTCGCGGTAACCTGCCCGTCCTTGTCAACGACGGCGACGCCGGTATCGCTGCTGCTCCATGAAACTGACTTATTCACGGTATCCTCCGGATATACTGACGCGTCAAGCCTTACTTTTTCTCCGCAGTTCTGCTCAAGTATGACATACGGCTTATCCAAAACCACCCCGCCCGCCGGATTTTCCTTCCATACAGCCGTAAGCTTGCAGTCCTTGAACAGTTCCTTATCGTATTTAACGGGCAGAGACTTGTCATAAACCGCTCCGCTTTCCGTGCGCCATCCGGCAAACGTATATCCCGCCTTCACGGGTACGGGTAAATTCATTTTTTCAACACCCCACCTCTCCGCTTTATAAGTGTTTTTCCCTTCATAGCTGCCTCCGTTCATATCAAAGGAATATGTAAACGGACTGAAAACCAGATACCTTAGCGGAGAATTCTGTATTTCCTCCACGGAAATCTCAGTGTCCTGTCCGGCTCCCGCCTCCATATTGCCGTCAACCTGCCTGAACACAAGCATTATCCACGCCGCGTCTTTATTCAGCTGCAAAACGTCTCCGGTCGTGTTCCAGTCTCCCGCCCTGATGAGCTTAAAAGACGCATCGTACTCGGCGCAGTACACATAATATTCCTCCGAAAACACAAAAGACATTTTCCGCACACCGCTCACGTTAATAAGCTTTACATACGCCAGACGCGACTTGTTGTACCAGTAAAAGCTGTTTTCGATACTGTTTCCTTCAAAACTGTATGTATTTGAAATATATGCCGAATACCGGTTCAAATCGGTAATTTCATACACATTACCGGGGTCCGTCACTTTGACGATACTGTCCTGCTTAACGTTCCATTTTTCCCCGTACTGTGTCGGAATATATACTCCGCCGCCTGACCATGTCCCCGCGGCGCTAACGCTAAGCGGAACCGCCAGCGCAATCATTATACATACGATCAAAATCCCAAACTTTTTCATATTCACCTGCTTTTAAGCCTCACCTTAAACTCCACTGTCGTCATGTAATCTCCCGCTTCGGTATCTTCCTTCACGTTCAGCGCGCTCATTGACACCGCGCCGAGTCGGTTTACTTTACTGTCTGCTCCGTCCTCAAACCGTGCCACAAGATAGCCGTTTGCGCCTATGTTCTTATCTCCCACCGAAAAAACGGTGTCAAGCGTCGCCACGGGCTTTCCCTCCGGTACATTCTGACGTTTGAGCGTAACCGTGCCGTTCTCCGTACAGCCCGAAGAAACGCTTACCTCGACAAACTGCTCCGGTCTCAGATTCATACTTGCAGCGCCTATCTCAAAGCTCCTTCCCTCGATTCCCGGAGCGATCACCGCCGGCACCGTTATAACAAACGACGTATTGCTTACCGTATATCTGACGGGAACCGTCGCCGTCTGCCCGTCCGTATTCATATTTGCCGCATAAACCGTTTGTCCCGTAACCATAATAAATATTGCCGCTAAAATTCCCATTATTATTTTTTTGCCCATAAAATTTCCTCCTGTTTTTCTATTCAGATTGTAAAATTACCTGTTGGGATACCGTATTGAATTCGGTCCTCCCGTCCCGCGAGTAAGCCCGCGCAACAAGCGTTAATGTATAATTCCCAGCCGACAGGCGGTCGTAAAAATCAACATTTTCCGACGCTCCCGCTTCAAGCATTCCTGTCGATGCCACAAGCTCGTCTTTAATATATAGCCCGTACTGTAATATGCATTGATTGTCCGGCGGATTATAAAGAGCAATCCCTCTTTGCGCTGAGTTTACCCTGAAATCCGTATATCCCGGAACGCTGATATACAATCCGGCATACTCGTTCTGTAAAATCCCGGCAGTCTCGGATTCCGGCTCCGGCATGATGATCTGTTTTGTCGTTTTCTCCTCTTTCACCAGAGCTTTAGGTGAAATCGAGCGGATAATAACGAAAGCCAGCAAAATCACCGCTAAAGGTATAAGAAAAGGCAACAGCCTGAATCTCACCACCGCGGCGTATCCGCCGTCCGCCAAGGGGCGTCCCGCCTTTATCTTGGAAAGCTGCAGCGCCGCTCTGTTTTGGGCAGCCTTATAGCCCTTGCACGGCCTGACCCTTTTGAATCTGACATAGCCTCTCACACAGCCGTCGCCGCAGGCCTTTACAAGCTTTTCAAGGCTGTCCGCTGAAATATCTTTATTCTGTTTGGATAAAAAAATATGTTACCACCTCCGTTGAAAATAATCATCAATGAGAATAATCCGAATTGTATCGATACGTTTGAGTGCGATGAAATCGCAGAAGAATGATTCAGATGTGCAATAAAAATAACGCCAAATCTGGCTGATGTCAATAGATTCGGCGTAATTTATATATTCTTTATTTTGGTTATAGAAATTTAAACCTCTATGGTGCTTCAAATTATCATTCTG
>ERZ777011.2715-NODE-2715-length-13108-cov-3.656248_pt1 | contig 13108 bp, 17 predicted proteins | sample MGYA00374964_ERZ777011 | MGnify/ENA primary metagenome ERZ777011 (study PRJEB29310, sample SAMD00008975) | mouse gut metagenome | study: EMG produced TPA metagenomics assembly of the Metagenome analysis of fecal microbiota from mouse which was promoted...
ACCGTAAAGTTATCGTTTACAAGTACAAGAGAAAAACAGGCTATCATAAGAAAAACGGTCATAGACAAGCATACACTCAGGTTAAGATCGACAAAATCAATGCGTAGCATTTAGTTTTAGAGACAGGTGAGAGTTGTGCGAAGGTGATTGTAATGATCTGATGCAGACGACGAATCAGGGAATGCAATCAGGGTGTGAGATGACAAAGATCACATTTTATAAGACAACAGCAGGAGAATATCAGGGATTTACATGTGACGGTCATGCAGGATATGCGAATTACGGTGAAGACATCGTGTGTGCATCGATCTCCGTACTGGTCATTAACACCATTAATTCTCTGGAGGAGATTACCGGAGAGGAAATGGACGTGACAACAGACGGGGATGCAGGAATTATCCGGTGTCGCTTCATGAATGTGTCTCTGCGGGAAACTTCCCGGACGTTGATGGATTCTCTGGTGCTGGGGCTTACCCATATTGAGAAGCAATACGGGTCAAAATATTGCAAATTGACATTTGAGGAGGTGTAATACCATGTTAAATATGAACCTTCAATTTTTTGCACATAAGAAGGGTGTCGGTTCTACCAAGAACGGCAGAGATTCCGAGGCTAAGAGATTAGGTGCGAAGAGAGCTGACGGACAATTCGTTAAGGCAGGAAATATCTTATACAGACAGCGCGGAACTAAGATTCATCCCGGTGTAAACGTAGGCATCGGCGGTGACGATACACTGTTCGCGTTAGTTGACGGTGTGCTTCGTTTCGAGCGCAAGGGAAGAGATAAGAAACAGGCTTCCGTATATCCTGTAGAGAAATAAGGCGATTGATTCGGGCTTCAGACATTTAGGTGTTTGGAGCCTTTTTCAATCATATCCTTAGAAGAGGTTTTAAACTGGACAGGCTGGAGGAAATTATGTTTGCAGATCGTGCAAAAATTTATGTAAAAAGCGGTAAAGGCGGAGACGGACACGTGTCTTTCCGCAGAGAAAAATATGTGCCGAACGGCGGTCCGGACGGCGGTGACGGCGGTAAGGGCGGCAGTGTCTACTTTGAGGTGGACGAGGGCTTGAACACGCTCACGGACTTCCGGCATATTCGCAAATACTGCGCCGGAAACGGGGAAAACGGCAACAAGCGTAACTGTGCGGGTAAGAACGGGGAAGATATTACGATCAAGGTACCTGCCGGAACGGTCATCAAGGAGGCTGAGAGTGGTCAGGTCATCACGGATATGTCCGGCGATAACCGCAGATTTCTGCTTCTGAGCGGCGGGAAAGGCGGTAACGGCAACCAGCATTACGCCACCAGCACCATGCAGGCGCCCAGATATGCCCAGCCGGGGCAGCCGGCGCAGGAGCTGGAACTTCTGCTGGAATTGAAAGTAATTGCCGATGTAGGACTGGTAGGCTTTCCGAATGTCGGCAAATCCACTTTTCTTTCCAAAGTGACGAACGCAAGGCCGAAGATCGCGAACTATCATTTTACAACGCTGAACCCTAATCTGGGGGTCGTGGACTTAGAGGATGCGAAAGGATTTGTTATCGCGGATATTCCGGGATTGATTGAGGGCGCTTCTGAGGGCGTCGGACTCGGACATGAGTTCCTGCGGCATATCGAACGTACCAAGCTGATCGTGCACATTGTCGATGCTGCTTCTACGGAAGGCCGTGATCCGATCGAGGATATCTATGCCATCAACCGGGAACTGGAAAACTACAATGTAGAGATCGCCGGACGACCGCAGATTATCGCCGCCAATAAGATTGATATGATCTATGCGGACGATGATCCCGTAGCAAAGATCAGAGCGGAATTTGAGCCGAAGGGCATTCCCGTTTATGCCATTTCCGCAATCAGCGGTCAGGGATTGCAGCAGCTTTTGTATGCTGTCAATAACGAACTGGAGAAGCTGGATGCCAAACCGGTTGTCTTTGAACAGGAATTTTTCCCGGAGTTTCATTTTGATACGGAAAGCGAGCCGTTTACCGTTGTCTACAGCGAGGAAGAAGACGCTTATGTGGTGGAAGGTCCGAGAATCGAGAAAATGTTGTCTTACACAAATCTGGAGTCCGAGAAAGGCTTCAAATTCTTTCAGGATTTCCTGAAGGACAACGGCATTCTGGAACAATTGGAGGCGCTTGGCATCGAAGAGGGCGATACCGTGCGGATGTACGGGCTTTCCTTCGATTATTATAAGTAAAAGGGAAGAGGTATATCATGACGAGTAAACAGAGAGCATATTTAAAGAGTCTCGCTTCTACAATAAATCCTATTTTTCAGGTGGGAAAATCCAGCCTGACACCGGAATTTACGGCTGCGATCGGTGAGGCGTTCAACACGAAAGAACTGATCAAGATCGCGGTGCTGAAAAACTGCATGGATGATCCGAATGAGATCGCGCAGGTGATTGCGGAGCGAACGCGCTCGCAGGTGGTGCAGGTGATCGGCAAAAAGATTGTATTATACAAACCTGATAAGAAAAATCCAAAGATTATTCTGCCTAAGGAAACAACAAAATGAAAAAAAACGGGATTATGGGCGGCACATTCAATCCGATTCATAACGGGCATCTGGCGCTGGCGCAGAGCGCACTGGAACAGTTTGCACTGGATGAAGTGCTGTTCATGCCATGCGGCGTACCTTATATGAAAGCGGATCAGCATGTAGAGGACGGGCAGATCCGTGCCGAGATGACAGCGCTGGCGATCGAGGGCAGACCGCATTTTCGGTTGTCTCTCATGGAATTGGAGCAGGAGGGTAATACCTATACCTACCAGACGCTGGAGCGACTCAAATCAGAGAATCCGGAGACCGTATATTATTTTATCGCAGGTGCGGACAGCCTTTTTCATATGACCAAATGGGCTCACCCTGAGCGGATCTTTGCCGACTGCCGGGTTCTTGCCGCTGTGCGGGACGATAAGACGACGGAGGATATGGAGGCACAGATACGGTTTCTGGAACAGCAGTATAACGCCAGGATTCATCTTCTGCAGACAGAAACCATGGATATCTCTTCTTCCGGAATCCGGCGAAAGGTTGCGGCTGGAGAGTCGATTGCGGATATGGTGCCGGAGGCTGTCAGGATTTATATTGACCGGAAGAGGCTGTATTGTTAAACGCAGTGTGGGAATAGAGTATTCTCCGCGCGGATTGAAATTTATATGTGGGAACGGGAGCGAGATGTGCAATGAATACGGCAGAACTTTACAAACTCAGAAAAGAGATGGAAAAAGCACTGGAACCCAAGCGGTATGAGCATACGTTGAGCGTGGCATATACAGCAGCGAATCTGGCCGCCGTACACGGTGTGGATACCGATAAAGCACTTATCGCAGGTATGCTGCATGACTGCGCGAAATGTCTGAGCCATAAGAAACAGATGTCTGTCTGTGAAAAAAATCATATAAGCCTGACCGAAATGGAAACGGAGGAAAACTCGCCGCTGTTACATGCCAAGGCAGGAAGCGCACTGGCAAGGCAGGAATACAGGATCACGGACGAGGATATTCTGAATGCGATCCGGTACCATACAACAGGACGACCCGGCATGAGTCCCCTGGAGAAGGTGATTTACATTGCAGACTATATCGAACCCGGACGGAAACACGCGAAAAGAACATCGGAAGTGAACGATCTCTATATGCGTAATCTTACGGAAGCAAGGAAACTGGCATATCGTGACCTGAACAGGGCGCTGTACAGAATCCTGCAGGATACGCTTGCATATCTGACCGGAAAAGGCGGAAGAATAGATTCCATGACCAGAGAGACCTACGAATATTATCAGGAAGAAAAACAGTAACTCCAATAGCTTATGGGTAGATTGTCCGGACACAGGAAATATGAATACAGGAACCCAATAACAGAAAGGATGAAAAACGATGGACAGCAAAGAGACTGCAAAACTTGCCATTGCGGCATTGGAAGATAAAAAAGCGGAAGATATCAAGGTAATTGATATCAGCGAGGTATCCGTGATTGCGGATTACTTTATTATTGCGAACGGTACGAATCGCAGCCAGATCCAGGCGCTCTCCGACAATGTCGAGGAAAAACTCGGTAAAGCCGGCGTTCCTTTAAGACAGATCGAAGGTTATGACACCGCAAACTGGGTACTTCTTGATTTCCATGATGTGATTATCCATATTTTTGATAAAGAAAATCGTTTATTCTATGATTTGGAGCGCATCTGGCGGGACGGAAAACTGATCGAAACGAAGATGATATCCGATGCGGATTGATTTTATTCGAAAAAGAAGCCGGCAATGCCATTACGGGCAATGTCAGCTTCTTTTCACTTAACAGGAAATGTTCTGAACATTGTCCTGTCAGGTCAAATAGTGTGCAGATTCATAACTATGAGTCGGCATGTCTTGTTTCGCCGCCTGCATACATATAGAATGTGATAATATATAGACCGGCGATACCGACTAACGCATAAATGATTCTTGAAAACCATGACATATTACCAAAAACAAATGCCACGAGGTCAAAACTGAAAAGACCGATCAGCCCCCAGTTAACAGCACCGATAATGGCAATCGTCAGGGCAAGGCAATCTAAACCTTTATTTTTCATGTTTGTTCCCCCTTTTTATCTCGAAAACTTAAAATAGTAACTGCCGATTCTATCTGACAGTTACTATTATTATGTCTTGCACCAAATGAACTATACTGGAAAATAAACCAATATGAATTTGGCGTGAATAATTCATATACAATTTACAAAAAATATCAGTTCAGATGTAACATGTCCGAAATGCCCATAAAATAGGCTGTTCACACTATTGGCGGTACAGTCTGAATACACCGAACACCTTGCCGAGAATCTGACACTCATCAACGATAATGGGCTCCATCGTGTCGTTTTCCGGCTGCAGGCGGATATGTCCGTTTTCTTTATAGAATGTTTTGACTGTGGCAGAGTCGTCGATCAGCGCCACTACCGTATCGCCGTTATTGGCGGTCTGACAGCATTTGACAAAAATCTGATCACCGTTGTATATGCCGACATTAATCATGGAATCCCCCTTGACTTTTAATGCAAAAGATTCACCGTTCGGCACCATATCTGCAGGAACGGGGAAATAGCTCTCAACATTCTGCTCGGCGAGAATCGGTTGTCCTGCGGCAACCTGTCCGATCACGGGAATGGAAACCATCTCCGTGCGCACCATCTGGAAATTATCGTCACAAATCTCAATTGCACGCGGTTTCGTAGGATCACGTCGGATGTATCCGTTCTTCTCAAGCGTCTCTAAATGGGAATGTACGGAAGAAGTGGATTTCAGATTAACGGCTTCACAGATCTCGCGAACTGCCGGCGGATATCCTCTCTTTAAGATTTCATCTTTAATATAGTCGAGTATTTGCTGCTGTTTTGCAGTAATCTTACCATAACCCATAAACAATAACCTTATCCTTTCCTGATAAAAAAAGCCTGAACAATTTAAAAGATATTATAAGCATAACATAGCAGAGCATAAAAAGCAAACATATATTCAGAATATTTGTTCGATAATTTTACTGGAAAGTATTGACACCAGAAAGTTTGTTCGATATAATACAACATACAAAGAACGTTTGTTCGCAACATTTGTTCTGGTATGAAAGGATGAGGTGGAAAAATGTACGCAAAACACATGAACTATATGAGAACTGAAGATATAAGAAGTGAGCGCAGAATCTGCAGGAACAGAGTCAGAAGGCAGCGGGAGATGATGAAGAATTTCCTGATACTTGCCATGACCGTATGCCTGATCGTTACCTGTTCAGTCGTATTAAGCGGTTTTCGCTCGAATGCAAAAGATGATTCTACAGAGACTTCTTACAAATATTATAAAAGCATTGTCGTATCCGGCGATGATACATTATGGTCGATTGCGGAAGAGCATATGGACGTGGAGCATTATGACTCCATCAATGATTATATCAATGAAGTCAAGGCAATGAACTCTCTTTCCGATGACGCTATACACTATGGTACTCATTTGATCATTCCTTATTATGACAATGTGTATACAGGTTAGCGGTTATAACTGTTCATACGGTGCAATGCGGTTTTAAAGTGTTTACGTGTATCGAGTACGATCATGAATCCGGACCTTATTTCGCGGCGGACCTTACTCCACGGATTTGTCAGGTTAATCGGGATCACGCTTTTCACGCAGTTTCACTTTATCTGCGGCATAGCGGCGCCGCTCATCTTCTAATGCGGCATAATGCTTCCTGGTTGTGTTGACATCCTTGTGACCCAGGACATCGGCTACCAGATAGATATCTCCGGTTTCACGATACAAGGATGTACCGTATGTACTTCTGAGTTTATGCGGCGTAATCTTCTTAAGGCTTGTGACGGTAGAAGAGTATTTTTTAACCATATTTTCTACGGCACGTACAGAAATCCGCCGGTTCTGCAATGACAGGAACAACGCATTTTCATAGCCGGACTGCGGAATGATATGATGCCGTTCATCCAAATAGTCATGCAGGGCATTTTCTACTTCTTCGCCGAAATATATGACAGCCTCGTAGCCGCCTTTGCGGCGGATCTTAATGCCGTTATTCTTAAAATCCACATCCCCGAGATCCAGCCCGACACATTCGGACACACGGATACCTGTTCCGAGAAGCAGCGTGAGAATTGCTATATCTCTGGTCTTTGTGACTTTGTGGAAGCGCTGCTGTGCTTTGGTCAATCCGGTACCATCCTCTACCTGATCCAGTAAGACGGCGACTTCATCCGCATCCAGACGGATAATTTCCTTCTCATGCAGTTTGGGGAGCGGTACAAGGATTGCGGGGTTTTTTTCAATCAGTTCCGCCTGGAAAAAATAATTATAAAAGCTTCTGAGCGCCGCCAGTTTTCTTTTCTTGCCGCGTTCGTCGTTGGTATATACTTTGCCGTCCTTCTCGTAATAGGAGAGATATTCTATATATTCTTCGATATCTTCCCTTGTGAGCTGTTCTAAGATCGTCAACGGAAACTGCCGGATCTCCATACGTTTGCAATAACTGTTATTGTCATGCAGATACTCGAAGAAGACTCTGATATCATAAGCGTAGGCAAGTCTTGTCCGCGCGGAAGTATATTCACTGATGCCGCGGAAGAACTGTTTGCAGAAAGGCGGTAATGTATCAAGAACCTCTCGCATTTTCTGTACATTGCTTATATTCTGCTGATCGTGATAGTTAGGATCTTTCGTACTCATTAAAGCGCCCATCCTTCCAGTTGTCCGCTTTGAACAGCGGTAAACATTCTTTCCTTGACACCAGGAGTCTCCAGATTGATCTCCCGGATCAGATTCTTGATATATTCCCGCTTCGTGTGTCCGTCCGCCGGGCAGGGACTCTTCACAACGGGCACGTCATATTTATTGACAAAACCGATCACGTCTGCCTCGCTCATGTAGATCAGCGGACGGATCACCGTGATATCTGTGCGGTCCAGATAAGTGACCGGGCGGAAAGTATGGAATCTGCCCTCATAAATCAATGACATCATCATCGTCTCCACGACGTCATCCTTATGGTGGGCATATGCCACTTTATTGCACCCGGAAGCCTTCATTGCGTCGTTCAATGCGCCTTTACGCATTTTGGCGCACAGGGAGCACGGATTGGATTCCTTGCGGTCATCGAAGATGATCCGGGCGATATCCGTCTTAATTACATGGTATTCCACGTCAAGAGACGCACATAGCGCTTTGATTTTATCCAGATTCAGATTATCGAATCCGAGATCCACCGTAACGCCGCACAGGCTGAAAGGCTGCGGATAGAATCTTCGCAGTCCCTGCAGCGCATAGAGCAGTGTCAGACTGTCTTTGCCGCCGGAAATACCGACCGCGATCTTATCGCCGGCTTCGATCATATGATAATCATCTATTGCCTTACGCGTCAGGCTGTATAACTGTTGCAGTTTCATATAAATCCCCATCCTAGAATGTATTTTTAGCAAAGTCTGCGGAGAATGCATGCTTTTTTGCATTCTCCAGTATGAGAAGAAGTTGTATCACAACTTCTTCTCATACAATTATACAAAACAATCACTTTCTTAGCATTATTTTTTTAAAAATATAATGCAGATTGTGAAAAAAATGGTATACTAGATATATCGTACCTTTTCGGCTGCCGAGAGGGTATTTCGTAAGAAATATATACATATAAGGCAGAGGAGTCAGGCTGTATGAAATTTAAATTTGAAAAGAAATATTTCTGTTGGGGTCTCACGGCATTTCTCGTAATTGTTGCAAGCATTTTATTTTACTACATCCTTTTTCATAGATCCAATTTATCAAGCGGTATTGCAAAAATCATCGGGATATCCATGCCGGTCATAGATGGTTTTGTGCTGGCATATCTGATCACCCCGGTGCTCAATAAGATCGAAAAATGTATTATCAGGCCTCTATATAAGAAGGCGAATGTACCGGAGACGCCCAAGAATAAGCGGAGAATGAGAGTGCTGTCTATCTTAGTGACGGTGGTCCTGATTCTGATCGTTATGTATGAGTTCTTCGGATTGATTATTCCGGAGGTTATTCGCAGCATTCAGAGTATTATTTTCCAGTTTCCTATCTATGTCGATAATCTGAGTAACTGGGCGCTTGGGCTTATGAAGAATAATCCGGATCTCGAGGAAGTGCTAAACGGGCTGATTGCGCAGTATTCCTCTAAACTGCTGGATTATCTTAACAGTAATCTGCTTCCGCATATTAATGATCTTCTAAAGACCTTATCACTTAGCGTCATCGGTGTATTTAAGGCTTTATGGAATTTTGTGATTGGCTTTATCATTTCCATCTACGTACTTGGCAGCAAGGAGCGGTTTGCGGGTCAGGCCAAGAAGATCGTCTATGCGCTGTTTGACCGCAAAGCCGGCAATGAGATTATTACAAATTTCCGTTTTATCCACAGCACTTTTATCGGCTTTATCGGCGGTAAGATCGTGGATTCGATTATTATCGGCATCATCTGCTTTGTCTGTACGAGTATTATAGGCACGCCGTACGCCATTCTCGTCAGCGTAATTGTCGGCGTGACGAATGTGATTCCTTTCTTCGGACCATGGATCGGCGGCGTACCGAGCGCATTGCTTGTTCTGATGGTTGATCCGATACAGGCGTTGTACTTCATCATCCTGATTCTGGTCATCCAGCAGTTTGACGGCAACATTCTCGGTCCGAAGATTCTGGGAGATTCCACCGGACTTTCCGGCTTCTGGGTTATCTTTGCGATCACGATATTCGGCGGATTATTCGGGGTACTCGGTATGGTTGTCGGAGTGCCGATCTTCGCGGTATTCTACGCGGGAGTCAGAGCCTCTGTCAACAGGATGCTTCGCCGAAAGGAACTTCCTACAGATATACATCCTTATATGACAGTGGGGCAGATCGATGAAGCCAAAGTCTTCACGGAATATGTGCCGCCGGTCAGAAAGAAAAAGAAAAAAGAAGAGAGTAGTGACAATGAGATTTCTGATTCAAAGGGTAACTAGTGCAAATGTAACGATAGAGGACAGGATCGTCGGGGCAATCAACCGGGGATTCTGTGTTTTTGTCGGCATATCTGAAAGCGATACGAGAGAAATCGCGGATAAAATGATTCATAAATTGGTAAACATGCGTATTTTCAGCGATGCATGCGGAAAGACCAATCTAAATCTCGCTTCTGTGGATGGCGAATTGTTAATTATTTCACAATTTACATTGTATGCAGACTGCAGGCACGGAAACCGGCCGTCATTTTTAGAAGCAGGTAAACCTGAGCCTTCCAGGGAATTATACGAATATATTATAGCAAAATGCCGGCAGTCTGTTCCTGTAGTGGAGCACGGGGAATTTGGTGCGGATATGCAGGTGTCTATCGTAAATGACGGTCCGTTTACGGTCTGGCTGGATTCCGAAATGCTGTAATCAAGCCTCACCGATACATAATTTTACAAATTTCATGTCAACTGATCAGGGCTTTAAGATAAAAAATGCCATTATTAACAACATTTTGTGGTATTTTGAGAAAAAAGTCGTACGAAAGGTATTGACATATTGTTCTTTTGCTATGATAATTAAAAACGTAGTCTGTTGGTTTGATGATGAACATCTTGTGCTTGTACAGTACAGCCGTTTTGTGTAGAATGACTGTCAGGTACAGAAAGAATCAAAGAGGTATCGTTCAGTGAAAATATCAGAAATAAGGACACGTATTGGTAAAAAGCTGGCAAATACAAATTTGGGAGTACTGATTATAGTGAACAGTTATATATTCAGATCTTATAACTGGTACCGATCGCTGATCTATGAATCAAATTATTCACTTGAAGAAATACGTAATTTAATGAAAGCCGATGATCGGATCCACAGATGGGACTGGCTTCTTTCATGTTCCAAAGCCACACACGCCCATTGTAATCATACGGAATTATCTGAAATGCTCGGGTATCTTACGTCAGATATTGAAGAATATGCCAAGGAAGGAACTACTAACTAACACATATTTTTCTGAAGATGTGATATAGAGGAATATGCATTGTCATAAAATAATCCCATACAACTATTCGTTAAACTTGTGTTTTGCGCATAGTTGTGTGGGCAAAGTATCCGGTCCAGGATTATCTGTTATGAAAACTGCAATCTGCGGCAGACTTTCATACAGTAATTCTGCAGGCCGCCATCACGGGCTGGTTAACGCAACATAACCGGTATCGGACACGATTTGTTGACCTTGCGGACCAGTCATCCATTCCAGAAACGGTTCTATATTTGGATTCGGGTTGTCGGCAAGTGAAACGGCATACAATTCTGTAGTAAGCGGATAATCTCCGGATCGAATGGCTTCGGTATCCGGATAGATACCGTCCACCGACAGATATTTGATCTGGTTTGTATTTGCGGTATCTTTTGCCATAATGGAGGCAAAATACCGGAAGGAATAACCGATGGCGGTATCCTTGTTCTGATATCTGGCCGTTCTGACGATCAGGTCGCCCATACTGCCGACATATTCTGTTTTCAGCGGCTGTTTGAGCATGGTGTCGCCCATAAAGTATTCCATCATCGTCTGTGATCCGGAATTTTCCGGGCGCTGAAAGGGAAGAATGCGTTTGTTCCTGCCGCCGAGCGTTTTCCAGTTGCTTACTTTTCCGGAATAAATGTCTCGAAGCTGTTCGGAGGTCAGCCCGTCCACAGGGTTTTCGCTATTTACAAAGAAGATAAAAGCCTCTTTACCGATCGGGGTCATTACGAGTTCTTTTCCGCTATGCCGGGCTGTCTTTTGCTGATCCGAAGATGGTTTGGCACCAAAAAAGATATCGCACTCCCCGTCAAGCAGACGTTCGAAAGCAATGACAGAATTGTTAAACGCAACCGGTGTGATGGCGCCTGCATTTTTATAGCTGTTCTTATTGGCATATTCCTGAATTTCATCAATATCTTCATAACAGGCATACGCAAAAGCCGCATAAACCGGATATGCCGCTTCTGCGCCGTCCAGCACAGGCATAGACGCAGAATCAGACACTGTATAGGTAGACGGTGTATTTAAGCGCGCCAGAATATTGTCTTCATTCTCAACGTAGTAAGGACTCAGGTCGGTGCTGGACAAACCGTCCTCATAGGCAAAACCGTATCCTTTCTGTGAAGGATTAACCTCAATGATATTCTTTCGTTTATAGAACCAGATTCCCTCACTTAACAATAAAACTGCAGCGCAGCCGATCAGGATGCCAAATAGATATTTACGGTGAAACGGTCTCCTGCACCCCCCTGTCTTATGAGATGCAAGCCTCTCTCCCGCCGCAAAGCCGCCTAAAATTGCCGCATTATAGAGCCAGATCATCAGTTCTGTTGTCTGCAGGTTCATAGCGTCCAGCGCTAAAATGCCATATAAATTGAATGACAACAGAACAATAATCAGTGTCGTATTATTATCGCCGAATATATTAAACAAAACCCATAACAGGAACTGCCACGCAAAATATACCATGAACGGCAGATAGATTCCGTACATATGATCGGGTTTTGTAAGCTTAAACCGTCCGATACAAAGATAGGAATACAGAAACATGATTGCCGCCGTCACAAACGGCATTGCGGCATAAACAACCTTTTCATCCAAAGGTATATTTATAATGCCTGATACATGGAGAATAACAGGCATAGCAAGCAGAATCTGCGGCAGAAATATCACAACAAGAATGGTAAACATATAATATGCATCACAATTCAGATTCTTTTTCATTTCATCTTCCTTATCTTGCCGTAACGGAAAGATTGAGAATTAAAGTTTCAGCGGTTTTCAAAGTCTTCCACAAACTGTGTAATCAGCTTTACGGAACCGTCAATACCGAGAACACCACTGTTAATGGACAGGTCATAGCTGTCAGAGCGACCCCATTTCTTAGAGGAATAATAATTATAATAACTCTGACGCGATTTATCTTTCTTATTCATCATATCAATGGCTTTCTGTTCTGACGTCACATCCTGATACCGCTCCATGATCCGCTTTACTTTACTCTGCTGGTCGGCATGTATGAACAGATGGAGACAGTTCTGGTAATCGTGCAGCGCATAATCCGCACAGCGCCCTACAATTACACACGGCCCCTCGGATGCGATCTTCTTAATGGTGTCAAACTGTGCCAGAAAAACCTTGTGGCTTATGGGCATATCCACAAAGGAGGAAGAATTGTAGCCGAAAGAATACGTGTCCATTACCAGATTATAGAGAAATGAATTAGTAGGACGTTCGTCGTGTGTCTGTATCATCTCCTCACAGAAACCGCTCTCTTTCGCCGCTCTTGTCAGAAGATCCTTATCATAAAATTTTATCCCGAAATGCTCCGCGACTTTCTTGCCGATTTCGCGCCCGCCGGAACCGAATTGACGACCGATTGTAATAATTGTATTCATAAAGTATCATCCTTTCTGCTATAAGTTTATTATCTTAAGAAGATAACTATATTTATATTATATACATTTTCCACATGAAAAGCAAATATTTTCCGCTGTTTATTATACAAAACAAATAAAACAAATGGTAATTTGCTCTATATGCAAATACATGGCATAAGTTTTGAAAATTGATATAATAAGTCATAATTG
>ERZ777011.2716-NODE-2716-length-13107-cov-2.550950_pt1 | contig 13107 bp, 6 predicted proteins | sample MGYA00374964_ERZ777011 | MGnify/ENA primary metagenome ERZ777011 (study PRJEB29310, sample SAMD00008975) | mouse gut metagenome | study: EMG produced TPA metagenomics assembly of the Metagenome analysis of fecal microbiota from mouse which was promoted...
TATTCTATATGTATTTATTGTTGCATTTGCTGTGTCTGTTACATTTGATGATGGCATTGTAAAGCTATGGCTTTGTGCTGTTACTGAGTGTGTTCCTGTCCAATTTTTCCAACTATATCCTGGTGATAGTGTTGCATTTATTGTTACGTTTGCTCCATATACATATGTTCCTCCTCCTGTTACTGTAGCTATTCCTGTTCCTTTATTTAATGTTACACTATAACTTTGTCTTGCATAGTAATAGTCTATTACCATGCTTCCATTTCCTGCTATAGCTTTTGTTTGTGCCCCTGGTGGAATAAATCCTGGATAGTTTGTTGCACTTTTTACTGGTGGTGTTACATTTGCTCCTGTTGTTCCTGTTTTGTTTTCTGTGTCTACTAATGTATAGTTTGCATCATTATGTGTTCCCGCATTTCCATTTACTTTTTGTTGCCAATGTCTTACTACATATTTTGTGTTTGTGTTTGGTGTTGCACTTGCTGTGTATGTTACATTTGCTGATGGCATTGTAAAATTAAATCTTTTTGTTGTTGTTTTTTGTGTTCCATTCCAGTCTAACCAACTATATCCTGCTGATACTTCTGCATCTATTGTTACATTTGCTCCATATACATATGTGTTTGCTCCACTTACACTTGATATTCCTGTTCCTCTATTTAATGTTACTGTAAAGCTTTTTCTTGTATAATAATAGTCTACTACTGTTCCACTTGATGCTATTGTTACTGTTTGTGTACTTGGTGTATCAAATCCTATATATGTTGTATTGACTGGTGGTGTTACACTTGAGCCTACTCCTCCTGTTTTGTTTTCTGTGTCTGCTAATGTATAATTGTTTGCATTATGTATTCCTGCATTTCCATTTATATTTTGTTTCCAGTGACGTACTTGGTAACTTGCTATATCTTGTTCCCAATTTGCTGTGTATGATAAATCTCCTGTTGTATTTCTAGCATCTATTGCAACTGCTATTTGTGGTGTGTCTCCATTTGAACCTGTCCATCCTGTAAATCTATAGCCTTCTCTTGTTGGTGGGTTTAAGGCTATAGAGCCACTTGATATATTATAAGATGTAGGGTTCCCCGATGCTGTTCCACCTTTTAGATCATAAGATACATTGTAACTTACACATTTTATGAATTTTACAGCACTCTCCGTCCTATACTCGTACGGAATCCCCACACCAGCCCAACAAAAGTATGCATTGTTTCTCCATCCCTCAGGTAAATCCAAATCCTCCGAGTACCAGTCTCCGAAAGGCACCCAGTACGCAAAGCTGTGGTCAGTCGTCCCCCACTTAGTAGCACCAACCGTCAATCCAAAACCAGGAAAAAGTTGTGGGTAAATAACCTCTTTTAAATTTCTAGGAAACAAACCCACTGGATTATCATGGTAATATTTGTGGTCATCGTTCTGCCCCTTCTCCCACCAAGACACGTTCCCATAACTACTAACACGCAACCCAGTCATATCAAGTAATTCCAAGTTTGTCAAATCACCGAAATTCACCCTATTTCCATACTCCATAGGCGCACTCCCAAGTCTGTACACCTCGCAATTGTAAAACCTTAACGACCTTAACGAAGTCATCTCAGAAAACTCCAAATTTGAAAAACTACAGTTTTTTAAGTTCAACTCCTTAAGAGAGTCACATCCCGCAAAAGCCCCACCGTTCAAAGATAGTCCACATTTATTAGGCCAAATCAGAGTCTCCAACTCGCTACATCCTTCAAACGCACCACTCATACTAACTTCCCCATACACAGACCATTCATCCAGAAAAGAAAGATCGATAACCTTCAGTGAAGAGCAATTTACGAACATATAATTAGCTCTGCTAAACTTGAAATTATCCATAGATAAATCCACTAAGCTAGAGCAATTCCTGAACATACTATCTGCATTATCTACGTATACCCTAAATTTATCTAACCCATTAATACGAACTAACTGAGAAAGCGGATAATCTGCCCCTGAAATTAGAGGATAAAATAATCTACTTGAATTTTCTGGTGCATTAACATCATTATCAAATGTAATACTTTTTACAGCATTTAAATTTCCATCAGCATCTACTATTTTTTTAAGAAAAGTATACCAGTTTGTTTTACTAATAGTTGCAGTCTTTGATGTATCAGTAGCAGCTATATGTATTTCTCCTGTTGATACTGTAAAAGTTGCTTTTACATTTGTTCCTATACTTGTTGCTGCTATGTCTACTGCTGCTGATATATGTTCTTCTTTTGTAGCTACATTTTCTTTTTCTAGTTCTGCTATTTCTTGTGGACGTCCAAAATTTGTTACTACAATTATTGTTGCTATTACACAGATTAGAATTAGCATAACAACTAAAGGTACTATCTTTAAGAACCCTTTGCTTCCTGTTTTTTCTTTCCTTTCTTTACTATTTTGTTTTTTTGGTATCATGATGATTCCTCCTTTATATTTTACTAGTGAATAATAACTAGTAATTATTGTAATGAATAATTTTGATAGGTACACATGCAATATGTGCCCCTATTAAGATTTCTTTTTATACAATCAAATTATACAAGCTATAAGTATATGTGTAAATGCCTTTTTTATCCATAAAAAAACAAGAAATCCTATTTTTCTACGGATTTCTTGTTTCTCTATTTTGTTTTATATTTATTAAGTTTATGTTTCGTTTTTGTCATATTTTCTCGCTTTTCTTAGGGAAATGCGGTGTTGCTTTAATGGTATTCCTCTTTCAAGAATATCTTTAAACATCTCAATTTCTTTATCTGTATAATGTCCTTCCTCATATACTATTTTATTAGTATATCATATTTTTGCCCATTTTACTATATTTTAAGTAAAAAGATAGGATTAATTTTATTGATTTTTCTACTAATTTATAGTACAATACTATTATAAAAGAGTTCAAAATACTTTTAAAGTTTCGATTATAAAAATATACTAATTAAGATATAAATAAAAAGGAAGGATGTATATAAATGCCAATATTATCTAAATTTTATGGAATAATAATAAAAATGTATTTTCAACAAGCTGAGCATAATCCTCCTCATATTCATGCTATATATGGCGAATATATGGGTATTGTTGACATTAAAACTGGAAAATTAATTGAAGGTGATTTACCTACAAGGGCATTAAATTTAGTACAAGAATGGTTACAATTACATCAAGATGAAGTTTTAAAGATATGGAATACACAAAATTTTAAGAAATTACCACCATTATCATAGGAGGTTTTATATGTTTCATAAAGTAAAAAACGTAACAGCATTGCAAGATTTTATTTTAGAAATAATATTTGAAGATAATTCAATTAAATATTATGATGTTAAACCGCTATTTAATAAATGGATAATATTTAAAAGTTTAAAAGATATCAGCGGGTTATTTGAGCAAGTAAAAATTGATATCGGAGGCTATGGTATATCTTGGAATGATGAAATAGATTTATCTTGCAACGAACTATATACTAATAGTTATGAAAAATGACAGACCGTGGGTCTGTCATTTTTTTATTGGATTAATACATTCTATTTCTTTATTGCAAATTTCTTTATTAGTATTATTCCGCTTCCAATTATTGCTGTTACTACTAGTGTTAGTATTATTGGTAGATATTTGTTTCCTATTCCTGTTGGGTCTGATACTATTACTCTTGCTGATGTGTATTTCATGTTTGCAGCATTCATGTCTTGTACTCTACTTACTTTATTATTGATTTCTACAATTCTTACATTGTTGTTATATGATTTTGTGTCTGTAGAGTCGTTGTTTACTGATATTACTTTTGATAATACTATTTCTTCTGATACAGATTCTCTACTCTTTAGGTCCGTTTTTACTAATTTGTTCTTTTCAGGGTTTGATAGAACAATCATATTGCTATCATATACCTCTGATGCATCTATCTCTAATGAATTTCTTTCTCTTTCTTCTTTGTTTTGGCTTGATTTTCCTGTTATAGGTTGTAAGCTTTCTTCTAAAGAGTCATTTTGTTTTTGTCTGTAATATTCCTTATCAAAGTCTTCTTTTGACATTGTTACTAAGTCCCAAGCTTCATTTATTATAGCTCCTGTATAACTTTGTTTTGTAAAGTTTAGATTCTTTGATACATAGTCTGCTACTGTTACTGCTCTTGTTGTTGTTTCTATTGTTGCTTTATTATTTGTATTGTATTCTAGTGTTGTAGTTTTTCCTGAAACAAGTTTGTCTTCCCACTTGTATGGAGGTCTATCTTTTTGTTCGAATGAGTCAGTTGCAATTTCATGTTTTCTCATTTTTCCTTCATAGTATACCAGTTTTGCCCAATCTTCTTCATAGAAACTTAAAGCTATAGCATGTTCTTGTAGTTGTGATACATTATCAGGAGATACATGTACATCTGTATAATATGTTATAGTGTCTTTTGGTCCTATATTAGTAATTGTTATTGTATATGTTATTTCTAATGTTGCACCATTTACTAATTCACTACTCATTGATATATTAATATCATGTCCCTGTGCTGCTTGTACTACTGCTGGAACTTTTTGGTCTCTAATGTCTTTTGTATCTGCATCGAATTGTACTGTTCCATTTTGTAATACTAATTTTAAGTGTGTAACTTCTTTATTTATTTCTAGTTTTGATTCTGTTCTTGGTGTTAATGCAAAGTCTATGTTTTCTATTGTGTATGCTGGATTTTGTGCTGTTGTTTCTTCTTTTGCATATTCTATTTCTACATCTAGTGGTGATGTGTATGCATATACCATATAGTCTGTAGGATGTTTTATTAAACTTAATACATCACTATATTTATAAGTATTTAGAAGATTATTAACTTCTATTCTTCTTTTTGCTTCATCATATGCATCTGAATATCTAGTGTCTTTATCGTTTGCATACCAGTATTGATTATAGTTTTTATGATTGTCATCATTTTTATTTGTATCTGGGTTTGCTTTTCCTGATTGATAGAATTCTCCATTATATGCACATGGATATTGATAATCATTTAATTCAAATGTTGTATATGGACTGTATTGTTCTTTTGTCTCATAGTTTGCAGTATCTCCATATATGAATCTTACTACATATTGTCCTGGAATATATTCTGTGAAATTGTAAGAACCATCACTATTTGTTTTTGTTTTTGCTCTTACATATTCTATTCCATCTTTAATTTCTATAAGTTCTGCTGTAATATTTCCTGCACCATTTGAGCCATCATATTTAGGATATGCATTTTGATTTTCTAACCAGTAATTTGCTGGCTGATTTACTGTTTCCCAAACATTTCCTTTTACTGTTCTTGTAGCATTTGGATCTACTATTACAAATGCTGATGCTCTATCCCAGTCGTCTTCTATCTTTTTGTTGTTTTGTTCGTTAAATATTTTTAATTGCTCTGCATCTAAGTTTCCTGGTATTGATACTGCATCAAATACCCCTGCTGCTCTATAAAGTTGTCCTGAATTTACTGCTGATGTATAAGGATAACTATATTTACCTTGTGTAGCATCAGGATCTGCTCCTTTTCTAAAGAATGTTGAGTATGCATTTATTTCTGCTCTTGTATATATTGTTAGTCTCTTACTTTCATCACCTTTTGCTAATGAGTCTTGTAATATTGCATATGCATGATTTGCTCTATCTGCTGATTTATTAGGGTTATTATATGTACAGTTAAATTTAGAATGTGAGGTTGAGTTTTCACCTAGTCTATATGTTATATATACTGCTATCATTTGGTTGTTTTCCAATATTATATCATTATCAAATGATATGAATAATTCTTTTCCTATTCCTAGGTTTCCACCTGTTTCTGAACCTGTTCCATATTTACTGTGTTCATTAACTCTTAATCCAAATTTGTTTCCACTATAGTCAGATAAAGGTTTTTCTGCTCTTACTGAAACTCCTTCATTGTTTTGTTCTGTTGGATATAAGAAGCTTCCTGTTATACCTGTTAAAGTTTTTCCTCCTGTAGTTTTATATGAGTTACTATATGAATAATAGTTTGTATCTATATATGATACTATTTCATTTACACTTGTTGGCATAGATGAATTGTTCTTTACATTAATTCTATATGTTATGTACATTTGTATTGGTGCATAGTTTTCTGGATATACTGCTTGTCCTTCTCCAGGTAATATTTGTGTGTTTTCTGCTAATCTATCTCTTGCATATTCTGCATAATTATAATCTGCTGTTGCTACACTTTGTTTAATTTGTGCATCTGATGCATTTATTTTTAGTCCTTTTTTATCAAATGTACCGAAATTATATGTTTCGTCTTGTCCATTTATAGATACTACTGCTCTATATAAATCTTTTGTTAGTTCTAAGTCTGTTGTTGGTCTTTTTATAAGTCCTAGGTTTATGTGTAATTGTCCATTATATATTATTCTATAACCATTATATTGTGCAGTTGAGTTGTTAGCTGTTATTCTGTTTCCTTCATCGTCTGTTAATGCAAATTTATCATATACTGGATATAATTTTAGTCCTACTTTTGGCTGTTTTGTTGTTCCATCTCTTTCTGATTCGTTTCCTGCAATAGCATCTATTCTGCAATCCCAAATATATTGTAATACTTGTTTGGCTTCTGTTTGATTTGATGAACTTCTAATTATTGGCCAATATACATTATCAAAATAATTTTGGTCTCCATCTTCTAGTCTTTTATGTGATTTTAAATAACTATTTAATTGGTCCGTAATTTTATTTTTGTATTCCGCAACTATTCCTGTACCATTTTGTATATCTGTTATACTAAATATTTTATTATAACCACCTGTTAAATAGGTATTTGCATCACCGAATATTGCTTTTGGCACTTTATATGATGCTGGGTATGAACTTATTGTTACGAACCTTCTGTTTAATGCATCTCTTCCACTTACTAGTTCAGAACCCTTTGAACTAGCATTCCATGCAGGTGTGTTATATTCTGGTACTCCTCCTCCATATGTGTTTGTATATAATATTCCATCATATGTGAATTTTACATAGTATTTATGTGTTGGGTCTAAACCTTTAAATTCATAATGCCCCTTTGAATCTGTTAATGTTGGATTGGAACTTTTATATACTTTTGCTAATTTTCCTGTTGTTACATCATATAATCTTACTTCTATTCCTGCTAATACTTTGTCTCTACCATCTTTTATCCCATTTACTGTTTGGTCTTTTCCTTCTGGCATATCTTCCCAAACATATCCTGCTAAATCCATTTCTTCTGGATTTGGTTGTGGTGTGTCTGGTGGTATTATTGGTACTGATAGGTTTATTGGATCTGTTTTATAATTTACTTTACCTTCAAATCTACGCATATTTTGGTATGCAGTATTAAGTTTTGTAAATTTTAGTCTACCTGTAGTACTTCCTGATTTTTCTGTTCCTACCTTTATTTGTACTGGATACTTATTACAGGTACTACAAGAACTGTTATCTGATGGTTCTCCCCCTCCATTAATACAACCAGATGCATGTTGATATTTAGTTATATATAGGTCTCGAGTTTGTGTATTATCTGTCCATTCATATTTAGCTGTATATGCTTCTGTTTTTACATCTTCTTTATATGCTTCAACAGTGTCTATATATTTTACTCCGTCTTCTATATTTAATTTTGTTATAGTGTCACTGTAAGGAAATTTTATATAAAATGGTTCTCCATTTGGAATTGATTTATATTCCTTAGTTCCATCTGAATTTGTTATTTGGGCTAATGGTATCTCTTTATTATTTTGATCCTTTATTTTATGCCCTATTAATTCACTAAAAATTATATCTACTTCTCTATCATGATATTCCTTTTCATTATATTCTACTGTGAAAGGACCTGCAATATAATCTTTTCCACTTATTCTAACTTTTGCATTTTTATTACTTGTCTTTAAATCTGCTTTGTTATTAGGTATCCATTCATTAGTATAATATTCAGCTGCTTCATTTAAAGTCGTTTCATTTCCTGGTTTGCTTGATTCACCTGATATATACTGTGGATGTTTGTTTAAAAAATACCATAGTGAGCTTTGTACATATTTTGATGGATTTTTACCATATTCATCTGCAAATGCATAAAAGGCTGCTTCTAATGTGTCTGTTACTGTTACTTTAGATCCAAATGTTAATTTTAAAACTCTGTTGTTTACCTTAATTAGCTCATTTTTTGTTCTTTTAAATCCTTTTAATTGGTCATCAAATACAGTGTGTTCTACCCACCCAGATGACCATTGTGCTGGATTATCAACTGGTTCTCTTAAAAGTTTTCCTGTTAAATTATATCCATGATTTCTACAATAAAAATTCCCATGACCATTTACTGTTATCCAACCACCATCTGAGTTATCTGTGTCTGCATCATCATCTTCTCCATTATCTTTACCACTATTCCATTTTATGTCTGCTTTAGTATAATATCCATCTACCATAGCTCTTACATTGTTCTGTAACATTAGAAGAATTAATATTACAAATATTGCACAAATTATAATTTTACTTAATTTACTTTTCATCTTTCTACCTCCTTTCCTATATTTTGTTTATTACCTTTTTATTTAATATATATATTCCTACAGCCATTATACTTGTAAATATTATTGCAAAACCTATGTATAAAACTACTCCTGTTTTTGGTCCTATTATGATATCTGCTTGTCCTAAGTCGTTTTCGTTTTGTGCTTTATTTGCAGGTGTAGAGTTATAGTCTTCTAATCCTGCATCATTATATGCTTCATAAATTTCTGCTGTATTGTTTGTTAGTCCTGTGTTGTTTTCTGTTACTTGTTTTGTTAATACTAGTCTTAGTGTTGTACTTTCTCCTGGTTGTAATATTTTATTAGCTAAGCTAGAGTTATATATGTTTCCATCTGTTCCTAAATACCAGTCTGTATTTGTTTCAGAATTGAATTTTAAGTCTGTACTTGATAGATAATCTACTATTCTGCTTGCATATCCTGCTATTGCTCCACTATTTGTAATTGTTATTGCATATTCTACTGTGACTGTCGCTCCATTTAAATATTTTGATGGAATTTCTACTTTTTGCAGTTTTGCATTATTATATGTGTTTGTTGTTGTTCCATTAGATGTTTTTACTGTTATTTTTGATATTGTTTTTGTTAGACTTAAATCAAATTTTGGATTTATTTTTAATCCTAAGTCTATATTATATACATTTGATGTTAAGTGAATTACATTTGTTGCTGCACATGGTGTTTTTGTTCCTTCTATATTTACATTCATTGTTACTGCATCATTATTCTTGCTTGCATCTTCTTTACCATATGATGTTACATCATAGTTTGCCATATCATATAAGAATACTACTATATAATCTCCTGATGATAAGTTATTAAATGTATATGTACCATTTTGGTCTGTAATACTTGAGGCTATTGTTTGCCCTTTTTCATTTATTAATATTACTGGTATTTCTGATAAAAGTTTTTCATTTAAGTCTCTTATACCATCCCCGTTTTCATCCAACCATGCTAGACTTGTTTCTACTACTTGGTCATTATCATCTATTGTATATACTTTTTTATTGACTTTGTGTTGTATAGTTGAACTTGAAAGTTTATCTACATTATTTGCTTCTACTTCAAATCTATTTGATACTTGTTTTTCGGTTTCATTTTCTTCTAGCTCATTAGCTCTTGCTGTTAATTCTATTATTAATGTTGAATTTCCTGGAATATCTCTTGTAAAATTATATGTTGTTCCTGACATTTTATATGTATTTATCATCTAAAGTATATTTTGCTGTTTTTAAAGTTAATCCATCTGAAACATAATCTGTAATTTTTGTATTATAAGCTGTAGCTATGCTTTTATTTTTTACTACAATTTTATATACTATTTCGTCTCCTTCTGTCATAACTCCATTAGTGTTATTACTTGAATGTGATATTTCCAATTTAGGTTTTCCTACAGTAAATGTTTCTGTATTGCTTTCTATTGTTCCACTAAGTTCACTACATTTTCCTATCATTTTTACTGATATTGTTTTGTCTTCTTTAATTTCTTCTATCTCAAATGTTACACTTAAGTTTTCAGATTCGCTAAGTTTATCTGAAGACCATGTAATTTTTGAACCATCTATTTTTTGATTTATTGTATCTTCATTATAATTGCTTGATACATATTTTAAACCACTTGGTATTTGACAGTCTATTTGTACATTATTAATATCATCCATCCCTAATTTATCTATATTTAAATAATATGTTATTTTCTCTCCTGTTTCATAAGTTGTAGACTCTCCTATTTTTAGTTCTAACTCGAAATATCCTTTTACCTTTTCATTTACTAATTTATTTGATGTAAATGTTATTGGCTTACTATCATCATATGCTAATGCTGTTGCTTCTATTTCTACTGCTTCTTCATTTTCAGTTTTACTTCCTACTGTTAATAAAAGTTTCTTTTCAATAGTTTCTCCTACTGCTAAACTTTTTATCGTATCCGTATATTTTTCTACAGTTGGATCAGTTTCATATATATATTGCCCAGCATCATCTTCTAAAGTTGTATAATATGTTCCTTGCGGAATTTGTGTTTCTACTGATATATTACTTATATCTGTTTTTCCTATATTTGTTACTTTTATTGTATATTCTATTCTTTGTCCTTCTTTTACCTGAGCACCATTTGCTATATCTGCTGATAACTCAACTTTTAACTCTGGTCCTGTTCCTGTTGTTAGTCCTACTACTGGTGCTGTGGTTGTTTCTGATACTCCTTGTAATGCTCCGTCTAAGTTCGTAGTTGACACTTGGTATGCACTATATGTACTTTCTTCTCTTGATAAGCCTTGTGGAATTTCTATATCATAGTTAAATACTAGTTTGTCCCCTTTTTCCATTTTATCTTCTACTTGTATTAAATATGATTTTACAGTTTCTAAGCTTTCTGCACTTTCTGTCCATCCATTGCTACTATTGTTTAAGTCTTTTGTGGCATTTACATTTGCACTGTAATATACTTTTACTTTTTCATTTTCTATTCCTTCTACTGTTCTTATTTTACTTGCCATTTGTGCTGTAAATGTACTTCCTAAGTCAGCATTTGTTGATAATGATTTATTTCCCTCTGAAGGTGTTCTTCCTAATATTGCAACATCTCCACATGTATAGTCATTATTATTTATTACTGTTATTGTTTCTGTAGCTATTCTTGATTTTGCTGCTACATCTATTTTTCCTACTTCTTGTTCTCCACTCATTGATGTTAGTTCTTGTTGTTCATTGTTGAAACCTGATATACTATTTAATGTAATTATTCCTGTTGGTGCCATATATGTTATGTTTGAACTTGTTTCAGCTATTTCTCCATTATTGTTCGTTACTTTTACATTCATTTTTTGTGTTATACTTGGTGCTGTTTTGTCTACTGTAATGTTTGCTATTATTATTAATGTTGTTCCTTCTACTGATAGTATATCATTAAATTTAGTTTGTTCTCCTTCAAGTATTTTATTACTTTGTTTCCATTTTCATTTATTATGACGTCTCCTGCTTTTGCTTGTAATTCTGTATTATATAGTACATTTATTTTCTTAAATTTTATTTCTTGTATATATGGTGGTAATTCTATTTCGATTACTGGATTCTTAAATAACTGATTTGTGTTGTTATTTGTTTGTAGTGCTACTCTCATTTCTATATTTTCATTCTCTATTACTGTTGATAAGTTGCTGTTGTTTATTGAACTTGATATTTGTAGTGTTGGTTGTGTTAATGAGATTTCAGTTGTTGCTTCTTGTTCTAACAATTTTGCTTTACCTATTATTGTTGTAGTAAGTTTGTTTATACTGTTTATTATTTCTACATTATATTCTAATGGTTTTATATATTTATCTGTTTCTATTGTTAGTATTCCTTCTGCTAATTCGTCTACTGTTACTTTAAATTCTACTATTGTTTGTCCTGCTACTTCTGTTCCTTCTTCATTTTTTCCTTTTGCTGGTACATTTACTGTTATTCCTGCTGCTAAGTCTGCTGATGTATATGTTGTTTCTTCTGATGCTATTATTACTGATCCTGGTACTATGCTTAATCCTTCTGGGATTGTATCTGTTACTACTGCATCTGTTTCTTTGCTTCCTGTATTTGTTACTGTTATTCTATATACTATTGTTTGTCCTTCTAATACATAGTTTGGATCTTTTATTTCGTTTCCATCTTCTTTTGTTACTGTTTTTGTTACGTCTATTACTGGTTCGATGTATTTATGTTCTATTTCTGGTTTGTCGTCTCCTACTGTTGCTACGTTTTTGATTATTGTGTCATTGTCTATGTCGTTTACTTTTACTGTGAACATTATTTTCTTTTCATCATGTGCGTCTACTTCGATTGTTTTTCCTGCTATTAATTCTGCTATATCTAATGCTGTTTCTGAACCATCTTTGTTTACTATTTTTGCTGTTCCTTCTATATATGTTGTTCCTTCTGGTGCATTATCTTGTACATTTACTTCTGCTTTTGCTTCACCATCATTTGTTACTGTGATGATATATGTTATTTCGTCATCTTTTTCTACTGTTACCTTGCTTGGTTCTTCTCCTGCTTTTGCTGCTACTGCTTTTTTGATTGTTGCTGTCTTTCCTGCTTTTACGTCTGATTTCTTTACTACTACTGGTATTTTACGTTTATTATTGTTTTTTGTAGATTTTCTAAGTCTTGTCCTACTAAATTTTTGATTGTTGCTTTGAAACTTAATTTTGTTACTCCTGTTACGTCTCCTGCTTTTGCTGGTACGTTTACTGTTATTCCCGCTGCTAAGTCTGCTTCTGTTTTTGCTGACATATCAATGTCACCATATGTAGAACTTCCATTTACTTTGATTGATCCTGGTACAAATTCTAATCCATCTACTATTGGGTCTTTGATTACTACATCTTTTGCTACTCCACCATCGTTTTTAGCTATGATAGTATATTCGATTTCCTCTCCTTCTACTACATATCCTAATTCTGTTGCTGTTTTTACTTCTTTTTCTGCACTTATTATTGGTCCTTTGTACTTGTTTGTGATAGTAAATTTCTTTTTACCATCTTCTGTTGTTGTTTCTTCTACTACTGTATTATTGTAGTAGTCTAGTCCTCCAACT
>ERZ777011.2717-NODE-2717-length-13096-cov-3.452879_pt1 | contig 13096 bp, 11 predicted proteins | sample MGYA00374964_ERZ777011 | MGnify/ENA primary metagenome ERZ777011 (study PRJEB29310, sample SAMD00008975) | mouse gut metagenome | study: EMG produced TPA metagenomics assembly of the Metagenome analysis of fecal microbiota from mouse which was promoted...
CGTTGTGATTTCTTGAAATAAACACAATTATTCCTGCGAAATCCCGCCTCGCCTGGCGGGAAAATCCCTCGTCAACTGATATTCTTCGAGATATTAAACAGGCTCTTACACCCGCCTCAGCGGGGGGCCGTCCAGCCCGATCACCCGGTCGCAGGCCGCCATCACCTGGCCCTGGTGGGTGGTGAGAACGATGGGAACCCCCAGCTCCCGCAGGCGGTCCAGCAGACGCGCCGTCCGTTCGGCGTCCACCCCGGCGAAGGGCTCGTCCAGCAGGAGCAGTGCTCCGCCCAGCGCCGCGCACCGGGCCAGCGCCAGACGGCGGGCCATTCCGCCGGACAGGGCGGCGGGGCGGGTGTTTTCCTCCCCCTCCAGCTCGGCAAAGGCCAGCCAGCGGGCGGTCTCTCCCCGGCGGGCCCGGGGGAGCACGTCCGCGATGTTCTGCCCCACCGTCCGCCAGGGCAGAAGGCGGTCCTCCTGAAAAAGCATCGCGGTTTGAGCGGGGACTGTTCCGGCCACCACGCCTTCCTGGGGGGCCTCCAGTCCCGCGATCACCCGCAGCAGGGTGGTCTTGCCGCAGCCTGAGGGGCCGGACAGCGCGGTGAGCCCTTGGCCGGGTATTTCCAGGGAAAACCGCTCCAGCACCAGCTTATCTCCATAACGCAGGGTAATATTTTGGAGCTGTATCACAGCTTCCGCCCCCTCTCCAGCCCCCGGCGGAGCAGGCCCTCCAGCGCCAGGGAAAGCGCCACAATGGCCAGCGTCCAGGCAAACAGGTCTGCGGTCTCCAGCCCCAGCTTGGCCTGCTGAATCCGGGAGCCGATGGCATGGTCGGGGGGACAGATGACCTCCGCGGCCACGCCGGACTTCCAGGCTAGGCCGAAGGCGGTGAGCAGTCCCCCGGAGAAATGGGGCCGCAGGGCGGGCAGATAGACGAGGCGCAGCGTGTTATACCGGGAAAAGCGGTAGGCGCGGGCAAGCTCCAGCAGCTTCCCGTCCAGGCTGTCCAGCCCCGCCGACAAAGCGCCCCACACCACCGGAAGCACCATCAGGCCCGCGATGGCCCAGGGGATGGCCCGCCGGGGCACCCACAGGTACACCAGCAAAATAAAGGACACCACCGGCGTGGCCCGCACCACCCGGACGGCGGGGGAGATCAGCCGGTCCGCCCAGGGAGAAAAGTGAGTGAGGAAGGCCAGCGCCGTCCCCGCCAGCGCCCCCCAGGCGAGCCCCAGAAACACCCGCCCCAGAGTGGCCCCCAGGTCCAGCCAAAAACCGCCCGTCGCCGCCAGGGCCAGCAGCCGCGCCCCAACCCGCCCGGGGCCGGGGAGCAGCAGCTCCTGCCCAACAGCCCAGGACGCCAGCGCCCAGATCAACAGCCAAAAGGCCGGGGGGATTAGTTTTTTCAGCAATTTCTTCATTGGGCCTTCCCAGCCGTATCCACCTCCCGCTTCCGGGCGGATACGTTAATTACATGCGTTTTTGCGCCGCTCTTCTCTCTCAGGCGGCGGGAACCCAGTAGATGGCTCCGTCGGGCAGGACGCCGCCCACGGCGGCGGGGTCGATGGAGTACAGCACGGAGTAGTAGTCGGACATGCCCGCCACCATCTCCGTGCCGGAGAGAAAGGCCAGGTGGCACTGGGGAATGGCCTGCTTGGCGATGCTCGCGCTGGGGGTGATGCCCAGCGCCGCGATGATCTCCGCCGCCGCGTCCACGTTGTTGTTTACATAGTCGATGGACTCCTTATACTCTGTGAGAAAGGCGTCCACCTGTTCCGGATATGCCTCCGCGAACTCCGTGCGGACCACCACAGCGGTCATGATGAGCTGGCTGCCGTTTTTCAGGCCGTCCCACGCCTCGGTCAGGTCGATGGCCTGACGCACCTTGCCCTCGCTCTTCAGGATGGCGGCGGTGGCGGCGGGAACGGGCAGCATGGCGCACTCGATCTCCCCGGACAGCAGCTTGGCGCTGATCTCGGAGGCGCCGGCAAACACGACCTCCACATCGTCCAGCTCGTTTTCCTGTAATAAATAGCGCAGAATATACTCCGGGTTGGCGCCCTGCCCGGCGGCGTAGATGGTTCTGCCCGCCAGGTCGGCCATGGAGTTGATCTCCGTTTTGCCGCCGCTCTCCAGAATGTGGAGAACGCCCAGGGTGCCCGCGGCGATGATCCTCACCCCGCCGTCCGTCTTGTTATACAGGTTCGCCGCCACGTTGGAGGCCACGGTGGCAATATCGAACTCCGGGTCGGGGCCGGTGAGCCCCGCCACCAGCTCGCTGTTGTCGGTAAAGATGCCGCACTCGTAAGTGGTATGCAGGTCAACCGGGTTGTTTTTTGCGATGTCTATCAGCCGGGCCGCGCCGATGCCGGTGGGGCCGGACAGCACCGCCAGACGAATTGGGCCATAGGGCGCGGCGTTGGACGGCGTTTCGCTGGGCTGGGAGGACGGCGCGGCGCTGGGCAGGGCCTGGGACGCCGCCTGGGAGGGCGCGGCGGAGGGATTTTCCGCCGCGGGATTGCAGGCGGGCAGGGCGAACAGCAGGGCGAAAGCCAGCAGCAGGGCCGGCAGTTTTTTACCTCTCATGGTCAGGATTCCTTTCTGGTTCCGGGCAAGGCGGGCGCGCCCGCCTGCGATGGTTGAATTTGGTGCGCCTACAATTTTAGCCGTGCCGCCCTCCGATGTCAAGCTCTGACAGTCCGCAATTTATTTACCATTTTTTAAAAAAGCCCCCCTTGTTTTTTCCCACGGTCTACGCTATACTAGGGAGCGCTGCATAGTTGACATAATCTGAGGGGTTTCGGCACGCCCCTGATTGAAAGGATGCTGTTCTCATGAGCAAAGCGCCAAAACGCGCGGCAAAAACCCGGCCCAGTTTCCTGTGGCGGCTGATGAAGGGCCTGTACATTATGCTGTTTGTGCTCTCCCTCATTGTGGTGGCGGGATATGCCGCGTTGAATATTTTTGCCCCAGCCCCCACGGTGGGCTCCCAGGTCACAATCGACCCCAACCGGCACGTCTCCGCCCCTCCCGCGGATTCAGACGCTCCGGAGGCCTCCCCCACCCCCAACCCGGACGCCCTGGTGCTCAACCGCCGGGAGGGCGTGTATACCTGCCTGCTGCTGGGCGTGGCCGACATCGGCGGCACCGACACTATCATGCTGGGCGTATTCGACACCGGCAACAAAACCGCCTCCCTGATCTCTATCCCCCGGGACACCGTGGTGTACTTTAACGGCCGGTACCAGAAGATCAACGCCACCTACGCCGGCGGAACGGAGGCGGTGGTCCAGGCGGTTCATGACCTGCTGGGCGTGCCGGTGGACTACTACGTTTCAGTGAACCTGAAGGCCTTCTCCTCTATTGTGGACCAGATCGGCGGGGTGTATTTCGACGTGCCGGTGCGGATGGACTACAAGGACCCCTATCAGGACCTGGTCATCGACATCCAGCCCGGCTACCAGCTGCTCAACGGCAAGAAGGCGGAGGGCGTCATGCGCTGCCGCAGCTGCTACGCCAACGCCGACATCGGCCGCTCCGCCACCCAGCGGGCCTTCCTGGTGGCGCTGGCCAAGCAGACCATCACGCCCTCCAACGCCGCCAAGGTCACGTCCCTGATCAACACCTTCAGCCAGTACGTCCGCTCCGACATGCCCCTGAACGACATGGTGTTTTTCGGCACCCAGGCCATCGGCATGGATCTGGACACCTCCCTCAACACCAGTTCCCTGGCGGGGGAGTGGATCTCCCCCTACTGGCAGCTGGATGACGAGGCGGTGCTGGAGCTGGTGAACAGCCTGGGCATCTATAAGGAGGAAGTTCCCGCCAAAGCCCTCCACATCGTGCATCCCTAAACCTACGACAGCTTTGGGGCCCCGGTCGGAAGACCGGGGCCCCAATTTATTTTCGGCCCTCGGCCTGCTCTTCCGGACCGCCGGCGCAGTTTTATGTGCCGCCGGCTTCCGGGCCGGGGGCCGCTTCGGCCTCCTCCAGCTCCAGCCAGGGGACTCCGGCGGCGGCGTCCCCCATGACCCGGAGCAGACGGCGGCCAAAGTCCGTCTCCTCCGCGGCCTGCCGGTGCTCCAGCCCCAGCCGCACCGGACGGCCCAGGTCCGTCAGGCAGTCGTACAGGGCGTCCAGGTTCCGCCCCCACCACTCCGGCAGGGCCAGCGCCCGCCCCAGCAGCTCCATAGCCTCCCCCCGCTCCCGGAGGCGGCGGCCGTCCAGACGCACCGTCTCCATGTCAGGGCTCCCCATAGAGCAGCTCGAAGCTCTCGTAATGGTCCCCGGTGTAGTAGATCAGCCCGTCGTTGGAGAACACCACACGCTCCGCGCCCCGGGACGTGCCCCCCACGGTGCCGATGTCGCACTCGGTGTAGGTCCTGCCCTCCTTTTCCGGCAGCAGGCCCTCGTAGTTGCCGAAGCGGCTGCCGCCGATGGCGGTCCCCTCCCCCAGGTAGCGCTCCACGCTGCCGCCGGACCAGCCCGCCTCCTGGGCCTCCCGCTTGGTGACATAGTTGCCGGGCAGATGGCCGTAGAGGTGGATATACAGCGCCACCTCCTCTTTGGAGCTGTACCAGCCCTCCTCGGAAACGGCCGGGGACGGGGTCTCCGGCTCCTGGGAGGGCTCCGCCCGCTCCGTCTCCGCCGGAGGCCGGGACTCAGGGGCCTGGGAGGGCTCCTGGGACGCCGCGCTGGGCGGGAGGGTCCCGGGGGCGGAGGGGGAGGGACCGGCCGCCTGTCCGCCGCAGGCGGCCAGCGCCAGGGCCATGACCAGGGCCAGCAGGAAGGAAGCTGCTCGTTTCAACATTTTAATCACCAGATTTCCCTGTAATAGACGGGGCATATGGGCCTCGCCCCGCCCCCCATATAGTAAATAAACAGGAGGCGCAAGTCAAGGGCGCGAACGCGGCCCCCGGCGGCCCGCCGCCGGGGGCCAAGGTATCCGCTGATACGTTGGAGCTTATCTGACTATAGCAGATAAGCCGCGCCAATTCAACCAAAATTTATGGACAATTGGTGCAATTCGCTGAATTTTGGCATTTCCCCTTTGCCAAAAATGGCTGTTCATGCTATAATTTTTTTACCCGCTGCATCAAGAGACGGAACTGAGGCAAAATTGAAAGGACGGCCCTGTCCGCCGGCCCCTCGGCCAGATTGATCGCAAGAGTCCGGACTATGAAAGGAGGAGCTTCACCTTGAACGAACACAACGCCAGGAAGAAAGAGCTGAAGCGCGCCTATCAAAAGGCCAAACGAAAGACGGTCCAGCCCTGGAAGGCCGTTTCCATTGTGCTCGCCGTCCTGCTTGTTGTCGCCCTGCCCGTCAATATCGTTCTGCGCGTTTTTGATAACACGGTGGCCGCCTTTGTGGGCGGCACATTTTGGGAGCTGGAGCATTCGGACCCCCACGCGGAATATTTCCGGGGCGACTTTGAGACCGTGGAGGAGATGATCCAATACGGCCTGGACCTGTGCCGCCGGGTGGAGGCGGAGGGCGCGGCCCTGCTGAGAAACGAGAACGGCGCCCTGCCCCTGGAGGACGGCGCCAAGGTGAGCTGCTTCTCCACCTCCTCCGTCAACCTGGTGTACGGCGGCACCGGCTCGGGCAATATCGACGCCTCCACCGCCGACACGCTGCGCACCGCCCTGGAGAAGTCCGGCGCCTCCGTCAACGACGCCCTCTGGAGCTTCTACACCGAGGGTCCCGGCAAGAACTACGTCCGGGACAGCGGCGGCTTTACCTCCGCCGCCGCGGTGGGCGAGGCCCCCTGGAGCGCCTACACGGATGAGGTGAAAAGCTCCGTGGCGGAGTATGGCGACGCCGCCATCGTGGTGCTGTCCCGGGTGGGCGGCGAGGGGGTGGACCTGGAGTTTCAGGACGTCAACTACCTGGCCCTGGACGAGAACGAGCGGGACCTGCTGAAAAACCTGACCGCCATGAAGGAGGCGGGAACCCTCCGGAAAATCGTGGTGCTGCTCAACACCGCCAACCCCCTCCAGGTGGACTTTCTGACGGACAACGCCTATGATGTGGACGCCTGCCTGTGGATCGGCGACGTGGGCATCAGCGGGATCAACGCCGTGGCCGACATTCTGATGGGCAAGGCAAACCCCTCCGGCAGCCTGGCGGACACCTACTGCTATGACAACTACTCCGCCCCCGCCATGGCCAATTTCGTGCCCACCGTGTACGCGGGCTACGCCAAGGGCGATATTCCGGACAACGCCAAGACCTACATGATCTATCAGGAGGGCATCTACGTCGGCTACAAATATTACGAGACCCGGTATGAGGACCAGGTGATGGGCACGGGGAACGCGGGCGGCTACGACTACTCCGCAGACGTGGCCTTCCCCTTCGGCTTCGGCCTGAGCTACACCACTTTCGCCTACAGCGACCTGGAGGTGGCCTACAACGCCCAGCGCCAAACCTATACCCTGGGCGTCACTGTCACCAACACCGGCGGCATGGCCGGCAAGGAGACCGTTCAGGTCTACGCCCAGACACCTTACACGGACTATGACCGGGAGAACGGGGTGGAAAAGGCGGCGGTTCAGCTGGCGGGCTTCGGCAAAACCCAGGAGCTGGCCCCCAACGGCGGGTCCGAGCGGCTGTTCATCACAGTGAACCGGCGGGACCTGGCCGCCTATGACGCCTACGGCGCGGGCACCTATATTCTGGACGCGGGGGACTATTACCTCACCGCCGCCGCCGACGCCCACGACGCGGTGAACAACATCCTGGCCGCCAAGGGTTTCACCCGCGCCGACGGCATGGACGCAGACGGGGACCCGTCGCTCACCTATACCTGGACCGAGGAGCAGTTGGACGCGAACACCTTCTCCCTGTCCGCCAACGGCGTGCCCATCGTCAACCGGCTGTCCCAGTCCGATCCCAACCTGTATTTCGCCCAATATGACAGCGCCGACGGCTCCGTCCGCTGGGTGAGCCGCAGCGACTGGCAGGGCACCCTGCCCTCGGAGATCGTGAAAATCGGCCTCAACGACCAGCTCCGCCGGGAGCTCCAGGACGTGCGCTACGACCCCGCCGATTACGAGGCGGTGGATATGCCCGTCCTGGGGGCGGACAACGGCCTGAAGCTGTACGACATGATCGGCCTGGACTACGACGACCCCCAGTGGGAGGAGCTGCTGAACCAGCTCACCTTCGACGAGATGGTGAAGCTCATCGGCGACGCCTTCCACTGGACCATGCCGGTCAAATCTGTGGAGGCCCCCGGCACCCGGGACGAAAACGGCCCCCAGGGCCTCACCGCCTCCCTCATCGGCTCCGGCTCCACCCAGATGGCCGCCACCGCCTTCACCTCCGAGGACGTGATGGCCGCCACCTTCAACGTAGAGCTGATGACAGAGGTGGGCAAAGTCATCGGCAACAACTGCCTGGAGGCCGGCATCGCCTGCCTCTACGGCCCCGGCAACAACATCCACCGCACCCCCTACGGCGGGCGTAACTTTGAGTATTACTCTGAGGACGGCTTCCTGTCCGGCCGGATGTCCGCCTTCGAGGTGGCGGCCATCCAGGCCAAGGGCGTCCACGTGGTGATGAAGCACTTCGCCCTCAATGACTGCGAACAGGACCGCATCGGCCTGGGGGTATGGCTCAACGAGCAGGCCGCCCGGGAGATCTACCTGAAGGCCTTCCAGACCCCCATTGAGGAGGGAAACGGCAACGGGGTCATGATGGCCTACACCCGCTGGGGGACCCAGTGGTCCGGCGGCAGCCAGGGCCTGGGGGAGATCCTCCGGGACGAGTGGGGCTGTCAGGGCATGAACATCACCGACAACGTGCTGACCACCTACGTCAACGGCCCCGACGGCGTGCTGGCGGCTACCTCCATCTACGACGCCATGATGCCCTACGTCACCCAGGGCCTGCCCAAATACCGGGACGACCCGGTGATCGTGTCCGCCATGCGGGAGGCCTGCCACCACAACCTGTACGCCATCGCCAACTCCTGCGGCATGAACGGGGTGGGCCGGGACACCACCATCAAGCTCACCCGGCCCGCCGTGATCACCCAGGCGATGATTATCACCTGCGCCGTCTCGTTTTTCCTGCTGGTGTTTGCGGCGCTGTGGGTGCGCGGGGTAATCAAGCTGCGCAAAACGCCGGAGTACGCCGCCTATAAGGGCGGGAGAAAGGGCGCCTCCCCCAATAAGTGAGCCCAGACGTCTCCCCCGCTCCCCAGTGGGGAGCGGGGGAGATTTTACAGCGGAGCGGGAATTTACTCTTGACAACCGTGAAAAATAATCATATGCTTATAACACAACATAAGCTTAGGAGAGGATACCCATGACCCAGCGAGAGCGGCAGCTTCTTCGGTGGATTGAGGAGAACCCGCTGATCTCCCAGCAGGAGCTGGCGGACCGGGCGGGCATCGCCCGGTCGTCGGTGGCGGTGCACATATCCAACCTGATGAAAAAGGGACACATCGCCGGAAAGGGCTATATTGTATCCACCGAGCCCTACGCCGTGGTGGTGGGGGGCGTAAATATGGACATCGGCGGCGTATCCCGCGGGCCGCTGGTCCGGGCGGATTCCAACCCCGGCGCAGTGCGCATGAGTCTGGGCGGGGTGGGCCGGAACATCGCCCACAATATGGCCCTGCTGGGGGTGGACGTCCGGCTGCTCACCGCCTTCGGGAGCGACAACCACGCCCGGCGCATCGCCGCCTCCTGCGGGTCGCTGGGCATCGACGTGAGCCGGTCTCTACTGATCCCCGGGGAAAACACCTCCACCTATCTCTTCATCGCCAACGAGGCGGGAGAGATGGAGCTGGCCCTGTCCGACATGGAGATTTACCGCCACATCACCCCATCCTACCTGGCCTCCCGGTCCCAGCTGCTGCAAAACGCCCAGATGGTGGTGGTGGACGCCAATATCCCCGCCGAGTCCATCGAGTGGCTGGCCGGCAGCATAAAGCCCCCCATTTTTGCCGACCCGGTGTCCACTGTCAAGGGGACAAAGCTGCGCCCGGTGCTGGGAAAGCTCCACACCCTGAAGCCCAACCGCATTGAGGCGGAGCTGCTGTCCGGGGTGGAGATCCGGGATGAGGACAGCCTGAACCGGGCCGCCGACGCGCTGCTGGAGACCGGGCTGCGACGGGTGTTCATCTCCCTGGGCGGGGACGGCGTTCTCGCTGCCGGCCACGATAACCGGGTCCGCCTGCCCTGCGCAAAGGGTAAGCTGGTGAACACCACCGGCTGCGGGGACGCCTTCATGGCGGCGCTGGCCTGGGCCTATCTGGAGGGCACGGACCTGGAGAACACGGCAAAGGCGGGCTCCGCCGCCGCGTCCATCGCCATGGAGAGCGGCGAGACCATCAACGACACGCTGAGCGCGGAAGCGCTGCGGGAACGGATGTCCTCATTTTCTTGCTGAAACGGGGAAAGAGGACGGAAGAACGGCGTTCAACCCCGGGCTTTCAGCGGTAAACTACGGAAAGCAGGGAGGGGTCTCAGCTGTGAAAGGTCTGAAACGAATGCTGCTGGGCATCGCCGTGATTCTGCTGGGCATCGCCATCGGCACGATGAATTTTCTGGCGTGGTGCGGCGGCGGCCTCGGCATTCTGATTGTGATCGCGGGGCTGTTTACAAACGATAAACACAAATAATATTATATTGTTGGAGGTAATTCTCATGGCTTTGAACAAATATCTGGACATATCCCCCGAGGTGGCGGCGGCTCTGGCGGCGGGCAGGCCGGTGGTGGCCCTGGAATCCACCATCATCTCCCACGGTATGCCTTATCCCCAGAACGTGGAGACCGCGCTGAAGGTGGAGAGCATCATCCGGGAAAACGGCGCCACCCCCGCCACCATCGCCGTCATCGGCGGACGGCTGAAAGCGGGCTGCACCAAGGAGGAGATTGAATACCTGGGCAGGGCGGGCACCGCCGTCACCAAGGCCAGCCGCCGGGATCTGGCCATGCTGTGCGCCCGGAAGCAGGACGGGGCCACCACCGTCACCACTACCATGATTATCGCCCACATGGCGGGCATCATGGTGTTCGCCACCGGCGGCATCGGCGGGGTCCACCGGGGGGCGGAGACCACCATGGACATCTCCGCCGACCTGGAGGAGCTGGCCCATACCCCCGTGATGGTGGTGTGCGCCGGGGCCAAGTCCATCCTGGACCTGGGGCTCACCCTGGAGTACCTGGAAACCCACGGCGTGCCCGTGCTGGGCTACGGCACACGCGAGCTCCCCGCCTTCTACACCCGGCACAGCGGCTTCCAGGTGGATTACCAGGTGGACACTCCCGAGGAGCTGGCGGCGGCCTTCAAGGCCAGCCTGGAGCTGGGCTTCCAGGGCGGCATGCTGGTGACGAATCCCATCCCGGAGGAGTACTCCATGGACCCGGGGATCATCAACACGGCCATCGACGAGGCCCTGGCCCAGGCAGCGGCCGGCGGCATCCACGGCAAGGAGACCACCCCCTTCCTGCTGGCCAAGGTGAAGGAGCTCACCGGCGGCGACAGCCTGGATTCCAATATTCAGCTGGTGTTCAACAACGCCCGGCTGGCCGCGAAAACGGCGGTCTGCCTGACGGAGAACTGATTCACCTGCCAAATAAAAACCCGCCGCTATGGAATTCCATAGCGGCGGGTTTTTTACAGAAAATCATCAAATCGTGACCAGCTCATACTCCCGGCTGCCAATACCCAGCGCGGCGGCGGCCTCCACGGTGTGGACGCCGTGGAGGGACTCGATGCGCTGAATCAAATCGCCTTTGCCCTGGTCCTCGGAGGCGTACACCAGGTCCAGGCAGGCCTGGTCCAGGGCCACGGGGTCCAGCGAGGCCAGCACGCCGATGTCGGCCAGCTTGGGGTCAGCGGCCACGGCGCAGCAGTCACAGTCCACCGACATGTTGGCCATCACATTGATATAGGCGGACTTGCCCTGGAAGCGGTGGTGAATGGACCAGGCGGCGTCCGCCATGGCCTCCAGGAAGGAGTCGTGATCAGAATCCCAGAACTTGTCCATGTCCCCCGCCCCGTGGATATACTGCTTGCCCCGGGAGGAGGCGATGCCGATGGAGATGTTTTTCAGCGCTCCCCCAAAGCCGCCCATGGGATGGCCCTTGAAGTGGGACAGCACCAGCAGGGAGTCGTAGTCCGCCAGATGGGCGCCCACGAAATTCTTTTGAATCACCTTGCCGTTGGGAATGGCCAGCTCCATGTCATCGGTCTCGTCCAGAAGGTCCACCGGGGCGATGGAGGTCCAGCCGTGGCGCTCCATGGTGATCTTGTGGGCCTTGGTGGTGTTCCGCCCTCCGTCGTAGGCGGTGTTGCACTCCACAATGACGCCCCCCACCTTGTCCACCATGGGCTTCATGAAGTCGGGGCGGAGGAAGTTCTGGTTGCCCGGCTCGCCGGAGTGAAGTTTGACGGCCACCTTGCCCTCCAGCCTGATGCCCAGCGTGTCGTACAGACGGAGCATGGCGCCGGAGCTCACCTCGGGGATAAAATAGACCTTTGATTTCATCGTATACCTCCTCAAAACAAGTTGTCCTCTGCCGGTCGAAAGCCGCGCCCCGGAACCCGCCGAAGTCCTGCGGGTCCCATTTTCTGGGGCGTTTCTTGCTGAAACAGCGCTTTTCTCTGCTATTATATCACAAACCGGCCTGTTTGTAAAGGACAATTGAGGCGGCGGGCCATGCCGTTCCGCGCGAGGCTTCCGGCGAGAAGCGGCGCCGCCGAGCGGGGAGAGAACGGGGCTTCGCCTCTACCAGCCGGTGCCCACGCCCGTGCAGGTCCAGCCCTCGTCGGTGAGCCAGATATAGCCCACGTGGCTGTAGACCAGCGCGCCCTCCGGGGCGCCGCTCCCCTCATAGTACCGGGTGTTGCCCGCCCACATGGTCTCCTCGTCCGGGTCCTCCGGGACAAAGACGGTGTCATAGCTGAATCCGAACCAGATCTTTCCGAAGTCGTCTGCGGTGAACGCAAAGTTCCGGTCTTTGACGAACTCCTCCAGGGCCTCCCGGCTCTCAAATTCCGGCTGGTCAACCCTCACGTTCTCAATGCGCACAATGGTGCAGGCATATCGACTGCCGGGGGCGGTTTGGGCCATGGCCCCCTCCCAGTTCTCCGCCCACTCCTGGGCGATGTCCTCGTGGCTCTGGCCCCGGTCGGGGACGGTGGTGGAGCGCAGATAGTTCAGCTCCACCGGGTCGAACACCATCCTGCGCAGGTAGTCAAAGGGGGTGGCGTCCGGGGTGACTACATAGTCCTCCACGCTGTAGACCCCCTTATAGCACACCGACTCCCCGCCCTGATTCGCCAGCACCAGATAGGACCCCTCCGACAGGTACAGGTAAGCGGAGCCGTCCGAGGCCTCGATCCGCAGGGACGCGGCCCCCTCCGAGGTGGAGTAGCCCGTCTCCTCCCAACGGAAGCGGGAGGCGAAAAGGCTCAGGTTATAGGAGTTGAAGCCCTCGCTGGGGTCGAAGGAATAGGCGTAGACCCGGCTGGTCCCGGCGGGGGCCAGGGAGAGCTGGATGGCGGGCGCGGCCAAGAGCCGGTCTATGACGGCTTGGACGGCCTGCTGGGGCGGGGCGTAGGGCTCCACCCCCTCGGTCTCCAGCACGGTTTTCTCAGCAAAGGCTTTGATGGACTCAAAGGCGGCGTTGAACTGCTCCTTGTCCTCGGGGGCGTACTCTATGGCGATGCTCCAATTCAGCACATAATACTGACCGCCGCTCCTGGCAAAGGGGAGGGGCTCGTGGCCCTGGGCGGAGCTGCTGACGGCTTCATCGAGCTGTTCCTGGGAAAGCTGCCGCACCGCAAGCAGAGAAGGATATTCGCCGCCCAACGCGTCGCTGGGCTTTTTGAAGTAGTAGACGGCCAGAGTGCCGTTTTCCGACGCGGCCTCCACGTGGTCCCGCAGCTCCTCCGGCACGTCCAGCAGCCGGGCCGGGAGGGTGGCGGTATTCAGCGCCTGAGAGGACAGGGGAGCGGGGTCCGGGGACGTGACCGGCTCTTGGGACCCTTCCGGCGCTCCGGTGAAGGTGCACCCCACGGCACAGCCCACCAGCAGAACCACCGCCAGGGTCAGGGCGGCGGCGGTTTTGGGGC
>ERZ777011.2719-NODE-2719-length-13093-cov-9.814542_pt1 | contig 13093 bp, 27 predicted proteins | sample MGYA00374964_ERZ777011 | MGnify/ENA primary metagenome ERZ777011 (study PRJEB29310, sample SAMD00008975) | mouse gut metagenome | study: EMG produced TPA metagenomics assembly of the Metagenome analysis of fecal microbiota from mouse which was promoted...
TTTTCACCCCGTTTTGTTCAAATTGTTTTTATTTTCAGTGCAATTCGTGTCATTTTCTAACGCTTTCGCACCGAATAGCTTAATCGCCAACCTCGGAATCATAGCCTTGCACCACTTCTTTGGAGAGTTCTTTCCGCATCCGGTCTCTCTGACAATCTCCTCGTATGTCATGCCCTTTATATACACCGCCTCAAGTGCCTCGTACTTGTACGCCTCACCTGCTGCCTCCGTGTCCTCTTTCAGCGACGCAAGGGCTTTCCGCAGGTGTTCAAACAGAATGACGGTCTCTGCCCTGCACTCCCTTATGGATTGCAGGAACGCCCGCTCTGCGGATATGTTATACCTGCCCGCATCCGGAATCTGCGACACTTCCGACACCGCATCATTGATATACCGCTCCATTTCACGGTAGTTCTCAAGATATAAATATGTCTTGTCGATGACCGTCTGCTCTTTTTCCTCTTTCACGCCGATTCCTCCGTTTCATTTCATCACTTGCCCTTTCCGGCTCCCATTCCCTTTTGACAGTCCGGACATAGGCACTTTTTCCCTATCTTCCACCCGTCATTGCGGGCGTGTACTGCTGCCCGCTGCTTTGATACATTTCCGCACCAGTACATCATTGTTCCGCAATTATCGCAGATAACTCCCCGCACTATCGGCATGATTCATCCTCCTCTTTCAGAATATGCTCATTCTGCATCCTCTGTAATTCCGTCAAGCCCTTTCTGAACTCCATGTCATCGCCGTTCATGCAAATGTCGAAAAGCTGCTCGTACTTCTCAATGTTCTCGAATATGAACCTCGCCTCCGCTGCCGTCCTGCTCGCACTGATGAACATCCCCTTGACCGCCTCTTTCATGGTCTCACACCGCAGCCTTTCCTCCTCGGTCTGTGGCGGGGTCTCTGCAATCATTTTGTTATAGGATTTGTCGATTGCGTCCGAAATCGGCTTTTTCCACCCAACTCCGACCGACATCAACTGAAATTCGATGTCCTCAAATGTGTTCCCCTGTGCAACGCCTGTGATGCGGATGTCTTTCTTTCCTTTTGCCGGAATCAGCCTCAATCCGTCATCATATGCGCTCATATAATAGTTTAACTTCACATCGAAATTCTCCCTCGGATTTATGATGATTTCCGGTTGACTGCTGCCCTGCGTTGCAATCCTTACCCCGACATATCTTGCCCCGAACGCTTTTGCGTTGTCAAATACTGCTTTTAATGCGCTTTTATTCATTGTCCTACTGCCTCCTCCCTATTCTCTGCCACCGTCTCTCACGATGCTCACGGCTTTGTCAATCAATATGTACTCCTCGCCCCCGTCGATGCAGCCGTCACCGTTCGCCCTTATATCGGCGCATATCTGCCCCAAATCCGCACCCTGCAACGCCTCCCCGTCCTTATTGACAAGCGATGTCGCCATGATGCAGAATCCGTCCTCAAGTCCGGTGTAATCCTCAAGGATATACGTCACCAGTTTCCGAACCATGCGTCCGGTGTTCCTGCCGTCCGCAAACTCCATCAATTCAAGGATGTCACCCTCTTTATATCCCCTGTCATTCTTCCGGAGTTCAAAACTCTTTCTATTGCTGCAAGCGTCCTCGAAAAAGGATGCCCCCAGTCTTATCTGATGCACTTTCTGACCATTCTCGCCGAATGCGGACGGAATGTTGTTCATGCGCTCCTCGTCTGCCTGTTCACGGAGTTTCTTTGCGGTCTCCCTGTCGATTCTGTCCTGCTCGTCCGAATAACGCTGCTCGTCGGTCTTGTGCGCCTCCGTTCTGTTCTTGTACTGGTCGCACTTTGTACATGTTCCGGTCTTGACGTTGCAAGTCTCGTATTCTGTGCAGGAATAGCAGAGAGAAGTGATTCCCTCCGGATGCGGTGTCTGATATCCGTCACCTGCTGCCATGTCAACCCCGATATATGCGCCCGCCTCCTCTGATACCTTTTTCGGCTCTGTATTTGCCCCGTTTTCGCCCGTTTCGGTCTCCGGTGTATTCTTTTCCGGCTCTGCCCCGTTTCGCCCGTCTGTGGCTGTCTCTGCGCCCTCTCCGGCTGCTTTCTGCGTCTCCTGCTGCCCCGTCTTTCCCTCTTTCATCGTCTTTATTTCCTTGTGGGAGAGTTCGCCGGATTCCTTGAACCTTTCAAGTGCCTCCTGCTGCTCCTGTTTTGACATTCCGGACAGTTCATAGGCAGCGGAAAACGTGAGACGCTCGCTTGTCAGTTCTTCCTTAAATTCCGGAATCAGATTGTTATTGACGGATTCAATCTGTGCAACCTTTGTCTTTGACATATGCAGCATGGAGGCGATGACATCCCGCAGCCGACCGGACGTGAGGTCATACCCTTTTATCTGCTTTCCTGCTGCTTTCATCTTTTCCAGTGATTCCTTGAGGCGTTTTTCCTCCTCAATCATGTCGGCGACACTCTTATTCCGGTATGCGTTCGCAATGATGATTTCCACCTGCTCCTCGTCCGCATCCTGCGGTGTGGTCAGCTTGCTCGTCGCCATTTCAAACTCTTTATAGCCTTTTGAGACAAGATGCTTTAAGGCAAGCCACCGCCTCTCCCCCGCAACAATCCTATACTCGCCCTTTTCGCACGGCTCATATACAAGTTCAAGGTTCTGCTTGAGACCGAATGTCAGAATGTCTCCCGCAAGTTCCTCCACCGCTGCGATGCTGTAAAAGTTCATTTCATTGCGGTACATCTTGAAAATCGAAATGTCTTTCGTGCGAAATCTCGCTTTCGGTGTCTCCTCAATGCCCGCCTTGCTATTCTTGTTTAATGCGTCCATGACGCTGAATCCTGTCGCCATCCTCTTTCCTCCTGTTCAATTCCTGCTCTGCCTCTTTTGCTATTATCTGAAAAATACAAAATCCTTTGCATGTGTCCGGCGATAAACCGCACGTTTCGCATGGTGGATATAGTGAGCCGTCCGGTCGCCTCGGTCTTTTATCTATGCTCATTTTTCCCTGTCCTCCTGTCCTGTTTTTCACCGCCGTTCAATGCCCGAACAATTTCACGATATTCTTTTTCCCTCTCGGATATTTGTGCCTCTAAAACGTCTAACCGCTTGTATAGCTGATTGATTGCACGGGAGGGCAGCTTTTCACCGTTCTTGACCAAAATTCGTATGATTTCATTCCGGTTCACGTCGTTTAACTCTGCTAATATCCGCAACTGCGTGTTTTGGTTTCTCGCCTCACGGTACATGATGCAGATTTCCCTCTCCGTCACGCCCCATCACCCTCTATTCTGTTAATTTCTGCTTTTTGGTCTCTGTCCGCTCAACATTTATCTCACCTTTGCTGTTCTGCGAAATAGAGGCTTTAACGCCCCCCGTAGGTTCAAAGTGACCTTTGCAAGCCCGCCCGAATAAATCTCCTCGACTGCTGCCTGCAGGATGCTCACAATCCCCTCGCCGATTCTTTTCTCCGGTGCTGCATCCTCTCCGAAAAAAACGGAAACATTTTTCAGTGCCTTTTCTTTCCGCTGCTTTTCTTTCTGATATTCGACCGCCTCCGGACACTGACAGGTCATTGTTGCCTTTTCCTCTGCCTGTGGCTTTGTCAGTTTTTCATCTGCCTCAATCTGCACCATCTGTCCGCAGAATCTACACGGTGCAGTCTGCATTATCTTTTCCATGCTCACACCTCCCTCATGAGTTCCTCAACCATGCTCCGGTAGTCCTGCGTCACAATCCCCCGCCTTGAAAACTCCGGCAATGGTTTCATTGACATGGTCGCCTTTTCCGCAATGATAGACCGACGAATCGGTGTCGTGAACATTTTCCACCCATATTCCTCATGCAGCCACAACTCCATGTCAAGGGAGGTCTTGTTCTTCTGTCGCATCGTCATGACGACCTTGATTTTCAAATCCGGATTGACCTCTTTCAAATCCTCGACCTGCTCCTCAAGATTCCGGAGAGCCTCGTTTTCAAATCCCCCGACCTTTGCGGGGGCGATGACAAGGGATGCGGACAACAAAATGTTGATGACTACCATGTCAAGCAGCCTCCCGCAGTCACAAATACAATAATCGTATGCGTCCGATACCTCCGTGAGTGCATCCCGCAGCCTTGTGACTTGATTTTCTTCCTGTTTAAGCAGCAGGTTCATGTCTGTCCGCATGAGATACCCGTTCGCCGGAATGATGTCGATGTGTTCATATTGCGTCGTCTGAATGAGTTCCGATGTCCGGTAATTTCCCCCGACATTGACATGACGCTCAAGCAGCTCACTCAAGCCGATTCCCTCCGGCTCATATGCCCCGAACGTCTTTGACGTGTCGCCCTGGGGGTCTCCGTCAATCATAAGTACACGTTTTCCGTGTTCCTCGCCTAAAATATAGGCGATGGAATCAGCGGTTGTTGTTTTCCCGATTCCTCCCTTTGGTGACATTACTGCAATAGTTTTCATGTTGTTTCCTCCTGTTCTCTCTCAATCAATAATCTCTTTGATGACATCCGCATCGGTGCATATACGCCATGTTTTCCCCGACCTTATAAAGCAGAATCCCGAATATGACGAACGCCCCCAGTGCGATGACACCTGCTGCCATGATGAATTTTCTCGTCCTCCTCACCTCCATCCTATAAATAAATTGTGTAATAGAGACTCATTTGTAAATCGCTGAAAGCAAATTCCGGTGTCTTGTCCGGCTCAAGCGGTTTCATGAGATTCCGCTCTTTCCACTGTTTATGACGGATTTCCGGAATCGCTCTGAATTTCTTGACCGCATCCGTCCGGATCTCCTCAAACATTTCATTGTGCATGACCAACAACGCAAGCCATCCGACAAAAACCTCTTTTTCGCCCTTTAGGATTCGCAGCCTGTCAGAATTTTCAAGCAGCTTGACAAATTCCTCCAATGTCATCACGCACCGCCTCCTTTGACCTTGCCATCCTTGAGGATGCAGTTATTCGGGATTTTCATTTTCTGCCCGACCTCCTCCGGCTTGCATCCGAATTGTTCCAAAAAATCCGCATACGAATCACCGAATGTCGCATCTTTTAAATTCACATATTCAGAAATGACGTTGATTGCCTCCTCTGCTGAATAGCATGTTGCAACGAAATGCCCTGCCTCTGCCATTTCCTTTAAAAATTCCTTTTGCGAATCCTGCTGCCTGTTGTTCCCGTATTTCATTTCAATGTAAAGCCCGCAGTAAATCCCTTTTGGGTACGGGAGGCATAAATCGGAAACACCCGCTTTCACGCCCATCTGCTTTAATTTGACCGCCTCAAGGCGATTCCTGCTGCCCCCGTTCGGGCAATGGTGCAACCATTTCAATTCCGGATGATGGTTCACGTTGTACTGCGCCCACTGGACGACGGCAATCTGCTCCGTGTCCTCGCTCCTCATTGCGTATTTCATATTCATTTCTTTTCCGCTCCTTTCCGTTGCCCCGTCTATGGTGCAAACATGATAATGTTCGCAGAACAGGCAGACGTGACGGCAATCCTTGACCTTGAACATCCACAAAATCCTCCGGAAAATCTGCCCGACCGTCCTCACCTGTCCTCGCCCTCCTCGCTGCTGAAATAATGGTGTCCGATGACCGTGTACGGCGTTCCAAACGAATGGAAATGCCCCTCACGGAAATAGACCACCGAATCCGGAAAAATCCTCTCGTTGACTGCATCCTGCACCGCCTCAAGACATTCATCGTCAAGCGGTGCAGTCTCGACCGAACCATTCCCCCATGAGGAAAACGCCCCGTCCTGCTTGATGACCTCCTCCACCGTGTCCGGAAAATTCTCTGATTCGACCCGATTCAAAATAACCTCCGCAACGGCGACCTGCCCCTCAAATTCCTCCGTCTTTGCCTCCGCAAACACGGTCTTCCCCATGAGTTCAAAGTCATCCAGTGATATGTAGTCAATGCCCTCCCTGCCATATACGGGAACCATGCCCTCAATGTGAGGTTTCACCCACTCCTCAAATTCCTTTTCCTGCTCCGGTACTGCTGCCCCTGTCAGCGTGTTGGCGTTCTGTGTGCATGATGACATCGCCTCGTCGTTCTTGACCTCCTCATGCGTCTCGACCTGCTGCCCGCCGTCATTGCCCTTGACCGCTGCCGTGAGCAGGAGGATGACCACCGCCACCACCACGAACAGAACCGTCATCCGGATGCGCTTTCGCTTTCTTTCCCTCCGTCTCTTTTTCATTGTCCTTTTTCCTCCTCATTTTTGCGTGTATGTAGAACATGAAATTGAAATCGTTGTAATAAACGCCCGCATCCGTGAAATCAAATTCCGGATACCACCCCGCAAGCACTTCCCGAATCGTGTCTTGATTCTTGACCATGCCGTCAACGTATTTCCCTATCGGTTTATAGCTGCCCTTGCCCTTTTCCGGCTGCTTTGAGTGAACGACCTTGATGTTTGGGTCTTGCAGCCCTTGAGAACTATTCCACCGCTTTTCCGACTTGATGCGCTTCTTTTCCTTGACCATGTACCTTGACATTCCGGAGAGACCGTTTTCATCCTTTTGCAGCCTCCTCACCTCATTCCGGCTCGACTGATTCCAACATCCCTCAACCACATCCATGTCAAGCGCACCATCCATGACAATGTGATGATGCCACCGGATTTCTGCGTCCTCGTTGTATTCCGTCACATAGACATACTTTGCGTTTGGCAATCCCCGCTTTTTCCTCTGATAGTTCACCCGCCGGATGTAGTTCTGCATGTTCTTGATTGCTGCGTCGATGTCTCCATCCGGAGGGAGGTGTTTGTCATCGTAGGTCAGCGTCAACCATATGTCACGGTCTCCGAAATTCTGATTGATAAGACGCTCCACATATTTCCTCGCATTTTTATCATTCAGATTCTTTTGTGCCTTGCTGTTATCCTTGACTATCCTCTGCCCCTCTTTTGGCACGTCATCCATTTTCCGGAACTGCGGGTATATCTCAATTTCAAATTGTTCTCCTGCTGTTATCTCCTTGAGGGCATACACCATCTTTTTCCCGTGGGAGAACATATTCTCAAGAATCCATTCGTGCATGAACTCTATTGACTTGTTATATGCTGCCTCATAGTCATACGGGATGAACTGCATCCCCCTCTTTTTCCTCTTTCTTTCCTGTCCTTTCTTCTCCATCTGACACGCTCCTATTACACCCGCCCTCAAGGTTTTCGCTGACTTGTTACTATCTATTACAAGGACGCTGAAAGCCTGTTAAACCCTGATTTTTGCGACTTTTTCCGTGATTTTCTTCTTGTGTTTTCGTGTCAGTTGTTATAATATTTCTTGTATAACAACTGACACAAAGACACGATTGAAACGGACGACTGCTGCCAACGGTCGCCCGTTTCTTTTTATCCTTTTCAAGCTGCTGCCTCTTTCTCTCTGACCTGCACCGTCACTTTGACCTGCTCCCGTTCAGAGATTATCCGTGCAATGGTCTCATAAAATTTCTTGATGTTCTCTGCACTCACCTGCTGCCACCTCCTATTTTCTGCAATCGAAGTCCTCAAACCTTTTACATGAATTGAATACAATTCGGTTATTCACCCACCTTTGCAACTGTTTCAATTTATGGTTTTTCGGTATATCCTCTTTGTTATAGAGCATCACAAACGGGTTATAACCCAAATCACGCAATGTATAGATTCGTTCTAAATCCTGTTGAAATGTTGTGTCGAAATTGCACAACACATATACCGTGAGTTTCCGGAAATCATACTCCGTCAAGTCTTTGAACATCCGCAGTTTTGGGATGATGTCGTCTTTATCCTCATACCTATCCCATGCAAAATGGATGTTCTTTGTCTTAATATTTTTAATCATGAGAGCCTTTTCCTCTGTCATGAGCCGGATGTCAACGCCCTGCGTGAAATCCACCCATGAGCCGGAATCAATTAGCTGCTGTAATATCTCCCGCCATTCCGGACATGCAATCGGGTTCGGGTCTAATAAAACAATGTTTTTCTGACCGTGCCAAAACTCTGACAGGTCGGCGACCTTGTATGACCGCTTTCCCTCTTTTGCCTCAACGTGACAAAAACCGCATCCCCTCGGACATCCCCTGCTCATGAACCCGTATGCTGTTTCTTTTGTCAATTCCGGATAGATTGAATAGTCCGGATAGATATGTTCAACTTCCGGAGGCAACTGCAAATCCCGCTCCGGATGAAATACCTCTTTCCCGTTCACTGTTTCAATGCAATACCCGCTCCCGCCTCTTTGCAACGCATCCGAAATGACGCAATATTCATAATCGGGAGTGAACGAAAAAATTTTTGACATATAAACTTTGTCATAGTAAAATTCACACTTTTTCGCATATGTTACTGATGCAATCATAGGGTCGTACCACTCCACGGAATCCCCCTGCTTTTTATGCCATGCCGATATTTTCATCAAGGGGATGTTCGGGAAATTATGACCATCTACATCAATTAGCCCGATTTTCATTCGCCATCACCTCCCGACCTGCTTATAAATCAAATTCAAAATCCCAAACATTCTCATTTCCCTTGAGTTCTATATCTCCCGCATGTATGTACGCTTTGCATCGGAAAAATGCCTCCGAATGGTCGTGTGATTCTTTCACCCTGTTTTTGTCGATGTCTACCTCAATCACGCTCATTTTCCTCATTCCCCGTATTGCAAGGAACTTGCAGGAATCCTCCGGCTTTTTGCATAGATAGACTTCTCCATCCCATGACTTTCTGATTCTTCCCTCGCCGACGATTTTCTCCATCGCCTCCCTCGGTGCTGCATGATAGAATTTCACAGTCAACCTCCCGTATATTCAATGAAAATCCCGTTTTCCTCTGCACACCGGATTTCTGCTGCCATGCCCTCCGAAATTCCGTATTTCATCCCGACAATGACCAAATCACACCGCCTCAAGATTTCCGTTCCTGCTGCCAGTCCGATTTTCCGCTCTCCCTCGATGTTTTCATCAAGACATTGCGTCATATAAAGGTGTGTCGCCACCGGAACACCGCCCTGCTGTAACGCATTTCTTGTCAGCTCCCTCGCATAGTCAATGTTCCTTTGCAGGGTCGCATCATTCTCCGCTCGATACGGAGAACATATGTAAATCAATTTCACTCTGTCTCTCCTCCGTTTCTGTACCCCCCACAAAATCAAAGAGTGACATTTGAGCCTTTTCCTGCTCAAGTCGCTTGTTTGAGAGGTCATAATAATATTTGTCTAACTCGAACCCCACATATTGAAATCCCATCTTGTGACAGGCAATGAGGCTCGATGCGCTCCCGACGTGCGTGTCAAGAATCCGGTCTCCCTTTTTGGCGAATAACCCCAAAAGCCATGCATACAAATCAACGGGTTTCTGTGTGGCATGAATCCGGCAGTCATCTTTTGCATATCTCCGAAAAATCTTTGCAGTCATGTCAAAATCAGTCCACGCATATTCGCACATCGCAAATGACACGTTTTCAGACTTGTCCGGTTTATCCCATATAACGAAACACTTTGCCGGAGGCAGGTTGAAATAATTCCCGCCCCATATGATTGAGTGTTTCGCCACTCTGAATAGTTCTGTGAAATATTCCGGAGGCGGGGCGGTTTTATCCCAGTACGCTTTCGGATATTCGCTTTTCTTTGTTCCATGCCTCCGACCCATGTTGTTTTTTACTTTGATTCCATAGGGAGGGTCTACAATGGCAAGGTCGAAATATTTATCTGGAAATTGTTTCATCCCGTCCATGCAGTCCATGTTGTAATATCCGAAATCTAATTCCATTTGCCCTCCTGTTAAATAAAATCAAAGATGCTCATTTGCGCCTGTTCTTGCTCTATGCGCTGTTTCGCTTTTTCAAAATAAAATTCATCTATCTCAAACCCTAACCACTCATGCCGTGTCCTGTGCGCTGCTATGCAGCAACTCCCGCTCCCCGCATGAGTATCAATGATTCGGTCGCCATCTTTTGCATATTTGCTGATTATCCATTCATACAACGCAATAGGCTTTTGAGTGGGATGGAAACGCACCTCCGTTTTTGTTCCCTGCGGTCTGTGACTGAATATCTTTGCATTGTCGTTGAAACTCGTCCACGCATATTCACACATCGCCATTGAAAAATTTTCCGGAATCTGCTTTTCCCATATCAAGAAACACCGTGTCGGAGGCAAGTCAAAATAGTTCCCGCCCCATATGATTTGATGAACTGAAATCCTTGCCAGTTCGTTAAAATACTCTTTCGGCGGTGCAACATCCCAGTGCCTTATATCCTTATCGCTAGGGCAACCCTCGATTTGGTATTTCCTCGACCATGTTCCCCCTGTCCGTTTTGCTGATATGGTACTTGTCAAACCTTGCGCCGAACCTGCCTCGTTCTTTGTCGTTCCACTTTTCGTTATGCCCGCCTTGCAGTCCGGTGTCGGAGGTTCGCTGTACCCCCCCGCCATACGGAGGGTCAACGATTGCAAGCTGAAAATATTTATCCGGAATTTTCCGCATTGCCTCCATGCAGTCCATGTTATAAAGCCTATTTAATTCAAACATCACCGTCTCCTAAACTGAAAAAATAAAACAGAACGCCCCCGTCATTTCTGACAGGGCGCATCCCCTCACCTGCTGCCGTCAAGCTGTGGCGACTGCTGCCTGTTTCCGTTCCTGCTCCCATCGTCTCCGCTCCTCCGCTTTTCCGGCTGCTTTCCCCTCCGCATATGCAGACATCATCATGATGGTCATTGACTTTCCCTCAAGGTCATCAATCCCCATGAAACGCTCTGCCATGCTCTCAATTACTGCTTTTTTCTCTTTTTTGGTCATGATTAGCACCTCCTCTAATTCGCTGAATCTCTTTCTCTATATCTTTTCCGGAATAGTCTGCTAGCAGCTTTTCCGAAATGTGATACGGCCAAATTGATGACATCTGAACCGCCGTTCCGATTGGCAGCTTTCCCTGCTGCATTGCAATCCTCACGAATTGCGGTGACACATTGAGGATTGTTGCTGCCTCTGTTGGCAATATCCTCCCGATTTCCATGTCCTCTCCTCCTCCTTGTGGTGGTTCTCTCGGTTTATTCAAACCGCTCACCTCTGTTCCGGCGATGTCTACCGTGTTTTGATTTTTCACCTTAAAAAATCAAGAAAAACCTGTTGACCGACTGTGAACTCTCTAGCGTGGTTCACCCGCTGCCATGTTTCCCACGGTATCACTGACTTTGTCTCTCGGCTTGCCATCGTCAGACACAAGGTTGCCATCCCTGCATGACGGGGCGACTGCTGCCCCGTTTCGGCTTTCAGTTCTCCTTGTCCTGCTGCCCCTCCTGCCCTATAATGAATGTGCGACCATCTTATAAATGACAGGAGGTGAGAACTTTGAAAATCAACATTGATTTTGACGAAATATTAAACAATGCCGTGAACTCTGCTATTGATGCAACCGTCAATCTATCTGACAAGAATCCGGATGCAGCCGGACACGCTGAACAGATTGAACGTATTGCAAAAATTTCCGCAGGTGTCACGGTCGGGATTCTCCGTGAATATCATGGGCAGCTTGCATCTTCCCTTGAAAACCTGCTAACCACTCATTGATAACCTTTTCCTTTTTTTCACTCTCTGCGGTCTGTGCATATGCAGACCGCAAATCCTTTTTTAACCTCCTGCTTGCCTGTTCATGCACCCACTTCTTGAAATCATCCCTCCCGCTCAAAAGCAGAAACATGAAAATGTCCTTGTTGATTCCGAATTTCTCATGTGCCTCTGTTCCAAGTTCCGAAATCTGTTCATTTGTGAGCGTTGCCCCTGCCATCTGCATGGTCATCAAAAATTCTTCCATTCCCTTGACCCTCCTGTCCTTAATATGCGGGAGGCTTGCGCCTCCCTGCTGCCTCTATGCTGCAAGTTCGATTTCCCTATGCTGTGTATCAATGCACCGTGTATAATCAAAATCAAAACTTGTACTCAAATTGAGGTCTCTTCCCTCGCTTGACAGTCTTTCAAAATCTCTGTCCTCAAGTGCCTTGACTATGAACTTTCCGGTCTTTATATCAATGTCAATCAGTTCAACGTATTCGATGTGATACCAGCATCCGTTAGGTGTTTTCATGCAACCGCTCCGGTCTCTGACACACATCTTTTTGATGTTCTTTTCCTTTTCCGGCTCCGGAATTGTTTTCAGCATCGGACGGATGCTTTTCACAAAATCCTGTTTGTTGAGTGTGCTGCTCATGTATAATTTTTCGATTGCCTCGAACTGCTCGTCTGTGACTTCTCTCTTTGCGATTGCCTCAAATTCATGTTTCATCATGGTTTTTTACCTCCTGTTTCTCTTGTCCTGCTGCTCCTCCTGCCATATAATGAATGTGCGACCATCTTATAAATGACAGGAGGTGAAACAACATGGATGACTTAACAAAAGACCAACAATATTTGCTTACTGCCTTATACAAAGAATTTATTTCACGTCAACCTGCACTCGACCCCAGTTCTGCCAACTATTTTGTTGATTCCGATTCTTTGATTCCTTTGCTTGGTCTCGATTTTTCATCGGAATACGTTAGCGATATGTGCCTTGCATTACTCCATAAAGGCTATATCTGTGGTGGCGAAAGTGAATGTTCTGTTGATGAATTTTGGATTTCCGATAATACAATCGTGTATATGGAAAATCGTTTCAAAAACAATCTGAAATCTATCCTTGATTTCATGGCAAAATTTAAGCCTTTCTAGTCCCGACACTGCGTCCGCTCATTGGATGCAGTGTCTTTTTCCCAAAAAGCTGCCTGTGGTATATTGGGAAACATCTTTTGAAAATTCTTTGCATGTCTGATATCTTTTGTATATTTGCAAACTATTTCGTTTGCGTTTTCTCCTTTGTAGCAGTTTGTTTTGTAGCAGGTTTTCTTTTTGCAGTTTTCCACCTCCCCATCACAAAGGTAATTTATTTTTGGTTCTTTGGTTTCCATCTTTTTACCTCCTGTTTGTTGTCTATGGTTACATTCTAATTGCCAGCGGTCACTTTGTCAATACCTTTTTGTTGCCTTTGGTAACTTTTTTATTGATTTTTGTCTTTTGCCGTGGTATGCTTGAGAATAGAGATGAGCAAAACACATTGATTTAAATATAGGATTTGGCAGTTAGTGTCTG
>ERZ777011.2720-NODE-2720-length-13091-cov-3.600721_pt1 | contig 13091 bp, 12 predicted proteins | sample MGYA00374964_ERZ777011 | MGnify/ENA primary metagenome ERZ777011 (study PRJEB29310, sample SAMD00008975) | mouse gut metagenome | study: EMG produced TPA metagenomics assembly of the Metagenome analysis of fecal microbiota from mouse which was promoted...
TGGCAGACGGGAGAGTGAAAACATGGTATTTGTCTGTGAGCATTGCCATTTTGAATTAGAGGCTGCGGCTAAACCCTGCCAGTGTCCAGACTGTGGGAAAGTGAACCGTATCCGCACAGCTACCTTGGGCGAAAGCAAGGAGTTCCAAGCTCGGAAATTGGAGGATGTCTGGCAGGATTCCATCCCTGCTTTGGCTGGTTGACACCACAGCTTAACCCTCTGAATTTTGAGCGCATAGTGCGCAATATGGAATTTTTCTTTCGGAAACCATTGCGGCGCAACGCTTTGCGAAAAAGCATTTTTGCAACATTAAGCCAACCATAGAAACCTGTTTTTTGATCCGTTCAAAAAGCAGGTTTCTTCCTTTTATTGGGAAAATTCCTGTCAAATGCTCCGCATATGACCACTTTGACAGGGTTACCCCCTAAAGACTACCGTTTAAATTCACGCATAAGCAACAATTTACATTGTACTAAACATACTTATCCGTAACTTTTGAAAGGGGATATCCTCATGTCACTTCCATATGGATTTATGTCAGCTCCAGATGGCAGCGTTTCCGTTGACCAAAAGAAAGCCAACACTGTCCAGACTATCTATCAGCAGTACCTCTCCGGCATGAGCTTGAAAGGTATCGCTGATTTTCTCTTTACCCAGAGTATCCCATCACCAAAGGGTAAGGCTCAGTGGACACAGGCCGTGATCAATGACTTGCTCTCCAATCAGCGCTACATCGGCTCCATCGTCAGTTTTGATGAATTCTTCATGGCACAAGGCGAGAAAGACAGGCGCAGCAATATTGATGAAGATACCAACCAGCGAAAGGCCACTCGGTACAACTCACAGAGTGTACTGAGCGGCCTTTTGGTCTGTGGAGAATGTGGGCGCAACTATCGACGTATTACTCGGCCTTCCGGTGAGGTTGTATGGCGTTGTGCCAACCGGGTGGAACATGGGAAGCGTCTCTGTAAACACGCACCATCCATTCCAGAGCAGCAAATTAAAGATACCATATGCACAAAACTACGTCTTGTTACCTTCGATGAGCAGGCAGTGAACCAGCATATCGATTTTATCACAGTTCAGCCAGACGGTACATTAGAAGTGGAAACACAGCAATTGGGACTATCTTTGTCATAATTTGTTTGGTATAATATCCCTATACGCAGGTATAGGGGTGACCATCCATGACAGACCGAGAAGCCCAAATCGAAGCACTGTGGACATATGAAATCTCACATGAGAAGATTTTGAAACGAAACGTGAAGAAAGGATATATCACTCAAGCAGAGGCAGATGAGTTTTCCGAAAAGCTATTTGAGCAATTGGACCTCCAGAAGATTCCTGGTTTTCGCCTATCCTCACTTGGCGAAAAGATGCACACCGAGGGTTCGTGTCTCAACGCTTATGTCTCGCTGACGGAAATCGCTAAGGGAAAGAATATCTCCAGCCCCAGTTACCTCATTCAAAGCTGGATGAGGAATAGTACTACAGTCGAATATCTGCGGATGTGGGAGAAGATTTACAATCCTGGATTTAAAGAAGACGCCTGTGATGAACTAATTCATACGATACATACTACCAGCACCACTCTGACACCCTCACTGTGGATCAAGACTACCCACGCACATGGGATTAAGACAAGCCGAGGCAAGGGTGGCGGAACGGTCGCACATCCAGAAATTGCTGAGATGTTTCGGGCGTGGCTGTTTCCGGAGTTTATGCTGAAACTGGTGCAGTGGTATAGAAGCTTTTACCACGGTAATGGAAATAATATATAATAGTAATTTTTGGGTGCTTCCATTTTGAAAGGCAGGATAATAATGGAGTCAACGCCAATAAACTATCCAGAAATGGTTGTGGAAAAATCAAAGGGACTAACAGTATCTGAACAAAACTGGCTGCGCTTGGATATCAGACGTTTTTAAGACTGTGGAGTTATCCAAATCCATACAAATTGCAGCCAAATGGGAAAGAATTATGTGACCTTTTGATTGTTTTTGACAATCATATTATTATTTTTTCTGATAAGGATTGCAAATATGGCACTTCGGGGAATGCACAAGTGGATTGGCGAAGATGGTACAAAAAAGCCATCCAAAAATCGGCTGAACAGTTGGTAGGCGCTAAATCATGGATTATCCGATGCCCAGACAGAATTGCCATAGATGCCAAATGTAGCAAGGCGTTACCGCTTAAAATTGAAATCACACCAGAAACGAAATTCCATTTAGTTGCCATTGCCCATGGTGCGTCGGAAGAATGCAAAAAATATTTCTCCGGCGGAGATGGTGGATTATGCATCAATAGCCGAATTATTGGAAAAATGCATACTGATGAAAAGTGTGAACCTTTTTATATCGGCAAAGTGCTTGATATTCCTGACAACTTTATCCATGTCTTTGATGATGCATCTTACGCTAATGTGCTTTCTGAATTAGATACGATTCAAGACTTCCTAATGTATTTGGATGCCCGGCAAGAACTCCTTCTCACCAAGGAAGTATTGGCAGAAAGTGAGAACGACATATTAGCGCACCATATGAAAGGTGTAATCAAGGGTAATCCGTACATTTTACATGAAATGTGCAAAAAATACTCAGGCATATATTTTGAAGGCGGTATGCTGGAAGATATGCGTCGATCACACGAATATCTTGATTGGCGCAAAACTGTAGAAAAAAGCTATTTTTGGGATGAATTGTTGCAAAAAACATTTTTCTTTATCGAAAATGGTTTATCGGTCATGACTACTTCTCCGACAATTCAAGAGCAAAGCCAGTTATTCAAACGAATGGCACGAGAAGATAGGGCTCATAGATACTGTCTTGCAGAAGGTTTTCTATCCTTTTTATCTGAAGTGGGCTCAGATCAAAGGGGAACCAGGATACTCTATCATGCAGATGAGCCAGACATATGTTATGTCCTACTTCTCCTTCCAAGAAAAGCACATACACAGGATGAGGATTATAGAAACGTTCGAAGAAAAATGCTCAGAGATTATTGTACCATCATTAAAGCTGACTATCCTGAGTTTTCCCACATCATTGGTGTTGCTCATGAGGTTGCAGAAAGCGTCTATTCATCAGAAGATTTTGTATATCTTGACGCCAGTGAATGGTCTGCTGAACAACAGATTGACGCTCTGCAGTTGAAAAAGGAATACAAAGAAATGCACTTGCTTGCAGAGAGACACCTTTTTCAGAAAACTTTTTTTGCAGAAAATAAGAAGATGAAGGGGCGAGACAGAAATAAACCATGCCCGTGCGGAAGTGGGAAAAAGTTTAAGCATTGCTGTGGTCGAAGTTGAAAGATTTGCACACATATTTTAAAGTAATACTGCAAAAACGAATTGATTTGTAAATAGAAGGTGCTCAAAATAGTCTTATAGAATAGCCAGGGGGAATTTCCTAATGTATGAAATAGAGTTTAAACGAATTGTTGATGCATCCAGAAAGAATTCGCTGACTTTCTTCGTTGGGGCCGGTGTTTCCGCCCTCTCAAAAGCACCATCCTGGAAAGCCTTAATAGATGACATATGCCATAAAATAGGCTATACACCTCAAAAGTCATATTCTTCTGATGAATATCTGCGAATCCCACAGATATTCTATTATTCTATAAGGCAAGACAATGATGCGTACTACGATTTCATAAAGGAGCACCTTTCTCCATTTCCACTTGTTCCAAATACAGTTCATAAAGAATTAATGAGTTTTAATCCCAGTTCACTCATTACAACGAATTTTGATGAGCTTTTGGAAGATGCTGCCATACAATATTGTCAGAGTTTCAAGTCGGTTGCTTGTGACAGCGAAGTGCCCAGCATAAATGGTGATCGGTTCATCCTGAAGGTTCACGGCGATATCAGGCATAGAAACATTGTATTTAGGGAAGAAGACTATCTCAACTATAGTGAAAACTTTAAGCTGATCGAGACCCTCCTTAAGTCTATCTTTTCTACCAATACAGTTGTTTTTATTGGCTATGGGCTTAACGATTACAACATCAAGCTGATTTTAAATTGGGCAAAGGCACTTTTGAAAGACAACTTCAATAAACCAATTTTCATTTATACAGATGATATGCCCTTGACCCCCGAAAACTTACTATATCAGGAGTCTAAAGGATTGTCCGTAATTGAATATGAGAAGCTTGGAACGCATTTTGACGAATATCTTCCTCGCTACCTGTCCGTCATTGAAGCTATAAAGAAGTCAGCAGCTTTAACATACGACGGCAAGACGGAATTCGAAGCCTTCGAAGTGACATATGAACTGCTCAAGCCACTCGATAAGTTGGCGGCCCTTCGCATCAGTGACATAACTGATACGTTATCCAATAATCTTAGAATAAGTAGCAACGGAGCTATATCATCTGATCCAGAGAAAACACCGGCAATAAAATATTTATTTAAATTGAATTCACTTCCCCAAAACGAATACGATGCTTTGCCAATATCAACTAAGGAAAAGTATCAGCTCATTTTGAGAGTTTTTTCAAAGGCGCAAATTCGGGTGATAGGAGTAAAGCACAAATGGCATGATTTCATTGGCAACGCAGCATCTATTCCTTTTTCCGATTCTCTCTGTCTCACGTTCAATTATAAAGAAATGTATGCTTTTGCAAAGAAAAAATACAGGGATATGCAAAGCAACTATAGAAAAGCCTTTTATCTCTCTCGACTTCAAAAATTTGATGAAGCATTTTTCTTATTTACCCAAATTGCAAACGAAGCATTTAAATCAGGAGAGTACATCTTATACTATTTTGCAGAAGTTAATCGAATCAATTTATATAAAATTATTAAAAATATCCACGGTTGGTCTAAGTGCTATGACCTTGATCGACTTAACGATCTATCCCCTGGTAACGATACTACGCAGATTTTTGTAAAGTTACCAATTGAGTTTCAAAAACAGTATAATACTTTTAAAGATTTGCATTCTGCAAATATGCTTTATGAATATTCATATGAGGCATTTCTTGATGGAGAAAGATTGAGAAATGCAATAGAATCACATTCTGTGGAATTTGGCATGACAAGCAGCATCAAAGTAACTTGCAGAATAAATGAGTCGCTACACTTTTTCCTCGGAAACCACTTGGTAATTGACGAGTTTAGCGAATACAGAAACACAATCAAGAATCTAATGTCTTTGCTTGTATATAAATACTCTACACAAACTGAAAAAATATTACACGAACAAGTGCTCCCAGCTATTGAGCAGAATGAAGTTATCTTTGACCAGTTAGACTTCTACTGCTTCATCGAATTCTTTGAGAGCAAAGATCTTGTGAAATTGTTTCGGAAGCACCATTTAGAAACAATAGAATTCCAGCACATGGATGAAATTGAAGCTTCGGTCTGCAGCATTTTTGACTATTATGAAATTGCTCTTAAACGGCCATCAAACAACATAGATATTTTACATTTGCAAAGGGAAATAAAAACTTGTCTGACATTATTGCGATACGTAGATATTTCTCAATCCTTAGCGGACAAGCTTTGCATTTTTATTTTCAAATATGATTTCCGTGACATATTAATTGACGATAAGGTCCTCTTCTTAGATCGCCAGATTGCTAATAGGCACAAATACAGTAACACTACTGCCAAAATTGTCGAGGATAAATTAATTTGGTATATTGATTCTCATATTGCTGCACTGGAAGCCCATAAGCACTTTGATGTTCTCTCCGCTCATAGTTCAATAAACTATTGTGATTTGATTCGTTATATTGCACCTAAAGATGTACAATATTTTTCGCGCAAATTATCTATACGTGTTTCCAAAATAATAAGTGGCAATCTATCTGAGCTATTTCCGCAAATTGTCCATCATTATTGGGCGTATATCTCCATATATCAGCGGCGCAAGGTAGTTGCATGGGCCAAAGAGAAATTAGATGAAAATTTCCGCTTCGACTTTCTCACACTATTGCTTGAATGTAACGCAAGAATAGAAACCTGCATTATTTCTTCATTAAAAAAATACCTGAATGAAACAGTAGAAAACAGCTCTAAAGCTGCTAATGACTCAGGGGTGATGTCATATCCTAAAAAAGATCCTTACGAAGATTTGATTCAGGTTGGATACTGGTGTTTGATTGGAGATCTACCTAAAAAGTTTTCAGAGTTTGTTGGATATAGCGATGCCTTTGATTTCTACTACCTTTACAAAAGATTTGATTTCAACAAATTTCAGCCTGCGTGGCTGTTAAATCTATATCCACACACGCTAACTAAAATTTCCAAGAGCAGGAATGTCCGAGAGCAAATTCGAAGCATTATTGCCAAAACATTAAATGATGATAAATTGGATAGACAAGATAAGGAACGATTGCAGGATATTTTGACACGTCATTTTTGTTGGTGATGATAATGTATCCAATAAAATATATACCGATTCATTGTAGAAAGGGTGATTGTTATGTGTCAGAGATTGGTTCAAAACACATTGTTCGTTGGAAATGGTTTTTCGAGAGCGATTTTTCAGGGGGTACCTTCATGGAGCAGCTTATTCGGAAATGTAGATAATTCCATCAGAGACATCCAAAATTACACCTATTTATATGAGATATTTAGACTGGAATTAGGACAGAAGGGTTTAGATGAGGGCCAAATAAAAGAGAAATTTGTTAAAAAAATCAGGATGTTTTCTGACCAGCTTAGCCGCAATGTGGATCATACCCTTAACAAGTTTGGGGATCTCCTGCGTACGCACAACATAAATAATATCATTACAACAAATTATGATAATGGTATTGAACATATTTTGCAAAACGCTTGTGGGTATCATAAAGAAACGCCTGAAAAATTAGTTCCAGAAAAGATTTATAGTATACGCACCTACAAATCCTTTTATAACGAAACTGCGAACCATAGAATAAAGCTGTGGAAAATCCATGGAGACTTGGACCGTGTTAAATCCATTACGCTGGGATTTGACCAATACTGTGGCGTATTATCGAAGTTGGAGGATTATGTTAAAGGTTCCTATTACTCGACCCATGGAGAGCCTTCACCAAAATGTGAGACCCCAATGCTGAAGAAATGCAAAAACCCTGACCTCTTTGATCATATCTCTTGGGCGGAGTTATTTTTTAACACAAATGTATATATCGTAGGGTTTGGAATGGATTTTTCTGAAATTGATATTTGGTGGCTCCTAAACAAGCGCGCTCGCATTAAACTGGAAGTTTCGGAAATTCAGAATTCCATCATCTATTTGTACAATAAGGATTATGAGAGCAAAGCAAGCAAGCCAGAACTTTTCGCAGTTTTGGACGCTTTTGGAATCATTTATAAACCAATTAGTGCTGATCCGAGTTACTTAAATAATATTTTCAACAACATGACTTAAACATTTGGTTTAGGGAACAATCAAAACACATAAACGTTATCAAAAATTGGGCCGGAAAATGTTAACGATTTGTGATTATGAGTTGAGAAACGGAGGGAGCTTGTGATGCCACTAATAATGGTTCAAGGCGATATTACCAAAATGAAGGTTGATGCTATTGCCAATGCTGCCAAACCCTCCCTTTTAGGCGGTGGCGGGGTTGACGGTTGTATCCATCGGGCCGCAGGCCCAGAATTGCTGACCGAATGTCGAACATTAGGCGGATGTGCAACCGGGAGTGCAAAAATTACAAATGCTTATTTGTTACCCTGCAAATATGTTGTCCACACTGTTGGTCCAATCTGGAAGGATGGGGCACATGGTGAGCATGAGCAATTAGTTTCATGCTATTTGGCCTCTCTTGCACTGATGGAAGAAAAAGGATGCAAAACTGTTGCCTTCCCATTGATTTCTGCCGGTGCCTATGGTTATCCGAAAAAGCAAGCAATCCAAATTGCTGTTGGCACCATTCAAGAATTTTTGCGCGAACATGAAATGACTGTATACCTTGTCTTTTTTGATAAAAAAGCCTATCAAATCGGCAAAAAGCTGTTTGCTGATTTTTGGGAAATGGCCTGATACAATTTGAAATAGATTGTACTGTAACGCTTTCTGAAAAAGCATTTTTGCCACATTGAGCCATAAAACCGCTGATTTCGTGAGAAATCAGCGGTTTTCCCTTTGAAAAAGTTCGGGCCGATTTTTTGTGATGCTTATCTGATGCATATTTTGCAGTTTTCTTTTTTCCGCTGATGCAGGCGTCCGTATGTTTATATCAAAAAAGTTGGGGAGGAGCGGCCGCTCCTCCCCTCTTTTGTAAAACCGAAACCTCCCAAAAAGTTACCGCTCCTGCCCCCGGTGAATCCCCCGGCCCGCGCTGTATACGCCGCCCAGCTTCTCCACGCTGGCCCGCTTGTGGTCGTTGAGGGCGTGACCGTACTTGTCCAGCGTGACCGACGGGGTGGCGTGCCCCAGCAGCCGGGAGAGGGTCACCACGTCCATTCCCTGCTCCAGCGCCCTGGTTGCGAAGGTGTGACGCAGCGAATGGAAGTTGGCGTCCGGGATGCCGGCCTGCCGGACACAGCGCTTGAACAAATCCTGGTAGGTCCGCGGCTCATAGGGGTCGCCGTTCTCCTGGCAGAACACGTAACCGTCCGGGTTGTAGCCCGGATTTTGCTTTTGGATGGACATCTGGATGGCCTGATAGTCCAAAAAGTCCTGGTACAGCCCGTCCATGATGAACACCGTCCGCCGGGAGTTGTCCGTTTTGGTGGACTTCACCGTCTCCACGCTGGTGGAGGTCTCCACGGAGTCGTCGAAATTGCGCAGGCGGTTCCTGGTCTCGCAGACCTTGAAGGAGCGCCCCTCCATGTCCACGTTCTCCCAGCGCAGGCCGCACAGCTCCCCCATCCGCAGGCCGGTGAACAAATCGAAAATGATGCCGAAGGCGGCGGGCTCCGGGGCCCGCCGGGCGGCCAGAATGAGCCGGGTCTGCTCCTCCCGGTCCAGCACCCGCATCTCATGCTTTTCCGCTTTCGGAAGACGGACCCCTTCCACCAGGTTTTCCGTCAGCAGCTTGTTTTTCACGGCCTGCCCGAACGCCAGGTGCAGCATATTGCGCAGGTTTGTCAGCGTTTTGGTGGAGAGACCGCCCTTTCGTTTCAGATTTCCCTGGGCCCGCCGCTCATTGAAAAAGTCCTGCAAGTCCTCGCCGGTCATGGTGCTCAGATAGCGGCCGCCGAGCTGAGGCTTGACGTGGCTTCGGATGAGCTGCTCGTAGCTGCAATAGGTGGACAGCTTCACCGTGGGCTTGGCGTATTTTTCCAGCCAGCGGTCCATCCACTCCCCCACTGTAACCGGCTCGACCTGCCTCGGCCCTGCGGAGGGTTTTTCCACAGCGACCTCAGCCGGGCCCGCGGTCAACGCCTCCATGAACGCCTTGGCGTCGGCCTTGCGGCGGAAACGTTTGGTCTTTCGCTTGCCGTCCACATTGTACTGGTACACCCAGCTTTTGTCCTTGGCCTGGTAGAGGCTGCCCTCTCCTCTTTCCCGTCTTGTCATGCTGCTCACTCCTCGTCATTTTCGCAAGGGATGGACCGGTCGAGCCAGCGCATCAAGTGCTGCTTGGACACGATCACCCGGCGTCCGATCCGCAAACTTGGGATTTTACCCTGCGCCGCCATACGGTACGCCGTGGCGCGGGACACCCGGAACACCCCGGAAAATTCCGCCAGAGAACAAAATTCCGGGAGCTCGTCCAGGCTCACCGGCTTACTGATCCTTGTTCTCATTGGGTGTTCCCCCTGATTCTGTCGAGCCCTCCTTGAAATAGCCCGGGCTCTTGGCGCGGTAGATGAAGTCCACCACGTCCTCCAGACTGCCGGTCTGAATCAGCTCGGGCAGAGCGGCCAGCATAGTGTCGTGGTGGCGCTGGCCGGGACTGGCCCGCTCATCCAGGATGGCCACCACACAGGTGTCCGTCTCGGTGCGGATGGCCCTGCCGAAGCCCTGTTTCAGCTTGATCTGCATCTCCGGCACCACCACGGCCCGGATGAAGGATCTGAGGTCGGGATACTCCGCCCGCTTTTTCTCCTTCAGCGCGTCCGGGCGGGAGAAGGGCAAACGGGGGATCACCAGCAGGGACACGCAGTCCCCAGGAAAGTCGAAACCCTCCCAGGCGGCCCCAGTGGCCAGCAGGACGCTGCCTGGGCTGGCCTTGAACTCCTGGGTGGTATGTACCGCATTCCGGCCCAGGGTGAACACCTCCCAAGGCAGGTCCATCTCGGCCAGCCGCTCCTTGATGGCGGACATGGCGGCGTAAGAGGTGAACAGCACCAGGGCGTGGCCCCAGCAGGCGTCCAGCAGGGCGGCGATCTCTGCGGCAAGCGCATCAAAATAGCCGCTGTCCGCCTGTTCGGGAGGATGGAGCGGCAGGTACAGCAGGCAGTTGGCCTTGTAGTCGAAGGGCGAAGCGGAGACGGACTCCGTGACACGGCCATCCGCCAGCAGGCCAGTCTCCTCCTTGAAGCGGCGGAAGTCTTTTCCCACGGCCAGGGTGCCGGAGGTGAGGATGACGGGCCGCTCCTGGTCCCAGAGAGTGGCCCGGAGCTGGGCGGTCATATCGGCGGCCACGGCGCACAGCATGGCGCCGCCCCGCTTGTCCTCCATGACGTAAAACACCAGGCCGGCGTCCTCCTTGGTGAACAGCTCCATGGTGGAGGTCAGTTTCTTCAGTTGACGGTTGGTGGAGGCGGTGAGCAGGCCGTGGAGCTGTTTCTGGATGATGTGGAGGTTCCGGGCCGGGGCGATGAGGAACCGGGCAAAGCTGTTGAACACTTTGCCGTTGTCGAAAGGCTCATTCATCAGCCGCAGCAGCGGTGCGGACAGCTCTGCCAGGGATTCCGCCGCCAGCAGGAACTTCTCCCGGCGCAGGCTGCGGATCAGGCCGTTGATATCCCCGGCCTCCAGGGTGGTGCCAAACATCTGACGGGCGGTGTCCGGCAGCTTGTGGGCCTCGTCGATGACCACGGCGCAGGCGTCCGGCAGGATGTCGGCCCGGCCTGTGCTGCGGTGGATGGCGTCCGCCAGCAACAGGTTGTGGTTGCAGATTTGAAAGGCAAACTCTCCGCTGTCGCAATCTTCCAGGAAGGCCCGGTAGCGGCAGTCCAGGTTTGTGCAATCGCAGACCTGGGGGACGCATACCCGGTCCCGGTCGTAGCCGCTGAGATGGGCCGCAGAGTCTATGTCCAACTGGTCCCGCAGGGAGAGGAGGGCTTTGCCGGCCTTCCAGTTCTTCCTGCTCAGATCCAGCTGGCCCAGCCGACGCTCCAGCCGGACATCGCCGACGTAGTGGGATCTGCCCTTGCGGATCACCGCCGTGAGGGGCTGGTCGATCATGCCGTCTGCCAGCAGGACGGAGGACAGCAGGGGCAGGTACTCCGTCTGCACCGCGTTCTGCAGGGCGATGCTGGAGGTGGAGATGAGGATGGGCCGGGAGCCCTGCCCACTGGCGCGGAGGCGGTGGAACACCGCCCCCGCCGCCAGGTAGGCGTAGGTCTTTCCGATGCCTGTTCCGGCGTCGCACAGGGCGATGGAGCGGTCCAGCAGGGCGTTCAGCATCAGGTGGCTGAGATGCGCCTGCTCGGGGCGCTCTGCCATGCCCTGGGCCGGAAGCAGGTCGTGAAAAATACGGTCTATCATGTCATGGGCGTTTTGCCTGTTATCTTTGGTGTTCATCCGATATGTCCCCTATACTAAGTCAAATTGCATTCTCATTTCTCACCGCATTCGCACTCGCACCCCGGTGAGGTTGGGAACAGTACGGGCCGGGTTCGGCGTGACCCGCGCGGGCGTGTACCTGGGGTCTCTGCTGATTTCAACCCCAGGCCGAGCCCTGCGGCCTGGTTCTCAGGCCGGTCTAAGGCGTCTCATTGTAAGCCCGGACAGGGTCAGTGCTGGAAGTCTTGCCAAAGACCTCCCCGCACAGGTGGCGTTCTCGCTCACCGGAGGGGGCTGCTGCCCCCTCCGGGTCGTGGCGCGCGCTGGCGGACGCTCGTCTGTCCGGGCGGTTACCCGTACTGCTGGTATGAACTTGACAAAGTACAGAGCCTTTCGGCTGTACTTTAATTGTAAAGGATGTTTGTTTGTATGTAGAGCATTAGGCACATTTGTGACCTATTCGGCACACTTTTAGAGCTTGGCTTTGAACTGTTCTAACTGTGCTACCAGCTTTACTATATCTGATTTCATTTGCGCCCTATCAGCGTCCCAAATCAAATCTGTGGAATACCTTCCCAGAATAAGGTAATCAAGTGAAACATGAAATAAATCTGAAAGCTGAACAAGCAAATCAATGGAGCAGCCTTTTTTCCCAGATTCAATGCGGTTATAGAAGCTCCTGTCAATGTTCAGCATTGAGGCCACTTTTTCTTGTGTAAGGCTATTTTCTATACGGAGTTGACGGATACGCTCTCCGCTTTCTTTCATGTCATAACTCATATGTATGATCTCCAATCTCAGAATTTTGGAGGATCTGAGATTGGAGGTCACGGGCAACGGGCATTTCGGGCTCTTGGAGAGCTGTGTTGGCCATACTGCACACAGACACCAACCTCAGATTCCATGGGTGGAACTCTGAGGCTGGCGGTCACGGATATTTGGCAAGATATGGCTCCCACATTTCGTGGAAACAGAAACCATGGATATGTGGACAGGATAATGTCCGCATATCCATGGTTTCTATAATATACTCGGAGTATTGAACTACTGGTTCACCCTTTGGGGATGTGTGCTCTTTTTTCTGATAAAACTCTATGGAATAATGCGCTATAATGTAACGTCCCATAGGAATAACCTGGGAGAAAAAACTATTAAATACATAATTTGGTATTTATTCCTCCAAAAAATTTCGCCTGCTTTTTTTGCCTGCGACGTTGTGATTCTGAACTATTTGTTCTGAATATTTGAATTGTTGTGCCATTATATAAACCTTCTGAATCCAGTACAATACTGGTGAGGAGGTGAACTGATCATGCAGGGAAATCCTGAACCGTTTGGAGCTATTGAAAAAGAATTTCGAGAGCGCGCAAAAATTACAGTCGATGATTTCGCCGGACGTATAGGGGTAACTGACCAATGCCATTAAGTTAACCAGATATTCCCAAGCAAAGCGCAAAAAAGCACTTG
>ERZ777011.2721-NODE-2721-length-13090-cov-3.307250_pt1 | contig 13090 bp, 10 predicted proteins | sample MGYA00374964_ERZ777011 | MGnify/ENA primary metagenome ERZ777011 (study PRJEB29310, sample SAMD00008975) | mouse gut metagenome | study: EMG produced TPA metagenomics assembly of the Metagenome analysis of fecal microbiota from mouse which was promoted...
AACTCTCTTTTAATACAAAAGTTAAACGGAGGAAATATCACCCAATGATTAACCACGGCAACGAAATTAAAATTTTTTCGGGCAATTCCAACAGACCTTTGGCGGAGGCGATAGCCGCCAAGTTGAACACGTCGCTCGGAGAAATGGAAGTAACGCACTTTTCCGACGGAGAAATTTACGTCCGCTATGACGAATCTATCCGCGGCAAGGACGTTTTTCTTGTTCAGTCCACAAATTACCCCGTAAACAACAATCTTATGGAGCTTCTCATAATGATTGACGCCGCAAAGCGCGCCAGCGCGGGCAGAATTACGGCGGTTATTCCCTATTTCGGTTATGCGCGTCAGGACAGAAAGGCGCGTTCAAGGGAACCTATCACGGCGAAACTCGTTGCCAATTTAATTACCTCCGCGGGTGCGGACAGGGTGCTTACTATGGATTTGCATTGCTTGCAGATTCAGGGCTTTTTCGATATTCCTCTGGATAATCTCGTCGGCGGACCTACGCTTTACAATCATTTCAAACCCAAGGTGGACGACAATTTCGTAGTCGTTTCTCCCGATATAGGTTCGGTTGCGAGGGCGAGAAAGGTTGCCGCCCGCATGAATGCGAAAATGGCGATAATCGACAAACGCCGTCCGAAAGCCAACGTAATGGAGGTCATGAACATTATCGGCGAGGTAGACGGTAAAAACTGTCTTATGATAGACGACATGATAGATACCGCCGGCACGATAGTGCAGGGCGCGAAGGCGTTGAAGGAAGCCGGCGCAAAGGAAATATACGCTTGTTGCTCGCACGGTGTTTTGTCCGGCCCCGCGATAGAGCGGCTTGCTTCTTCCCCTATAACCGAGCTGGCTATGCTTGACACTATCCACATCCCCGACGAAAAAATGCTTCCCATTTTCAAAATGATTTCTACCGCGCCGATTTTCGCTTCGGCAATAGAAAACGTTTATCTGGACAAACCTATGTCCAAAATTTACGACTGATATAAAGTTACGACCGCCGCAGAAATTTTTGCGGCGATTAATTTAAGGTGTTTTAATGAAAATTATCGTCGGTCTCGGCAATCCCGAAGAAAAGTACGCCAAGACCTTTCACAATATGGGCTGGATTGCCGCGGGCGACGTCGCGGCAAAGCTTGACGTAAAATTTAAGAAAAAGGAGTGCGAGGCGTATGTTGCCGCGGCGCGCGTAAACGGCGCGGACGTAATTGTCGCGCGCCCCGTTACCTACATGAACAACAGCGGCAGGGCGGTCAAACAGCTTCTTGCCAAGTACAAAGCTTCCTCCGCCGACCTTATCGTGATTTACGACGATTACGATATCCCCAAGGGAAATATAAGGATACGCCCTTCGGGCAGCGCGGGCACGCACAACGGCATGCGCTCCGTAATAGCCGAAATCGGCACGTCTGCATTTGCGCGTATACGCATAGGTATACGCGACGCGGAAGTGAATATTCCCATAATGAATTACGTTCTTTCCGAAGTCAAAAGGGAGGACTATAATTTGTTTATAGCCGCTTGCGGTAAAGCCGCCGACGCGGCTTTGGAAATCGCCTCGGGCGAACCCGTAGAAAAAGTTATGACCGCGTACAACGGTTAAAAAAATATGACGGTAAAAACTTGAACGAGAATTTTTTTACTTACCGCAACCTTTCCGGCGATTATTCCGCCGTTGAAAACGACATCCGCCTCGGCACGCCGACGGCGGCTTTCGGCGTTTCGGACGAACTGAAATATCTTCTGGCTTCTCTTTCGCGCAGGCAGACGCTTTACGTCACTGCGGACGCGGTTTCGGCGGCAAAGGCGCATAAAAGCATTTCCGTACTTTCCGGTAAAAAATGCGTGCGGCTTCCCGCCAAGGACGAAGTTATTCTCTATAAGGACGCCCTTTCGAAAGACGCGCTGTTTAACAGACTTACGGCGGTTCACGCATTGCAGAGCGGCGCCGATATTATCGTGGCGGACGTTCAGGCTTTGATGCAGCTTGTGCCCGCGCGGGTAGAAAGCATAACGTTTGAAGTGGGCGGCGACTACGATTATGTTGCTTTGCCGTCTAAGCTGGTCGGTATGGGTTACAGTCGCGAATACGTGCCCGATAGCAGGGGAACGTTTACGGTGAGGGGAGACATTCTCGATATTTTTCCCGTAAATTCGGACACGCCCGTGCGCATAGACTTTTTCGGCGACGCCGTTGAAAGGATAAGACCTTACGACGCGGCAAGCGGCGAAAGGCTGGAAGCTGTTGAAAGCGTTACGGTAATTTCCGCCGTCGAAGCGCCTTATGAAACCGAAGAAATCGTTAATATTAAAAAAGAAATATCGGAAAATTTGAAAACCTGCGCGGATTCGGCGGCGTACCGCAGGGCAAAAACTCTTTCCGAAGAACTTATAGCAAAGCTCGAATCGGGCGCGCCGTTTGCGGGTTCCGCGTTCGTTATGCCGCTGTTAAAGTGCGCACGGACGGTATTCGACTGCCTTAAATCGGACGCGCTTATAATTTTCGACGAGTGTAAACTGGTTAACGACGCGTTAAACGGTTTATATAACGAGCATACGGAGCGGGTGAAGGAGCTGACAAAGGGCGGAGAAGCCTTCGCGTTTTCTATAAACCAGATGCTTTCTTCCCAAACGCTTATAGACGCATTTAATAAATTTGTCTGCTTCGCCGTTCAGACTTTTACTTCTTCCACGCAGTTTTTCAGTCCGTTAAAGACGTATTCCTTCCGTTCGACGCCCGCGCCGTCCTATCTCAACGCCGTGCCGCAGTTGGTTACGGATATAAAAAACTGGCTTTCGGGCGGATACAGAGTACTTATTTTTACGGGAAGCGTAGCCCGCTCGCAAAAGCTTTCCGAAATTTTAAACGACGAATATCTTCCGCTTTATCCCGTGCCGGACGTTCTCGAAGCACTGCGCGGAGTGTGCGTTACGTCTGAGGATTTGCCGCACGGATTTATCCTGCATGAAAATAAGCTGGTCGTTATAGGAAGCGGCGACATATATACGAAAGCCCCCGCAAAGCGCTTACGCAAAAAGCGCGGTGATATGTTTTCCGCGCCCGAAATAGGCGATTACGCCGTTCACGAAAAGCACGGAATAGGCAAAATTACGGGTACGCGCAAAATCGAGACGACCGACGGAATAAAGGAATACGTCGCCATAGAATACAAGGGCGGCGATATGCTTTATTTGCCGGTAGAGCAGATGGACGTGCTTTCCAAATACGTGGGCGACGGAAATCCCGCGCTTTCAAAGATAGGCGGCGCGGAGTTCGACCGAGTAAAGGAAAGAGTAAAGCGTTCCATACGCGCGCTCGCATTCGATTTAAAACAGCTTTACGCCGAACGCAGTGAAAAGCGCGGTTACCGTTTTCCGGAAAATTCCGAAATGATGAGGGAATTCGAGGAGGCTTTCGAGTACGAGGAAACGCCCGACCAACTTGCCTCTGCGGAGGAGATAAAAGCCGACATGTGTTCGGACAAGGTAATGGACAGGCTTCTCTGCGGCGACGTCGGCTACGGTAAAACGGAGGTGGCGCTGCGTGCGGTTTATCTGTGCGTTTTGGGCGGCAAGCAGGCGGCGCTAATGTGCCCGGGAACGGTGCTTTCCGAACAGCATTTCAATACCGCGATTGAAAGATTTAAAGACTTCGGCGTGCGCGTGGAGAAATTGAACCGCTTCAAAACGCCCCGTCAACAGGCGGAAACTTTAAAACGGCTTGCCGAAGGCGATATCGATTTTATTATAGGCACGCACAGACTTTTATCCTCCGACGTAAAGTTTTACGATTTGGGGCTGCTTGTGCTCGACGAGGAACAGCGCTTCGGCGTGGAGCATAAGGAGAAGATTAAAAACGTCAAAAACGACGTGGACTGTCTTACAATGACCGCCACGCCGATACCGCGTACACTTCACATGTCGCTTGCGGGCATAAGGGATATAAGCACAATAACGACTCCGCCGCAGAAAAGGCTTCCCGTCCAGACTTATGTCGTCGAGGAGACGGAAACGCTTATCCGCGACGCGTGCATAAGGGAGCTTTCCCGCGGAGGGCAGGTTTTTATTCTCTATAACAGGGTGGAAACCATTTCCTCGTTCTCGGCAAGAATCGCCGAAATAGTGCCGGAAGGAAAAGTGTGTTACGCGCACGGCAGAATGGACAGAGACATGCTTGAAAACAACGTCTTTTCCTTTTACCGCGGGGAGAAGAATATTCTCGTCACGACGACAATAATCGAAAACGGCATTGACTTGCCGAATGCAAATACAATAATAATTATAGACTCCGACAGGCTCGGTATTTCCCAGCTTTATCAGCTTCGCGGCAGGGTCGGACGCGGCGCCCGCCTTGCGCAGGCTTATTTTACCTTTAAGCCGCAGAAGGTGCTTACGGCGGACGCGGCGGCGCGCTTGAAAGCCATAATGCAGTTTACAGAACTCGGCTCCGGTTTTAAGGTCGCCATGCGTGATTTGGAAATCCGCGGCGCGGGGAACGTACTCGGCGCGGAACAGCACGGGCATATGGATAAAGTCGGGTACGAGCTTTATTCCAAGCTTTTGAAGGAGGAGCTTACCGGCGAGAATGCGTTCACCGCAGAGCTGGATATCAAAACCACGGCTTACATACCCGAAGCCTACGTCGAATCGCCCGCAGGCAGAATGGACTGCTATAAGCAGATTGCCGAAATACGCACGGTTGAAGATTATAAGCGCGTCTGTCTTTCGATTGAAGATAATTACGGCGCCATGCCCGACGAGGTGTTAAACCTGCTGATTATAGCGGTTTTAAAATCTTACGCGTCGAAGTTCAACGTGCGCAAAATAAGCGTTAACGCGGCGGAAGGCTCTTTGGAGCTTCCTTCAATCAATTCGTTAAAGGACGCGCGTCTTGCTTCCGCTTTGGACAAATATGCGGACAGGGTAAGCCTTTCTATGGCAAAAGTTCCGCTTATCAGGTTTGCACCGCGTTCCAATCCGGCAAAAACAATGCTCGATATGACGAAATTTTTGAAATTTGCGTCAAGTTTTATGTAAATTTATCAAAAAAGATTTGCGTTAAATTTAACGTTATTATATAATGGTAGTTGATATTTTTATCGTATTCCTGTTATAGGAGAATGTATTTATGAAGAAAAAAAGTTTAGCGGTGGCGGCGGTAGCTTCCTGCATAGCCTTAACGTCGGCATTTGCCGGCTGTTCTTTGGTGTCTACCAATAACAAGCTTGACATGGAACAGATTGTCGCAACCGTTGATATTTCCAAAGCCGATAAATTTTCCGGAGAGCTTTCGGAATATGCTTCCGCGGTAAAACCCAAGGAAATTACCAAAAGAGATCTCGTCATGTATTATATCAGCTACGGTTCCTCCGTCGGCGGAAGCGATACCTCTGTCAAGGAGAAATTCAACCTGTTGCTTGACGGACTGATTGAAAACGCCGTGCTTATTCAGTACTGCACTACCGAGCTGCTTGCGGACAAGGTTGCGTCGGAAGGCAACGCCGCGCTTGCGGAATATAATTCTTTGAAAAGCGACATAGAAAAATACGAATATCTTTTGGGCGGCGCGGACAGCGACGCGGTTCTTTCCGTGAAATACAAGCTGTATTCTGCCGTAAACAGCGCGATTGACAATTACGAAAAAACGGTTATAGATGAGGAGGACGACGAGTACGTCGGTACGGATACCCGTACAACGCCCACAAACCTCAATACCGAGCAGGACGACTATTATCCCAAGACAACCGACGGCGGCTTGGACTATTTCATTTACACGGGCTACGCGGGGTATTTGCTTTCCGGCAGCGGTGTTTATAAGGACGACGCGGTCGAAAACACGCGCAGGGCTACCCGCGTAAAAGCGTATACAAAATATACGGAAACCCTTGAAGACAATTATCTTGTCGACAGCTCGAAAGAGGACCTTACGGATTTTATCTCTCTGGAATATTTCAAAACCGAATACAAGACCCAGTTGGAAAGCGGTATTGTAAACGAGTATTACGACAAATATACGGAAAGCAAGGAAGAGGAGTTAAAGAGCGGTAATTACGAGTATATAAATAACGAGTATCTCGAAAAGCTCAACGCACAGAAAGAAAATTATTCCACTGCGTCGACGTTTGAAACGGCTATGGGCGATATGTCCTCGTCCTCGTTCCTTCTTTACAGTCCGGACACCTCCGACAGCGACAAATTCGACGGGACAAACTACGGTAAATTCGGATTCGTCTATAATATTCTGCTTCCTTTCAACGCTAAACAGAACGCGACGCTTACGGAATTGAAAAGCATTCTCGAAGCGGACGACGACGATAACCATTATTATGTCGAAAGAAACAAGCTTTTAAAAGAGATCGAGACCGAGGACCAGCGCGGAGCATGGTTCAACGGCTCGAAGGATTACAGCTTTAAAGCCGAAAAAGATAAAATTTACGGCGGCGGAACCGCGGGCTATTTCGGAAGCGAAAGCGGCCGCGAGTATCTGTTCTTCGAAGACAATCTTACAAAGAGCGTCGAGGGCGAGCGTTACAAAAAATTGCAGGCGTACGACGGCAGATATTCTTATAACGGCAAAGTTTACGAAAACGAGGACGGCAGTTATGCCCTTCTCGGCAACAAACTTACGATAGACGGCATGCTGGACGAGTTTTCGGCATATATTAATTACGTGCTCGGCGGCAACAGTACTGACAGCAGGGTCAGTATAAACAAGACTTCCGGTTATTACGATAAAACCGACTTCATGAAAAAAGTCGACGACAAGGACGAAGTGGATTACTCGCTGTTCTTGTACGCAACCGGTAACGTTACGGGTTTGGATTTTAAAAGGGGCGATCTTCTCAATTCCTCAACCGACCAGTACAAAGCCATGAGCGCCGTAAACGAACTGCAGTTTGCTTATACGACGGATACAAGCGTGCTTTCTCAATATGCGGGCTATTCCGTATCGGCTTACGATACAAGCTATATTAAAGAGTTCGAATACGCCGCTAAATATGCTATTCAGAAGGGCGCGGGTAATTTTGCGGTGTGCGCGGGCGACTACGGCTGGCATCTTATTTACGTAACTTATACTTTCGACGGCGGCGACACATACACACCCGACTGGGCGAATAATATAGAGACTGAAGGCACTTTCGAAAATCTTTTCTACGAGTGGTGTAAAAGCAACGCGCTTGCAGACGTTTCCACAAACAGGAGAGAGAAGATTATTAACGAGTATTATAAGGATTCGACGGTAACCAAATACCAGAAACGGTATCAGGATTTACTTGATTTGGGTAAATAATGCAAATCTGGCAGGCGATAGTCCTCGGCTTAGTGCAGGGACTTACCGAGTTTTTACCTGTTTCATCATCGGGACATATAGCGTTTTTCGAGCGCTGTTTCGGGATGCAGGACATCAAGTTGTTTTTTTCCATAATACTGCATCTCGGCACTTTGGTGGCGGTGTGTGTGGTCTTTTGGAAAGACATACTCGACTTATTTAAAAAACCGTTTAAAACTCTCGGATTTTTGGTCGTTGCGACAATTCCCGCAGCCGTTGTAGGACTTTTTGCCGACGGGCCTATCGAAAAAGCGATAAACGGAAAGTATTTCGGAATAATAATAGCGGTTTTCTTTTTGGTAACGGCGATAGTGCTTTTCGTTACGGAAATGGTGGTAAAGCGCCGCAAAAACGAATTGCCGCTGTGTTGGAAAACTGTCTTGCCTATGGCGTTTGCCCAGGCTGTTGCGGTAATCCCCGGAATATCGAGAAGCGGCTCTACAATCTGCGCGGGCACGCTTGCGGGCGCAAAAAGCGAGGAAGTAGCCAAATTTTCGTTTTTAATGAGTATTCCCGTAATACTCGGCAGCTTTGTCGTATCGCTGGCAAAAGGGTTATACAAGGGCGAAATCCAACAGGAATTTGCCGCTAACGGAGCAACTTACGGTTGGGCGATTGCGCTTGGGTTCATAATATCGGTAATAGCGGGGCTTTTTGCTATAAAAGTAATGCTTAAAGTCATTCAGAAGGCAAATTACAAGTGGTTCAGCTTATACCTTGTTTTACTTGCGGTAGTTTGCGTAGTTCTTCATTTCTGTTATTTCAATTAAAATAAAAGGGACAGTATAAAACTGTCCCTTTTTAATCGTCAAAATTCGGTACGTCCCAAAAGATAGTCGGCGCTGCTTGCAAACAAGTCCGCTATCGCAATAAGCATATCGAAGCTGCATTCGCGTTGACCGTTTTCCCAATACGCAACAAGCCGTGGAGAAACGTTCAGTTTTTCTGCAAGCTGTGCGCGCGTAAGTCCGTTTTCGGCGCGCAGATCTTTCAGTCTTTCGCTAAATTTATTCATAATCAAATTTTAGAACATTTTGTTCCTATAAAACTTGACACGGAACATTTTGTTCATTATAATTATTTCCGTAAAACAAAAATGTACAACAAGATAACAGAGGCAGTTATGGAAGAAATTTTAAAGGTAGAAAACCTGACAAAATCCTTTAAGCTTTCCCGCAGACAGCAAAAATCGGAACAGACCGATTTAACCGTTAAAGTGGCGGTAAACGGTTTGTCTTTTTCCGCTTACCGCGGCGAAATATTCGGGTTGCTCGGTCCGAACGGCGCAGGCAAAACTACGACTTTGCGCATGCTTGCGACGCTTATCAAGCCCGACAGCGGGGACGCGTTTATCGACGGTAAAAGTATAATTTCCGACGGGCAAGCAGTCCGCGGAAAAATAGGTTTTTTGACAAGCGAATTAAAGCTTGAAGATTTTTTCACGCCGGACTATCTTTTCGGCTTTTTCAGCGAGCTGTACGGCGTGGACAGGACTGTAAGTGAAAACAGAAAGCGTATTCTCTTTTCGAAGTTCGGCATAGACAGGTTTGCGCACGTTAAGCTTGCAAATCTTTCGACGGGCATGAAGCAGAAGGTTTCGCTGGTCATTTCCATTGTACACGACCCCGATTTCATAATTTTCGACGAACCAACCAATGGGCTTGATGTTTTGACCGCAAAGGTTGTGACTGACTTTCTGCAAGAGCTTAAATCTCAGGGCAAGACGATAATTCTGTCCACGCATATTTTCAGCCTTGTAGAAAAGCTTTGCGACCGCGTGGGTATAATAATTGACGGAAAGCTTGTCGCGCTCGATACGCTTGAAAACCTAACGCGCGAGCAAAACATAGAGGACGCGTTTTTCGCACTGTATGAAAAAACGGCAAGGGGAAGCATATGAAAAACGTTTTTACAATAATAAAAAAAGAATTTGCACGTTTCTTCAAGGACAAGAGAATGGTTATAACCGTGCTTTTGCCCGGGCTTTTGATTTACCTGGTCTATTCGGTCATGGGGGCGGTATTTTCCGATTCCGGTAAAACGGACGCAAATTACAAATATTCCGCTTACGTCGTAAACTCGCCCGCAAACGAGCAGTTTTTAACCGCTTTTTACACCGTATCTGAAATAAAGGAGTTTGCTTCCTTAGACGAAGCGAAAAAATCCGTAGCCGACGGTAAGCTTGATATAGTCGTCGTGTTTCCGGAAAATTTCGATGCCGTTTTGGAGGGGAATTTAAGTACCGTTCCAAATGTAGAGGTTTATTATAATTCTTCCGCGGAAAAATCTGTCGGCGGCTACATGGCGGTGACGGCGATACTCGAAGCGTTTAAAGATCCCTCTTTCAGCATAAATTCGGGCGGCAGCTTCGATTTGGTGGAGGAACGTGACGCGGCCGGCAAAATTTTGTCGTCGATAATGCCGCTTTTGATGTTCGCTTTACTTTCGTCTGGCTGTATAGCCGTCGCGCCGGAGTCCATTGCCGGAGAAAAGGAGCGCGGAACAATGGCTACAATGCTTATAACGCCAGTCAAGCGCTGGCAGATAGCTTTGGGTAAGATTTTAAGTCTGACGTGCTTTGCCCTGCTAAGCGGAATATCCAGCTTTGTCGGCGTGATACTGTCGCTTCCTAAGCTTCTCGGCGGCATGGTGGGAAGTTCAACCGCGGCGTTCTACGGCGTAGGAGATTACTTCATGATTTTCGGTTTGATTATTTCCGTCGTTTTAGTTATAATTTCGGTTTTTGCCGTAATATCAACGCTGTCGAAAAGCGTAAAGGAAGCGGGTACGATGATTACCCCTTTAATGATGTTGATAATTTTAATGGGCGTCGGCTCTATGTTTCTGTCGGGCGGTTCTGTCGGGTTGTATGCAATTCCGCTTTTGGGCAGCGGGCTTGCCATGTCGGCTATTATGTCGTTCACGGCGTCGCCGCTCGGCGTAGCTCTTGCTATAATTTCAAATATCGCCGTAGCCGCCGCTTTGGTAGTGCTTTTAAGCTTTATGTTCAAAAGCGAACGTATTATGTTCAATAAATAAAATTATACAGCCCGCGCAAAATGCGCGGGCTGTAAATTAACATAAAAAGCTGTGCAGTCTTTTTTGCCGGAACAAGCCGAAGCGTAAGCATTACAGGCGGCTCCTCCAAAGCTACCTTATGGCACACCGAGTAAGCTGTTTAGTGCTGCTATATCCCTATCCTGACACGGTTCGCAGCGCTCGGTTGCATAAGACCTTGCTATCAACACCCCTTATAAAGCGCAGCCTTCCACTTGCACCGTCGGGAAAGACATTCGGTCCTGCTATAGCGGATTGCAGGTACAGGGCACCGCTAACTCCCCACTTAGCACAGTAGAATTATTTTAACAGAAAAGTTTTTGTTTGGCAAGCAAAAACCAAGGTATTAAGTTGACAATTTTTAGTCTATATTTTAGAATATAGTAGAATATTTTAAGGAGAATTATTATGGCAGGGTGTTCTCACGACTGTTCAAGTTGCAGTGAAAACTGTTCCTCGCGCGACAGTAAAAGCTTATTGAAAAAACCGCACGAGCTAAGCGATATAAAAAAAATAATAGCCGTTGTCAGCGGAAAGGGCGGCGTAGGCAAATCCATGACCTGCGCGCTTATGGCGGCGGCGGCGCAGAATAAGGGCAAGGTCACGGCTATAATGGACGCCGATATAACCGGTCCTTCCATACCGCGCATGTTCGGCGTAACCGAAAGGGCGCAGGGCAGCGAAAACGGAATTCTTCCCGTGGTTTCCGACGGCGGAATTCAGGTTATGTCCATGAACGTTTTGTTGGAAAACGAAGCGGAACCAGTAGTTTGGCGCGGCTCGCTTATTTCTGGTACCGTTATGCAGTTCTGGACGGACGTTATCTGGACGGGCGTGGACTATATGTTCATTGATATGCCGCCCGGCACCGGCGACGTGCCCTTGACGGTCTTCCAAAGCATACCGCTCGACGGCATAGTCATAGTCACTTCTCCGCAGGATTTGGTCGGCATGATAGTGCAGAAAGCCGTAAACATGGCTAATATGATGAATATTCCCGTCCTCGGCATAGTGGAGAACATGAGCTATATAAAATGTCCCGACTGCGGCAGAAAAATTTCCGTATTCGGTGAAAGCGGGGTCGACGCGCTCGCTTTGGAGTACGGCATACCCAATGTTGCGAAAATCCCCATAGATTCCGACCTTACCAAGGCGGCGGACACGGGTAATATTGAAAATTTTCAAAACAATTATCTTTCCGATTTCTTTGACAAAATTTCAAAAAAACTTAAATGAATCAAAGCCCGTCGCTTATCCCGACGGGCTTTAATTTGTGTTATGCAAAAAAGTTCTACTTAAATTCGACTTCATTCTATTGTAAATTTACATTGCAAATGTTAAAATTTTTACGTAACGGGAGGGGTTATGAACGATTTCGGTGAATTTCTATTTAAGTTGCGTAAGGAGAATGGCATGACTCAGGCAGAGCTTGCGCAGGCGCTGGGTGTGACGAATAAAGCCGTATCCAAGTGGGAAACGGGCGAAGCCATGCCAGAAACCGCTTTGCTTTTGCCAATTTCACGCATATTCGGTGTTTCGGTGGACGAGCTGCTGGACGGAAAGCGCAGTGAAAATGCAGACGCGGGCGTTGAACAACAAAGTATAAAGGACCGTATTTTTACGCGCGGTAAGGGCGACAGCGAAACGCTTCACGAAAAGATTTGCGGCGCGGTCTGCGCGGCAGTGATTTTTTGCGGAGTTACCGTTTACTTTCTTTTGGGGATTCTCGGCGGACTGTGGACGCCGTATTGGGTAATAATTCCCGTCAGCGCGCTTTTCTGCGGCGTTATCGGCATCTTATTTGACGTGTTTAATGCAAAAAAACGGGAAACAAAGCTTGCGCGGGGCGAAAATCCTTATACCGGAGCAATTTGCGGAATTTTGATGTTGGTCTGCACGATAACTTATCTTCTGCTCGGCGCCTTTTTGAATTTGTGGCACCCGCTGTGGATAATTATCGTCGCCGGCGCGTTTGCTTGCGGACTTGTCGCGACTGTGGGAGAAATTATAAAATACAAGCGTAAAGGCGGCGGACGTTAACGTCCGCCGCCTGTTTGTGTAAACGTGTATTTTTATTTGCCTTCAAATTATCTTTTTTTAAGGTGATATGAAGAACCAATCCCAGAATCTTCGTCTTCATTTATTTCAACGTTGATTTTTAAAGTTACATGGTCGCTGTCCGTAAAAATAAACGTCAACAGACTGCCTCAGTCGTTATCTGCTATTCCTTCACCGAAAATTACGTTGCTTACCTTTACGGTTTCGCCGTCCTGCGTCCAATTGCCGGACACAATATCATAATATTCGTTTTCATAAGTGCCCGCGGCTTTAAACGTTCCGTTTTTGTTTACGGTAAGAATGCATACTTCGGCAGGTATGTATTCAATAAAGCATTTGCCGCGTTCAACGGATTTCAAAAATACCAAGCCGTCCTTTATTCTTTCTTTTAGCCACGCTTTCTTGCTTGCAACTTGTATGTCCTTATTGTTAGAGATGGCACAACAAATATGCTCTGTTTCTAAATTTTCAAGTGTGAGTTTTATGTATTCCATATTTTTTGTTCTCCGCTAAATTACTGTTTATCGTACAGTCATTATAGCACAAGAAATGAAAGAACACAACCGATTGAATTTTGCGGGATAGATAAAACATATCTATATCTCACTATGCTACGAGCAGCCAAGTTCGTCCAACA
>ERZ777011.2722-NODE-2722-length-13079-cov-3.509060_pt1 | contig 13079 bp, 11 predicted proteins | sample MGYA00374964_ERZ777011 | MGnify/ENA primary metagenome ERZ777011 (study PRJEB29310, sample SAMD00008975) | mouse gut metagenome | study: EMG produced TPA metagenomics assembly of the Metagenome analysis of fecal microbiota from mouse which was promoted...
AAGAAAATCTAAGTCATCTTGAAATAATTCATGTATTGTTTGTGCCGCAAAGCGGCATGTCGGGAAGTGTGAAAAAGCGGCACAGCTGCCAAATGGCTGTGCCGCCACTTTTTTAGGTATTAAAATGTACAAACGTACTTTTTATTTCCCGCTTTCAATCTCCGCATTGATATCCGCAGCCATTTTCTCCATACCTTCTTGTACGCCAATCTGTTTGGTGAAAATAGCCATAATACTATCATTTGTGATAGAGTTAATCGCATCCTCAGCATAAGCAGGCGCATTAGGATAAGCTTTTGCATCTACTAAGCCCTCCACGAAAGCCGTTCCATCAAACTGTTCAAAACTGGAAGCGTAATAGGACTGTGAAGAAATTCTTGCCGGAAGGTCAATACCTCTTTGTCCAACAATATCATTTGCTTCTTCACTTGCAAGATACTGCATAAATCTCCATGCTTCTTCCTTGTGCTCGCTTGCGGAGTTCATACCATAGTGCATACTTCCTGCGATAAATTCCTGCGTCTTAGCCTTGGGAAGCTTGATAAGCTCTACACCCTCTACCTTAGCCTGCTCAACTTTCTGTGAGCTGAAGGTAGGAAGATACAGCATGCAGGCCTGCCCTGAAATAAAGAATTCCTCAGCGGAAGTATCGCTGACCATCTGATAATCAGGAATTAATTCTTCGTCAATTAAATCAACCAAAGACTGGATTGCCTCAATGCTCTCCGCACTGTCATAACCGCTTGTCCCGTCATCATTGAAAACCTTGCCGCCAAACTGGTAAACAACCGGCTGCCAGCTTCCGTTAGTGGAATTAAGCATAAACGCCATTGGGTAAACGGAATCTCCTGCTGCCGCAATTTTTTCCTTCAACTCCCTGCACACTGCAACCATATCATCCCAGGTCCAGTCGCTGGTCGGAACAGTTACGCCATATTTTTCAAAAAGAGTAGTGTTTACGGCAACTGCCATGGAATCGGTTCCTTTAGGTACTGTGTAGTGAACCCCATTATACGTACCGGTATTTACAATAGATTCCGTGTAAAGGCTGAAATCAAATCCGTCCCTCTCCATGTAGGAATCCAAAGGCTCCAAAATGCCTGCCTCGGCATACTTAGGCACCCATACGTTCATAAAAAATACGTCAGCGGCCTGATTTGCTCCGGCTGCGGCATCAAATTTGGTCCAATACTGATCCCAGGGGGTTAATTGCATTTCCACATGAATATCCGGATTCTGCGCTTCAAAATTGTCAATCAGTTCCTGATACACCACTGATTGAATCTCATCCCACAGGGAGTATGTGATTGTCACCTGTTCTCCTGATGACGCCTGGGCGGGAGCGCTTTCCTCTCCGTCAGCCTCACTTTCCACATTTTCTTCGCTTTCACCCTGTGCAGCTTGAGAATCCTCGGCGGATGCTTCACCGGATGTACTATTGGACGCTCCGGATTTATCCGAGCCTCCGCAGCCGGTCAGCATGGTCGCAATCATCGTAAGAGCCAAGCCAAGAGCTGCAAACTTTTTCATCTTTCTCATAGATGTTCCTCCTTACTGTTTTCTAAAACGTTTCCGGTAACGTTATTGGTAACGTTTCCGGTACAAACTTAATTCTACATTTAAAAAAAATATATGTCAAGTATCTTTTTCAATTTTTATACTAATTTCCTCATTTTGCCTGAAAATTTATGATACTTTCCCATAATTTTCTTTTATTACGTATTTTTATTTTGTGCATTTTAACATATTTTTCCTTAATCAAAGTCTTGCTTTTATAAAGAAATTTACATATTGTAGTGAATACATCTACTATGTACCATTATTCTCAACAGATTGAACTATTATTCATCAACAATTTTCAAATTTTTTCCGTCGTTCTTATAAAGGGATGTCGCAAAACGGCAAATTCATACAATGTATAACCGTCATGCGCCGGAAGTTTGGCATATATTGTGCAACGGCTAAGTTTTACAACAGCCCTCGTGGGATCTGCGCGCTGCCAGGGCGGTATGCGGGTTTGTGCATAAAAAAACCGAACCGGATAATAACCATACGTCAATACCGATGGCTTTAATCCGGTTCGGATCCTTTTCTTTCAAGTCAAAAACCCCGCCCCAAGCAGCGGGGCATCAAATTTGAAACGCCCAAGGGGGCGGGGCAAAAGACCCTCGCGGCGGTCACTTGGCTCGTTGCTCGCGGGAATAAATTGGCGCTATAAAGCTGTCATTTGTTTTGTGGATTCTCCCTCCAACAATTCACAGGGAAATATCCTGCTTACATTCTCACTTTTTTTGTCCACAATTTCAAACAGCATCGTAACCGAGCCCCTGGCAATCTCCCGGATAGGCTGTTTGATGGTGGTCAGCTTGGGGGTATAATAGGTTCCCATCTCGATTCCGTCAAAACCCGCTACCGAATAATCATCCGGCACCTTCTTGCCCGCCTCTGCGATTGCCCTGCAGGCCCCAATCGCCATTGCATCGGAGAAAGCAAAAATACAGGTAAATTCTTTTCCGCTCTCTAACAACTCCTGGGTCATCCGGTAGCCGTTTTCCATGGAATAAAATCTGATATCACGCTTCATATGCAGAATTAACCCCTCATCCAATGTGATTCCATGCTCCTTAAGCGCGCTCTTATAGCCTTTCAGCCGGAGCTTTCCAATGCTGGCATCATCAGGTTTCCCGGAGAGCACGGCAATCTTTTTATGCCCCAGCCTTATCAGATAATCCGTCATCCGGTAGCCTTCTTTTTCATCGTCCACGCAAAAAACAGAGTACTCTTCCGAGGAAATCCTATCAACATTATATCCTGCTGTGGAAAGCACAAAGGGGACGCGGAGTTTTTGCAGCTTTTCCTTTTCCCGGACAAAATATCCTCCCAGAAAGATAACCCCTGCAAGTTTCTTCTCCTTGGCAAGCTCTATGGCAACATCCACTTCATATTCGTCAAAATTCACATATCGGATTACCATGGAATATTTTCTTTTCTTGATTTCCTCTTCCATAATCTGTACGGCATCTGCAAACAAAGGGTTGGAAACGCCTTTCACCACCACCGCAATACATTTCCCGTCAATTCTTCTTAAATTTCTCGCACTGTTGTTGGGAATATAGCCGTATTCCTGGATAGCGTCCGTAATTTTTTGTTTTGTCTTCGGGCTGATGTCCGGATGATTGTTAATTGCCCTAGACACCGTGCTGACGCCTACCCCGCACAATTTTGCAATATCTTTTATCGTAATTTCTTCTGTGTTAAGCGCTTCTATACTAAATACACCTCTTCCTTTTTTTATTCAAATTCTTATGATACCTTTTCTTTTGTTTATGGTATAACAGGCGATCCGTAAATCTTTGTTCCGAAAGCGTTCCCTGGCAAAGGAACCTTTAAGACAACAATACTTATCATAATAAAACTAATTTCATTTTTCAATATCTTTCACAATAATAAATATATTTTTCCATTTATTCCCACAAGCAGCAACGAGACCAAACGTGCCGGCAAACCAATAAACAAATCGCAAACTGTTGGCAAATTGTGATATACTAAAATCGCCTCACATCACAAAAAAGGCGATGAAAAAGCGATTCAAGCAGGCAGGCGTATATTTTGCCGTCTCCTCAACCATCACTTTACATTCAATGCTGAGATTTCAATCACCGCTTGATTTTAGCACGGACTTTCCTATGCTAAAATAGTCTTACATGAAAAAGACGCTCGGGTGGCCAACGTGTGAAATTTTTCGAAAATGCTTAAACAAGCAGCGTTTTTCATATCTATTTGAGCCGCCAAAGGCGGCATGGAGGATTATTATGTTTGATATCATGAAAGTAGCCGCAAATATTAAAGAGGCAAGAATTGCCCAAAACATGACACAAATGAATCTGGCCGACGCCATGGAGGTGAGCTATCAGGCGGTGTCCAATTGGGAGAGGGGAAATTCCATGCCGGACATTGCCAAGCTTGAACAGCTCTGCCAAATTTTGCAAATCAGTTTTGCGCAGCTTTTCGGGACGGAAAATGAATCCCTCACTATCGCCAAAGTCACAGGAAAAGACGAAAGCTCCGCCATCACCCTGGAGGAAATAAAAGAGCTTGCGCCCCTTCTTTCTCCCCGGAAGATTAAGCAGCTGTTAGAGCACAACCGACGGCAGGATAAAGAAGAAAGCGCCCAGGCTGAAAACAAAATTGACTGTTCTGTTCTCATAGGGCTTGCGCCTTTTCTGGAACAGGAAGATTTAGAGAATCTTACCGCCGGGTTAGAGGGCGAAATAAATCCTGAAGACCTTATCAGCCTTGCTCCCTTTTTAGGCCGCAACAGTTTAGATAAGCTCAGCCGGAATCTTACGGGAGAAGCCGACATAGAAATTATTATGGGACTTGCGCCCTTTTTATCCGAAAAGGGGCTAAGTAACCTCCTGCAGCATTATCAGGGAAATCTTAATTGGGAACATATAATGTCCCTCGCTCCCTTTTTAGGTCAGGATTCCTTGAAAAATCTGCTTTTATCTAATCAAAACGAAAACTAAAAATACAATAACATTATTTAATTTCTACCGCATTCTTTTCCATATGTAAGGCGGAGAAGGAAGTCGCATCGTAGACTTCCTTCTCCGCCTTGCCAAATCAACTTTATTTTAAGGCAGCGTTTCACTTTCCTGTCTTTTGTCCTATCACCACATAATAAGACACTCCCAAAAGCACCGCCGCTCCCGTCCATGCAAGGATTTCCGCATAAAAAATCCCTTCCTGTCCTAAAAACCTCGGAAAAACAATGGCCGCAGTAACGCGCATCATAAATTCCGCCAATCCTGAAAGCATTGGTATCACCGTGTTTCCAAGTCCCTGAAGCCCTGAGCGGTAAACATACAATGCGTAAAGCACTATCAAAAAATAACTCATGATATTCAGGTAATGACGGGCAATTAAAAGCACCTGTTCCGTTTCCTCAGGATTTCCCGATACAAACAGGGAAAGAATTGCCCTCCCAAAAACCAGCATAAGCAGGGATATCGCCAGGGCAGTCACCGATGAAATGATAATTCCGCTTCGAATCCCCTTCCTTATACGCTCATAATTTCCCGCCCCATAGTTCTGGGCCACATAAGTGGTAATTGCATAGCCAAAGGACGTTGCCGCCACCTCAAGGAGGCCGTACAGCTTATTGGTAGCTGTGAATCCCGCCACAAAAAGAAAGCCGAATCCGTTAACCACCGACTGCACCACCATGCCGCCAACACTGATGATTGTATTTTGGAACATAACCGGTACGCCCAAAAAAAGCAGACGCTTTAGCATACTTCCCTCAGGCACAATATGCGTTCTGTCAATATGTACACATCCAAGGGATCTCATAGCCCAAAGACAGGCAAAGAGCGCACACCCCTGGGCAAATAAAGTGGCTCCGGCAGCTCCGGCAATTCCTAAGTGGAATCCCATCACAAACAAAAGATCCAGCCCAATATTCACAAGCGCTGCAACTACCATTGCAACTAACGGCGTTTTACTGTCTCCTAAGGCTCTTAAAAGCGCGGAAGCAAAATTGTAAAGCAGGGTAATCGGAATCCCGGCCCACAAAATTCTCAGATACAGCTCGGCCCCTGCAAAAATATTGTCCGGCGTCTTTAAAAGTCTGAGCGCAGGCGCAATCATCAGCTGCCCAAGGAAAATCATCAGGCATACGGCTCCTGCCGAAAGCACCAGCGCATTTCCGATTGTCTTTTTTAAATCTTCGTATTTCCCGGCTCCATAATACTGGGAAAATAAAATGGAAAAGCCCTGGGTAAGCCCCGTTGCCAGACCAAAAAACAGCCAGCTAAGCCATTCCGACGCTCCCAGGGAGGCAAGCGCCTCCACTCCTACGCCCTGCCCCACAATGATGGTGTCCACCAGCGTATACATCTGCTGGAAAAGATTGCCTATCATCAGCGGCAGCGCAAAGAAAATGAGAAGCTTTGCCGGATTTCCTTCCGTAAAATTTCTTGTTTTTTCCATAGTTTATTTGAATTTTACCGCGGTTCCATATGCCATTACCTCCGCAGCCCCCTGCATAACCGCAGCGGACGCGTAACGGATATTCACCACAGCATCAGCCCCCATTTTTTCTGCTTCTTCTACCATGCGCTTCGTTGCAAGCGCCCTGGCATCGTTCATCATCTCTGTGTAAGCCTTCAATTCGCCGCCAACCAGCGTCTTAAAACCCTGGGTAATATCATGTCCCACATTTTTAGACTGAATTGTGCTGCCCTTTACAAGCCCCATCATCTCCAACTCTTTCCCACTGATATAATCAGTATTTACTAAGATCATCTTCCTCTCCTCCTTCGATTTCCCTGATCCTGCTTGCCAGAACGCCTATCATAACGGCTCCCAATAAAAATGGTATCGCCACCATCAAAGCTTTTACCTGCGGTGGAATACCTTTTATTGCCATGAAAAGCGCTGCCATTCCAATGTAATATAGCAGCACAATAATGGTAACGATAATCGGCGCTATCATCTTTTTCCCATGTTTCATGTCCATACCCCCTGTATACAACAGGCAAAGCCTGATCTTTCTGCCCCATAGTATACCAGAAACTTCACACACTATCAATCCGGGAAAATGATAAAAGCGCGGAAAAAAGGCCGCCGCTTCATGCGGACGGCCTCTTTTTTCATTTTTAAATAACAAACTGTTCTATCAGGCCAACCATCGTCTCGACCTGTGCCTTCTGCTGTTCGCTGACAGCCGCTGTCTCCTGTGAAGTAGCCGAGTTGTTGTCCACTACCGCTGACACCTCCGAAATGTTTTCATTCATGTCATGCATATGCGCCACATCCTGTTCAAGTTTCTCCCTGATCTGCTCCATTTTCTCTGTCGCCAGTTTTGCGTCTCCCATTACCCGATTCATATTTTCAGAGGTCTCGTCGGCAATGGTAAGCCCCCTCTTCATAGCCTCAAGGGTCAGTTCAATCAACTGCGTAGTTTTTCCGGCGGCTTTTGCAGATTCGTCCGCAAGATTTTTTACCTGGTCTGCCACTACGGCAAAGCCCTTTCCTGATTCTCCCGCCCTTGCCGCTTCAATGGCAGCATTTAAAGAAAGGAGGTTTGTCTGGGACGCGATGTCCTCGATAGCCCCGATGATGGTGCCAATCTGCTCGGAGCATTTGCTGATTTCCTCAATGGCTTGCTTTAACTCCTGAAGCTTTTGATTTCCTTTTTCAAGGGTTGCGCCGGCTGTGGTAGCGAGCCGTGCGGATTCCCTTGCATCTAAGGAATTCTGTTCCATGCTTTGGGTCATGCTTTCAAATACCGATGCAAGTTCGGAAACCTTTGTAGCCTGGGAAGTACATCCCTGCGCCAGATCATCGGCAGCGCAGGCTAATTGTTCGGAACCGCTGTCTATCTCCTTGGAAACGACGCGGATAGTCTGTAAGGTTTGCCTCATTTTCTCTCCGATTTTAAGGAAAGATTCTTTGATTTCAACGAATACGCCCACATATTCCTGTTCTATATGTATATCGTAATTGCCATTTCCCATTTGTTCCAATATTGCGGATATTTCTTTTACCATGTTAAGCAGATTCCGTTTCATAAAAGCGATAGCCGATACCATCCGCCCCACTTCGCTGTCGTCTTCCTTTAAATCCAAAACGGTATCAAATTCGCCTTTTGCCAGCGCACCCATCTGTACGGAAACTTTCTGGATCGGATTTAAAAGTTCCTTTTGCGCAAACTTAATCACTCTTACAATCTGCACAATGATAAAGATAAATGCTCCTACAAGCAAAAGCTCTAAAATATACTGCAAAATCGAAAGGAAATCTTGACTTTGACTTTTCCTGTCTAAAATGGTTTCAATGGTCTCGTCGGTAAGCTCGTTGATTTCATTGACGGTATTGGAATACTCCACACTAAACACATAAGACATTGCCGTCTCCAGATCCCCATTCTCAGCATAGGTCATTGCCTCTTCTTCTAATGGAACAAGGTTTTCGGAAAGGGAAGCGATACTGTCCAGGCTTGTCCATTCTTCCTCGGTGATTCCACATTTTTTCAGGACCTCCAAAGCCTTTTCACGGTTTTGGGTCTCATTTAATTCTTTCATGTAAGCATTGTAATAACTCCTTTGACCTGTGACGGCAAACGACTGCACATCATGTGTCAGTGTCTTTGAGCCAATCCGGTACTGGTTTAACGCTGTGGTGGCATTGACCTGCGCCGTCTGTATCTTCGACATGGCTATGTTGAAGATAATAAATGCTATCAGCAGGATAGTACCCAGCCCCACCGCAATAAATGCCTGCATTACTATAGCCTTAAGCCTTGCAGCCTGGCCTACTTCTTTTTGTTGATTACTTGTACGTTTTCCCATTTTCCTCTTCTCCCTACATAAATAGTCTTCCATTAGGTAACTCTGTTATAATTATACTGTAGATCGGGGAAGGGGTCAATATAATGTACAGCATTTCAAGGTTATTTCAAATTATTTTTATAGAATTTGCCAAAAATTCGGCTGTTATCTTTCCATCAGTTTCCTCCCTTCAGCGAAATTGTCCTCACCTGAGCCCCTTCTATTCTTTCCGATACGTATTCCTGACTGCTTTTCGACTCGTACTCCAAAAGGGTGGTTTCCTGATAAGACCGCAAATAATTCCCATCGCAGCAAAAGACAACCCTGTATCCGCTTTCATCCTCCTTTAAAAAATAGTACGCCAGATTACTTCCAATCACCTTTCCGTCCCTTACCAGATAAAGGCAGTAAATGTCTTGATACTCATCGGAGATCCCAAGCTTTTCCAATATTTCTTCTGCCTCTTTGTAACAGAACTCCATTTGTTCTTTGGCTTTTGCTTCCTCTATTCCTTCCTTATTTAAGTCGGCTGACAGGCTGCAGTCCGCCCCCGTAAGCCTGCCGTCCGTTCCTGAAATATAAAAATAATAATAGCATTGACTCTGGATACTGTAATTTACGCAATACCGCCGTATTCCCTCACCGGGCTCGTCTAAATAGGCGTTCTCCTCCATACCGTCCGCAGACAGGCCAAACAAGACGTCCAGCCACCCTTCGGCGCTGCCCTTAGCCTGCTCTAAGCTGATTCCGCCTTCCTCCTGTAAAAGCGTCTGCCGCTTTTTCTGCTCCTTCTCTTTTTGTTCTAACTCGGGCTGAATTTCGGGATTCCGGGTCAGAGCATACTCCCTCTTATAGTTAAAGTCAATCACCTCTAAAAGTTCTTCATCTGTCAGTTCGCGGTTTGGAAAATAAAAGCAGCCTGTTTCTTCCACATAACAAAACATATTTTCTTCCACTTCCTTCAGACTGTCCAAGCGAAGAATTTCTTTTTCAGGGAAAATCCCCTTTTGGTAATCCTTGTATAACTCTCCCATCCTTTCTTTTTCTTTTTGAGAGTAGGGTCTTGAAAAGCCGTCGGCTGAAATTTTCTGTCCCGCCTGCATATCTGAAAGATATTCCACTTCCTCCTGTGGCATGCCCTCCATCCGCTCTTTGATCAGATACCTGATTGCCGCCTGCACCGGCACGGCGGCTGTCACCACTGCCAATACCAGCGCGGCTGCCAAGACGCCCGTTTTTTTGAAAGATTTTCTTTTTCCGGGTCTTCGAAGGTTTCTTATGATATCTTCCTGCATTTTATCCCGTATATGAACCTGATCCATTGTTTTTTTCAAATCCTGCCGTTCCATTCCTCATTCCTCCTTATACAAAATCCGCAGCTGCTCTCTTCCCCTTTGCAGCCTTTTCTTAACTGCATGCTGTGTGATGCCCAAAATATCCGAAATCTCTTTTATTTGATACTCCTCCACATAATGAAGATAAATAACTGTCCTTAGCTTTAGTGGTAATTTAAAAAGCTCTGTCAACGTTTCCCTGTACCGGGGAGCCACAAGATAAGCTGACAGCCTTTCTATAGGATCAGCGGCTTGTGTGGAGCCGATAACGTCTATGGAATCGATCGTTTCCGTGGAGTCTACGGCTTTTATAGAACCTATGGATTCTATTGATATCTTCGGATGCCTCATTTTAAATCGCAGCATATCCTTGCAGATATTAGTTGCCACACGAATCAGCCATGCCTTTTCATGCTCTTCTCCCTCAAAAACGGGCCTTTTTTCCATAAGCCTGCAAAAAGTCTCCTGAATTGCATCCTGCACATCCTGCTCATTGCAAAGTATCACGATACAAATCTTGTAAAGCATGTTGCTGTACTTCCTTACCATTTCTTCTATCTGCCTCTCTTCTATCTCCATTTCTCCTCCTTCCTGAAGTTTTCCATATTTGACTTTCACTCATTGTATTTTTTCTCCTTTTGCATCAAATACGCAAAAGTTCCTCCAAAGGTGACATTGATTTTAAAAAATTTGAAATCATACCCTCATCTTTGCTTTACCTGCCGTCTTATGACAGCAGGCGCTCCCATGCGCCGCTTTAGCGGTATTCCTCCGTATGGGCCCGTGCATACAAACAAGCTCCGCTCCCTTTGCCACCCAACATATTGTAACAATGCCTGCCTCGCTCTGCCACCCAGCTTATTGTAACAATGCCTGCCTCGCTCTGCCCGCCGGACTTATGTAAAAAAGGTCGACAGGCCTATGGAAAATCATAGCCTGCCGACCCTTTTTTCTATTCACAATTAGTTACCATCCCATTTTTTTGCGAACCTCATACAATTTTCGGACATTTTCCGGACTGATTTCCCTGGGGCTGCCAAGCTGCCTTGCCCTATATAAAAGCTCTGCGTAAAACTCAACGGATTCCATCTTCATATAAGCCGCTAAAAGGTCCCCCGACCAGGTAAGCGCCCCATGATGTTCCAAAAGAACGGCGTTATAATGCTCCAAATAAGGCTCCACCGCATCCGGGATCTCCATGGTAGAAGGGGTTCCATAAGGCGCAACAGGCACACTTCCAAGGCTAAGAACCGCTTCCGCCATAATCGGCTGTGACAAAGGAATACCGGCAATTGCAAAGCTTGTGGCAAAGACCGGATGCGCATGTACAACGGCGCCTACATCAGGTCTTTTTTCGTAAACACGCATATGCATTTTCATTTCGGAAGACGGCCTAAAGCCCTCATTTGCTTCAAGCAAATTCCCCTTTGCATCCACCTTGCAAATATATTCAGGCGTCATAAATCCTTTTGATACGCCTGTAGGCGTACACAGAAATTCGTTGTCGCTTAATTTGACGGAAATGTTTCCGTCATTTGCCGCAACCATCTTGCGGTTGTACATCCTTCTGCCAATATCGCAGATTTGTTCTTTTATTTCATATTCGTTCCGTGCCATTTTTCATTTTCTCCTTTTCATTGCTTTAGCAAATTTCTGTTTCCCCTTCTTTTCACGGTCAAAAGCCATAAGCCATATGTAAGAGCACAAGGGGCGCAAAGTCTATTACAATTTATCCTCTCCGCAGGATTTAAAAAGCAGCTCAGTTATTTTTCCCGGGTTATTTTTATAAAATAAAGAAGGTTGAGTAAAATGCCAAACACCGTTGCGCACGGCGCCGCCAATCCAATCATAGTTAGGCTTGCCTTGGGCCGGATACTCATAAAATAAGACATGGGCAGCCGCACAATAAAGGTTTGGGCAAGTCCCTGCAACATGACAAACAATGTTCTTGAATGCCCGTTATAGTAACCGATAAAGCTAAAAAGAATCGCCGTCACAACCGCCTCCGGCGCAAAGCCTTTCAGGTATTGCGCCGCGCGGGCAATAACAGCCTCATCCTTTGAGAATATATAGGCCAGAAGATCCCCCCGGGTAAAGGAAAAGACCGCAATAAAAATTCCCACGCCGCATCCAATCATCATCCCTGTAACCATTGCTTTTCTCGCACGCTTTTCCTGTCCTGCGCCTACATTCTGAGCCACAAAGGAGGCCATGGACTGCATAAGCGCCCCCGGCACCAGCATAACAAAACTTACGATTTTATTTGCCACGCCGTAGCCTGAGGAAGCTTCCAGGCCCAGCCTGTTGATAAAGGCGCATAATGCCAGAAAGGAAAGCTGCGTCAAAATCTCCTGAAACGCGATGGGCATTCCCACCCGTACAAATCTTCCAATCTCCGGATTGAAACGAATATGCTCCCTTTTCATCACAAAAGGAAGCTTACGCTTTTTGATAATGAGAATAGATAATATGACGCTGACAGCCTGGGCCAGCACCGTTGCAAGGGCCGCTCCCGCCACATTCCACCTGAACACCGCAACAAACAATAAGTCCCCTATAATGTTTACCGCACATGCGATTCCTACAAAAATGAGCGGCATATTGGAATCGCCGATCCCCCGGAAAATGCTGCTGATTACGTTGTAGGCGATTATAAAGAAAATGCCGCCGCCGCAAATTCGGACATATAATACTGTTAAATCCAGGGCTTCCCTTGGGGCTTGCATCAAAATTGCAAGGGGTCGTGCCAGGATAAGCATAAGCGCCGCAATCACAAAGGACAGCACAAAAAAAAGCCAAATTGCGCCGCCTACTACCTGCCCCACCTTCTCCGGCCTCTTTTCTCCCAAATACTGCCCCATCACAATTGTAACGCCCATTGTGAGCCCTGTGACCGTGAATGTAAGCAGATTTACAATACCGCTTCCTGTAGACACCCCCGAAATGCCGGCTGTGGTTCCAAACTGCCCTACCACAAGAATATCTACCGCTCCATACATCGCCTGTAAAACCAACGCTCCAAAAATTGGGATCATAAATCTAAGCAGCTTGGAAACAATGCTTCCCTGTGTAAAATCATTCTTATCCATACTTTTTTCCATTTTCCTCCCCCTGCCTCATTGAATATTCCGATACATCATCTGTAGCATTCTCTTAAGACTCTCTATCTCCTCTTTCGTCAAACCCTTTAGCAGCTTCGCCTCCTGGGCCGCCACCTCATCCTGCATTTCATGGGCAATCAGCCGGGCATTTTCCGTCATCTCCACAATTTTATTTCTTTTGTCATTCTCGTCCTGATAACAGCGCAGGTAACCTTTCTTCTCCATACGGGATATCAGCCCCACCACCGTTGGATGAGAAACCTTTAGAAATTCTTCAATAGATTTCTGTGTGGCTCTGCCCTCCCTGT
>ERZ777011.2724-NODE-2724-length-13070-cov-33.322628_pt1 | contig 13070 bp, 21 predicted proteins | sample MGYA00374964_ERZ777011 | MGnify/ENA primary metagenome ERZ777011 (study PRJEB29310, sample SAMD00008975) | mouse gut metagenome | study: EMG produced TPA metagenomics assembly of the Metagenome analysis of fecal microbiota from mouse which was promoted...
AGTAGGAAGATGAAGCCAAAGAAAAAAGACAAGAATTATATACCCATACTTGACCTGCCTATTGATGAGCTGAAAAAGCCTATGGGCAAACGCGTGGATTTCAGCAAGGCTATTAACGAAGTTCTACGTCAAAAGCCAAGGAAATAGGGATGATTATTCTTCCTCTTTTTCTCTATCCTTTCGTTTTAGTTCCATTAAACGACACCACATAGCAAATGGAGTGAAGAACACAAATATTCCGATATAAAATATTGGAGGCAGTGCGCTACCTACAAAGAACATTAGGATTATTGTGACTATGACAGCCGTCATCAATCCATAAAAGAATGCACCAGTATTTCTTCCCATAACTTAACGCATAAATTGCATCATAGCGTTCCACATCATATTGTCATGGTAAGATTTTGCTGCGCTCCATCCGTACCAAAAAGTCAATCCGAACCATAGAAGAGAAATAAGGAGCATAACCCATCCAAGAGTTTCATCTTCGGAGTAGTCAAGTTTCTCATCATAATCTAATGGTTTGGAACATGCGATGACGATTAGTCCTAAAAAGCCTGTAAGAAGACAGTTTATGAACCATAGCCATCCCTTTCGATTGCGTTTCTTTGCTATGCCATATCCTGCAATAGCAATGAATATCGGAGCCACAATCGTAATGATTTGAATAAGTGCCTGCGGTTCCATATGGCGATTTTACAAGAGTTCTCCGCAGGCATCCAATTGGAGAAATTTTCTTACTAAAGTTATATATAGAAAGTGGGCTGCCATCCTTGCACTCTTGTAGGTATCGCCAAACACCTGAATACACGCACGGATAGGCAGCCCACGTTATATGAGCTGTCACCGTGCCTTGTGTATTCTTAGATGAGAATTGGCGATTTCACAAGAAATAAGGCACTTTCTGTTATTTTCAAACGTTGTCTTTTATAAAGACAGCGCAAAGTTACGAAATTTTTTGCTAACTTTGCGCTTGGAAATCAAAGAAGTAATTAAAATGCCCCAACAAATCAAAGTTCAGTGTCCGAAATGCGGCAACATATCCTATCTAACCTCCAAAGGGGGTAAAGATGAAGTCATAGAATTCATTTGCCCTAATTGTGGAAAACACGGATTGATTGTTGCCTATGACCAAGTAACGGGTCACGTTGGCGACAAACGAAAATTATAATCGTTCCTGAAGGATATGATAGAATTTTCTTCAACGTTTCGCTTATTTTACTTTTGTCCATGATGCTTTGTAGGAAATTCTCCAATTCTTCTATTGAATGAAAGTCTTTAATATTGTCCATCACCAATCCTCCTTTCCAACCTTTTCTCTAATCAACTTTTCAAAATACTCTCTAAATTCTCTTACGTTGCGGAATTTCCGTTCATCAATCTCTATTCCGACTATCTGAGCAAACCTACGGATATGGACTAAATCGGTAAGTGGAAACTTCATATTCCGCTCTCGCTCGGTCACGATACAGCCACTCATCTTATTACTATTTCGGATAGGTGTGATAAGGCTATTAAGAAGTGCTATTGTAGCCGATTTTCCAGCACTCTCGCCACTCGTTTCTCGCTCGGTAATATCGTGTAGTGACGGAAGTCTATCCAACGACAGGAATGCTTCTCGGAAAAGCGTCTGCCCGTCTTCCGCACCGTTGACCGATATGTCGGTACTTCCGTCAGCGTTTTTCTCCCAACGGATTGTCATGCTTTGCTCGTTCATAATCATTTTCTCTAAGTGTTTTATTGTTTGCGCCACTCTATTCGGGGTAATGTCGTATAAACTCACCTTAATTAGAATATATGATGGGTATTACAGTTCTTATAAGAAATGGTAAAAAATCAGAGGTTCATTATGAGTTCAATGCAGTTTTGTTATTTCGCTGATAAAAAAGGTGAGGAAATAGTTAGAAAAGAGCTATTAGATAAATTAGGTCCTCTTTTTGTGATGGACTATTTATCAGGATCTGATAACATTGTCGAAGATCCAGTTGATTTTGTATTAAATTTTAGTAAAAGATCATTAATAACATCTACTACTATAAAGAATTATCTTACGGCAGACGAAGATGGACATCTGAATCTATTTAATAATCCGGTTATTGAATACAGACCTTCAAAAATAAAAGATGAGAGTATCTATTTGGAGGGACGTTTGGCATATTTTGCAGGAAACAACTATCCTGAATTAAAGAAAATGGTTCAATCGTTATTTAGAAAGTTGAAAAAATATTGTTGGAAAGATAAACAATGGCAGGTGTGGGTATTTGACACTATTGGAGATGAAGCAACTGTTTTCATTCCCAATAGGATAGTTCATCTAAAGAAACAAGATTGATATGTTATTGGTCCGTTTGATACTTGACTTATATTTCACTCACGAAATTTCCATGAATGAATTGCGTGATAACACTGACGTGTCATTTCGGATAATAGATACGGATAATGAATCAAATTATGTCAGTATTGAGCATCCGAGTGAAATTGGAGTTGAGTATAAACTTGATTACTACAATCAGTGGTATGTGGGTTTCATTTCAAGAAACTACGAATCGCTTAGGAACATAGGATTAGAGAGCGCAAATATATTCATAAACGTGTTTTTCTCAGGTCAGTGTAACTTCGAGATATTCGACAGTACCTCTCTTGCAGAATTGTCAAAATATGCTATTTCCCTACCTGTCAGCGTATTCAATTTGCCGGATGATGAATTGAAAGATATACTAAAAGAAAACGGATACTCAGAAGATAGAATTACAAAAATCTTCAGTCATGAATGAATCTTATGACACCGAGAGAGATATTTATACAGGCTTGTAATGATATTGCCGTACCGTTTATCGAAATGGGATTCAAGCCGTCACGGAAAGGGCAAAGTTTGAAAATGATTTCAGAAGATAAAGACCTTACGTTTGAAATTTCTTTTCATTCAAGTCATCATAACACTTCCGGTAACGTATCTATATATTCTATGATTTCGATACAAAGCAGAAGTCTGGGAAAATGGATGAGCGAACAGCATGACGGCTCAGGTGTTGAAGGACTTGTTTATATCTCTCATGTCGGACATATATCGCCGATAAATGATTACAAGGTCTGGAATCTTGCGGGATTGAGTTATGAGACAACAGTTAGGTGTATAACTGACATACTTAAAGAATATGCTCTGCCAATTTTCCATCTGTTTGAATCCGTCAAGAATTCAATCGCTTATATTTCAGAAAATGGTTGTTGCTTCAATGAATACACAAAGGATTCATTGACGGCACTCCCTTATGTTTTGCTGTATGGAGGGTGCGATGCCGCCAAGAAGTATTTCAATGTGTATGTCGGACATTGCAAAGTGCGTAACCGTTTTCTTGCGGCTTACTCTAAGTTGGCCAAGAATGAAGCTCCCGATTGTGGGATAGATAATCGCTTGGTATCGTTTGCCTATAGGCATAATCTTATTATTGAGTAGTCAACCATATTATGAAAAAGATTCTTAGCTACATAATGCTTGCTGTTTCAGCACTGGGCATCGCCGGGTGTGGCAATGGAGGCCAACGTGAGGCGGACAGGTCAGGAACGCCAGAGGCTCAACAGATGCAGTACGCCGAACAGATTACTATCGACGAGCTGCCCGACGCGTTACGTCGGTTGAAGGAGGGACAGATGGAATTTGGCTTTTTCGGCATTTGCTCCAGCCCTGTCGCCTGTATATACTTCATGCAGGAGGATGGCAGATTCTATATCGACTATGAGGCGATTGGTTCAGACCAACTTCCATACATAGACAAGATCCGTCGGTATGCGGCGGAACAAGGCTACCGCGTTGTCGATACCACATACGGGAATACGCCGATTGACTTTGACAATCCAGCACAGGCCCCGGTTCTCAGCCTCCGTATAGACGCGGACATTGACAGCATAGCCAAAGTCGGCAAACAACTCATGCAGACCGTCTTCCACAACTCTGACACTACCCCCTACGAGATAGTACCTTGAAGTATCGGTTGAATCTCACAGTTTAGCGCAAAAGTTCCAACATATTTTGGTATGTTAGTATTTTTCAGTAATTTCGTACATGATGACCTTAAAAGTAAAATCCATCGAAATGAACCCCTCAGATGATGAAGGGCTGGCTTTCGTATATTTTGATTTAGGTGATCTTAGCTATTTCACGGCGTGTTATTCAACTGTCGATAAGGACGGTATCTATATTGAATATAATTCTCAGGAACAAGGAAGCTATGTTGACAGAATCTCTTACCGATTAGTGGAGAATGGTGTAATCTTTGAATACCCTCAAAGTGTATCTGAGCTAATAAGACTGGAAAGCCCTTTATTACTAAATTTTAAGTTAGCAGATGAAGAATTTTACATTCTTAGAGAGTGCTTGCAAACCATCTTCCACAACACCTACACCACTCCCTATGATATAGTGCCATAATGGTACTTTGGGAAATACAACCAAAACAAATGAGTATTATGGGAAATGACTATGTGATAGAAAAAGTGAGGTGGTTCAACAATTTAGCATTCACAGATAATTACATGAACCAGCAGTGTCGTTTTTTTGAGAATTATGTGCGATTTTTACAACAACACGGTTTTACTACAAGAACGATACTCGGGCCAAATGATAAGCCAATAATGAATCGGAAATAAGAGTTAGTGATTTAACTTGTGAAGGATTTGAGTTCTTCAAGTATGGGATTGTCAGGTGGCGTAAAAAGTTGGATAGAGCTAAGGATCGTGAAAAAGCCATACCCGACATAAATTTCATAAATAAGAAGCTGGAGGAGTTCAAGATACAGCAACAGGATACCCATGAGGCAAAGATATTGCTAAGTCGTGATAAATTTGATGAGGCAAAAACGATTGTTGTCTCTGTGTTGAAGCGCAACCCTTTGTATGGTCCGGCAAAGGAACTACTTTCCAACATCCAAACGTCTATCGCTGATAAATAGGATGTGACATTCTCAATAAGAGCAAAATGCACATCATGAGAAAAGATTACACTCCCGGAAAATATTTGTATTCCTTTCAATATATACATTTGACCGCGCGTATTTCTATTTTTCGCTGACATTCGGGCGATTATGCGAAAGAAAATTGCCTCAAACAATGCCATTTGTGCCGGAATTTTATTAACTTTGCGATTGGAATATTCCCGTAACCCAATAATCAATACCACATGAGTGAACTCAGTATGTTGAAAGAGGCATTCAGCAGCGGAACAACACCATCCGGAGCCAATGCCAAGAAGTTTGAGAAACTTCTTAAAAAGTATGAGCATATTGTTAATCCTATGTTCGTACATCTATATCCAGTGCGCGATTGTCGCTATGATGACACGACCTATCGCGTGTTTGCCATTCCTGTCAACAACGACAGCATCGATGGCGAGACCTTAGAGGCAATCAAGGAGGAAGTAAATATGCTTCCTGTAGGAAGCATTCGGTTTAATGCGGCCGCATCCGGAAATAGAGATATAGAATTTGAGGATGGCACCGGAAGGTATCTTGCCAACGAGCAGAACACAGATGATGTCATGGAGGTCAGCAATCATTACAAAGGCATAGTTATTTTCACTATGGCTGTATCAAATGGTAGTGTTGCGGAACTCGATTGTGATTATGCCGTACTTGGCAAATGGGACGGAACTGGTTTCTACAAATGGACTGGTTACACTATACTGCCGATAGAGAATGTAGTTCTCGGAAAAGAGTGTAATAAATCGGTTTTTGCCGGAGTGCCTGATACGGCACAAGTCGGAGATCCGCAAGCACCAGCGAACAGTATTGAGAAGGCCAGCCAAAAGTATATGCAGATAATGCAATATGTGATGTATGCACTTATTGCTGCCGGAGCTGTATGGTATTTCTTCTTCCGTTGACTTGATAGCCTCTGCCTATGGTAGGTGTTGTTCTTGTTGGTGCAGCAGTGTTGGTGGCGGGGTTTTGCTTCCAAAGGTTTCTTGTTAGGCAGTTGGCCAAAGAACACAGAGAAGTGAAAGAACGCTTCGGCAACTACTTTGACACCGATATTTTTTCATCGGAGCATTCCATAGCGACATTTATCGAATCCAATCACCCGGCATTTCCAATGTCGGGTAAAGATGTGCTGTGGGCGTTGTCGGAAGACTGTCAGCCCTGTGCCATAGCCTATGACACATCGCAGATGCTTGTCTGTAGAGCCGAGCTGCAAGGCGGTCGTATTCACCGCAGGGAGAATCAGGCTGAGATTTTAGACTTTACCGTTCCATGTGTAAAGACTATATGGCTTTTGCGACAAACTGAGGAAAAACCGGTGTTTGAAGTGGATATCCTCTACTGCAAGGATGGCGAGACAAAAGAGTTGAAGTTAATGCGTTTTGGCGTGGATGTGGACGGAGGAATGAATTTCCATAAGTTCCGCAACTTCACCAACACTCTCAAAGCCGCCTGCAAAGAAAACAATCTTGTAATCCGTAACTTAATCCGTTGACAAGGCTACGACAATAGGAAAAGAAAATGGACGACAGCAAAAATGTTTGTAAAAAAGTAATTGCATTGATTCGACTGTGAGCGCGAAGAAGCGGGCATATAAGTTCAACTGGCTCGACCACCTGTATTATACAGGCAAAGGCGGTCCGCGCCATAGCTGTCGGTGCTTTATATGCCTACCAACAGGGTGGATACACAGATGTGATGTATCCGGATATTGAAGTTTCTCTGAAGACCAGAAACTGCCTATCACCCTCGGCAAGGGTATCGCTCTTAGCGGAGAGTCATTGAAAATTGCTTATCCCGAAGAATAACACCACAACAATATAGATTGAGAATATGAATGAAGATATAAAGAAACAGATAGAGGAATGGCACGAGTCAGGCAATCATCAGGAAATCATTGATGTATTGGAGCGGATTCCCGTAGCAGAGCGTGACTATGATACCATCGGCATTCTGGCAAGAGCCTACAACAATATTGACGGCGGATGTGCCAAAGCAGCAGAGCTGCTTGAATCCATAAGGGAGGAAGGCGAAGAGGATGCCGTCTGGAATTTCAGAATGGGCTATTCGCTATACTATCTTGACAACAACGCAGAAGCTCTCAGATACTTCAACAAAGCCTATGAGCTTAATCCTGAAGATGAAGATACGCTGTACTTTATCCGCCAATGTAATATCTATGTACCGCTTGCCGGACGCGTCGAAAGATTCTGGAATTGGTTTGTGGACAATGAGGCAACGCTGTCGGAAATGATCCATCCGAAGACGCAGGAAGATGCCGATGAGTTCATGGAATTTATTCACGAAGGTACCGCCCTGATATCGGAGAACATGAATTATAATTTAGGAGGTGACTACGAGTTCACTTTTTCGGTAGAGGGTTGGCCGGATCTTTTCATCCTTTATCCCTATATCATCTCGCATATGCCCGAGAGTCTGAAAGCGAAATGGAAATTCAACCCCTTCAACCGGGGTACTGACGCAGCCTTCGGTTTCAGAATGTATGGCACCGACATAGATACAGCCAAGATAATGGTGCGGGCTTCTTATATCGAGAAAACCGGAAGTTTCCAGATTTCTTACCACGAAAAGGGTCTCAATGCACTGCCTGTGAATGAAAGCGACGGTGCAATGTGGGTTATACTGGAGAACACTCTCGGCGAGGGCGTTTCGTTCAAGTATATCGACAGTATCGAGCCGGCAGCCAAGCCGAAGGACGGCATGATTCCGTTGCCAGAACTACGTAAACACATCAAGGAGACTTTAGAGGCGCATGACCGCAAGTTCTTTGACAATCCCAAAGATATTTACAGCACCTACAAGTTGAATCCGCAGGAAAGCGACCAACTGCGCTACGACGTAATAATCGGCTCTACCTGTATTGATTCCATTGTCGCCGACTACTATAATGATTCAACAGATATTTTCGACCATGTAAACAGTTTTGGAGCGCAGGTCGTGTTTATCGCTTTCCCGAATCCTGATGACACTGATGGCAACGATATCCTGAATCTTCGCCATGACATCGAAGACATAATATCCGACAAGATACTTGAACCGATGAATCTCGGTCAAGTCATAGGCGGTGCTACCGGAACACATAACAGCTATATCGACCTGATAGTATATGATCTCATTACTTTTATCCATGTAGTAAAACCATTATTGGCGCAGTACCCGAAACTCTCGTTTTATCTGTCGGACTTTAGACAACACGCCGGACTGACCCGACTCACGGAAGCTACATCAAGCACGAAAGAATCAGGTCAATGGCCAATTATCAGCTGAAACCCTAATAAATTTTGTGGATGTAATCCTATTTGGCAACGTAGTTTTTATTCAAAAAAATACAATAAATATATGGACTACAGCAAAAAACTATCTGATCTGGAGAGCATAGTCAGGTCTTGTCTTATGACGGATGAGGACATAAGTTTTTGCAACAAATTGTTGTTGATGCTTACAATGTCGAGCGGCAATCCGGAGTGGGTTGAGAATCTGTGTATTGAAATCATCAAGTCGCAACGTAATATCGAGTTGCGCGGACTTGCTATAACCTGCATCGGCCATTTAGCCAGAATACACGGAAAGATAAACCATAAGAACGTTTTAACTGCATTGACTTCTGTTATGGATAATGCAGAACTATCAGGCAGAGCAGAAGACGCCATTAGTGATATCGAAATGTTTGTAAAAAAGTAATTGCATTGATTCGACTGTGAGCGCGAAGAAGCGGACATATAAGTTCAACTGGCTCGACCACCTGTATTACATGGGTGTGAACTATGGCCCTGCAAGATGGCCGATGCCTTTTGAGGCGTTGGTATATTCAGTACTTATGTGGCCGTTTGTGTTCATTCTGATTGCTTCAAAAAATGAGCAGACATTATTTTACACGCTCGGTATATTCATCGTTATTCTTCTTTTTTATGAGCGGCCATTGAAAAAATGTTGGTTTACACCTGAACGAGAGCGAGCATATTTCCGTCGCTATCCCCAACGGAAACATACCAGTGCCAACACCTTGTGGTGGCTTTCATTAGTTATAACTGCGACTAACGTTATAGCAATATTCTTAGTATTATATCTCTTGTCGAGATAAGCTAAGCCTACGATTTTAATATATAACGCACATAAAGACAATGGCACAGCGGCGCAAATACAAATTCAACTGGCTGGATTATCTGTATTATACAGGCAAAGGTGGTCCGCCACAATGGGGTCTGTGGTTTTACATCGAGGGCTTTTTCGTCTTAACGCCACTTGTATTACTGTCGCTTTGCATTATAGTAATGGTCGGAGAGCAAACAGTCAACACTGCTCTACTCAGAACAGCCATTTTAGCCGCCTGTGCGCTTGCGGCTGTCTTGTATTCAAAATGGTTATTGAAAAAACACCGTTTCACACCGGAACGGGAGCGGGCATATTTCCGCCGCTATCCCCAGCGAAAAAATTACTCTTATCCATTTTACATTGTGATAATGGCATTTCTGGCAAGCGGGATATCAGGGGGATTCTTAATTTTTTACATACTGAAATGGATAAACAGCTCCGCCACATAGCGATAATAATGATGATGATGATTCTTGCCGCCTCCGCAGGTTCAGCGCACGGGCAGGAGGTGTTGGAACAGGCCATGTTTTGCCGGACAGAAAGCAGAATAGTGGCGGAAGACGCCACTATGAGGCCGACCGCCGAATGGCGCAATCATATAGTGCATGAGTTTCTAAAATATGCCGCAACACCGGGAGATATAAGCTCGATAGACTACTGCGACAGCTACCGCTATGTGATGATGGATGATTCCACCCGCATAAGCGTTGATTGGGTCACATTTCCCTCCGGCGACGAGGCTCTTGCAAAGTGGCTGAACGGTATTCCGGACAGTACATATGTTGAAATCGATATTCCGACGGAAGCTCCCGAAAAGTGCATCGCGTTCCGTAAGCAAACAACTCTCATAATAGTGTGGTGCAACCTTTTCACCGACGCCGACGAGGTGTTCAACAGACTATATGAAATAAATCTGCCTTTCACAGACGACACGAAAAAAGATTCTAAGTGTCATTATTGAAGCCATATAGAGGTGTGCCACTAATGCCGCCTTTTGGCGGCCGAAATTTTTGAAAATCAAGGTGAGCAACTTCATCACGAGGTCGCCCACCTTCTCTATATTACGACTTGGCAAATCTTCGGTTAAAATCGGGTGTATAACCCCGTCACATCAGTGAAGATGTCCTCCAACATATCGCAATAGACACCTTCGTATGTCTTGATATCCTTTGTCTTGACCTCAAAGGTCTTGTGGTTCATACTCTGACGGTAGAAACGCAGGTCGTAGAGGTCTGCGCCCTCGTCATAGATGATTTCCAACCTATTAGCCGATGTCTTGTTACGGCTAAGGCTCATTCTCAGTCCGTTGCCGAGATTGATGAAGTCGTGGCTTCCTGTCATTGCCACAAACCTGCGCCCTCCGATTTGTTGGAGTATGATTTTTGCTACTTGGTTGTCCATAACGATTTTATATTGAGTTGTTGATTTTCTTGTTAAGCCATTCATCACGACGTTGTCTGCACTCCTTGAGTGTGGAACATACACATGAGAACAATGTTCCATCTGTGTGGCGGTAATCATATTGGTAGTGTTTCTTGCGATGTGAGCGGTAGCCGGTGTAAAACACCTCGTATTGCTCAGTGCCGGGAGTGGTGGTTGTGCTTACTCCGTTGGCGGTGAGTTTTGTTGCCATAGTTTTGCGGTTTAGTATTCTACAATCAGTATCCGGTATCCAAAAGATATATCGGGGTTGGTTATCTTCCTTTGTTTTAGCCAAAGGTGGTGACTGCCGTAGCCATACACGAAGTATCGGTCAAGGTCGTACTTGTCAGCAAAATCGGCTACTATCCGCCGTAGCGTTTTCTCGCTGTCGGCATAGAGAATATGGTTCACAAATTCTATGATGATTTCGGCTATCCTGTCATCAAATATGATAGTCGGGTGTTCAAATGTTACTTTCATCTCTTTTGGATTTTGTGACCACCGCCATATTTCGGGCGGTGGTCGGGTTAGACTTTATGCCGATATTACATCAGCGTTCTTGGATTTCTGGCTTGTTCTCCTTGCAATCGCGGGGAGGTTTCTTTGTACAAGCGACACTATCCGGTCGTGGTACTCGGAGTTTTGGTTGTGAGAGCCGTGCGCCTGCGATATGCTCATGTGTTGAAGGTCTATCTCAACTGTTTCGATACGCTTTTCACCGATGTGCGCTGACATCACAAGTGAGTTGTCTTTTGCATAATAGGCGTTTGTATAAACGCAGTGGTGCATTGCCTCGCCCTCGTTGTAGAAATCCTCGGCTGTCTGCAAAACGGTAATCTCAATAAGTCCGTCAGAAAACACAAGGTCAAGGTATCGTGACATCCTCTGCGGGTAGGTCTCTTTTGCTTCGTCATCCTTCCTCTGTCGGATTTGACGCCGTATTTCAGCATTTCGCTCATTCTCAATCCTTACTTTTTCTTCACGCCTTTTCAGCAATTCCACAAGGCGGTTGTGCACCGACCGAAGACTTTTGGGACATAGGTAGAGAGGATTGTGAACATCCATGCCGAGACGTTCAAGAGTGTTGATATGGTCATACCAAGTCGCAACATCTTTGACTTTGTAGCCGTGGCGCAGACATATCTTTATGAGCTGCCAGCTGTCGCGGCGATATTGGGAGCGGTAGAGATAGTAAGCCAACAATCCGTACTGCCTTGTCTTTACAAGTGTTTCCACCTTGTTGTCTGACATCAGACCTTTCAGAAGGTCGTAAGGGTCTGTATCGTGGAAGCCATTGAACCCGTTGCGTCTGATAATTGGCAGGACACGGCATTTGGGGTATGTGGCGTATATGGGGATATTGTCGTAATTGGCGGTTCTGCACCTAATCTCCATGTCGCTATCGAAATTCCACGCGTCGCAGTATCTGGGCATAAAGCATTTCTTTCGTGCAATGTTCACCTCATTGCCCTCGGTGTCAAACCAACGCTGTAATACCTCGTCTACAATATATTCAGCCTTCTCGCCCTTCCGGCTACGGCACTCAACGTGTACCACCCTTATGACTTGGAAATTATCCCTTGACGTGACAACAGCGAAATGTATCTTCTGCGTTGACTTGCGTTTGAGCGAATGGCTGACAGTGAGCTTTGCACCGCATTCCGGACAACGGCATATGTTGTTGCGGTTGTCCCCCGCAGTCCATTCGTGGGCGCATTCCGAACAAATCATAGAGCCATTCTTCCCGCGATAGGCGGTGTGCTTAAAGCATTGCGAGAATGCCCAACGCTTTTGTGTAGCTGTTATTGGTCGCAGTGCGGCGGATAGTATCGCCACTTTCTTTTGCAGTGCTGTCTTGGGTTTCATAGCTGTATCTTTTAGAAGTCGAAAAGACTTAGTTGTTCAACTTTGTTTTTGCTCTCGGTCGCTTTCTTTGGCTGTGTCGGCTTGCGCATTTTCGCCATTTCCTCGTCACGGAGTTTGTCGATGGCGTCCTGCCGTGCCTGTGCCTTCTCCTCCTCGGTGAGTTCTACCGTATGGTTGACCACCACTTGGCAGTTGACAGGCTTTCCGACCTCAATCTCGCTTTCTTTCCAGTAGTGGACTGCCATTCCGAATATTTCATCGTCCTCGAATCCGTTGCACCCGCTTTTCTGCACTTGGCAGATTATATAGGTGATGCACTCAGAGAGCGACTTTGAGGGATTGGCATACTTGACGGAGAACAATGCGTCAGACTCCGCCATATTGTCAAGATAAGTTCTGATTGTGTCTTGGAACGCCTGAGTTCCGTTCATTGTGTTCTGTGCCATAGTCGTAATATTTTAGAATGTCATTAGCCAATAGATTATCGCTATTATCGTCAGTATGGAGATTAGCCACCCCACACCTCGGAATATCGGTCGGATAAACACCCACAACACCAATCCTATCGTTGAGCCAATGAGGATTACCAACACCTTGACAACCTTTTTTATTTGGTTGAAACCGGAGGTGGAAGTTTTGCCTCGACTCACTACTGTCCACTAAAAAATGGACGAGGTTAAAAATTAAATAAATTCGGTT
>ERZ777011.2726-NODE-2726-length-13060-cov-2.964552_pt1 | contig 13060 bp, 17 predicted proteins | sample MGYA00374964_ERZ777011 | MGnify/ENA primary metagenome ERZ777011 (study PRJEB29310, sample SAMD00008975) | mouse gut metagenome | study: EMG produced TPA metagenomics assembly of the Metagenome analysis of fecal microbiota from mouse which was promoted...
AGATAATAATATGTATATGATTAATTTTGAAAATATATTAGAAATACTTATGAATGATGATAAAAGCAATGATGTAATAGAATATGCTAATTATGATTGTATATCTAATAATAAACAGTTAAAACATTATGTTGATGATAATATACAATATTATATCGATAAAGTGTATCATGCATTAAGAAACAAACAAAAGAATTCAATTAGTGCAATTAAAGAACTTTTAAATAATAGTAACATTAGTTTTGAAGGTAAACAAGTTGTTATAATTAAAGAAACAAGTAAAATAGATAACATACTTGAAATTGAAGATTATAATTTATGGAGTAACATATTTGAAAATAATTTAATAAATTTAGACTGGAATAATATAAATAATTACTATGAAAAATTTGGATTAGATGAGACATTATATAAAATATTTAATGACTATGAAAAAAGAAGAATTGTATTAACAGATACAATAAAAATTGAAGATAATAGTAGTTGTAACTTTGTAATAGATTTATTATTATCTAATAATCTAAATGAAGATGCATATGATGATGTATTAAAAAAGAGTGAATGTAAGTTGCAAAACAATGCATTAAGCGAACTAAAACAAAATAGATTATTGAAATTAATAAATTCTAAAAAGATTGAAACCAATATTAACATGATTGATAATATAAGAAATTATTCTATAGAGATACTTTTAGTATTTATAAAAAATAACTATAGTACTTTTCATAGAGAAATAGATAATGGTAATATTGTATTTAATTTGAGCGAAATAAATGAAATTTTAAAATCAGATGTTACATCAACAATTAAAGGAAAGTGTTTCAATATGATTTCTGATGAAGAGTTGGAAAATGTAACAATAGAATTATTGGAGAATATAGCATTAGTATTAATAGAAAATAACTTTAAAGAAAAGGTAAGCGAAAAAATGTTATTAAAACTAATAGCAAATATAAAGAATATTGATACAAAAATAAAATTGATTAATCAAAATTTTAGTAAGATAAATAGAGAAAATATAATGAATTATTTAATAAAACTAGGAGAAAACTATGCAAAGATAATTGCTGATAGAACAAAGCCAAAATTTGTAAATAATGAAAGTAATAGAATATTATTAGAAAACATTAAGAGTTTAGGTTATAACATAAAATATAACAATGATACTAAAGATAAATATATAGTATTGAGTAATACGATTAGATAAATAATTTTCTAACTGTGACTTAAAATTACAATGCTTTCTTTAAAAACTTATTTGAAAATTTTCTCCCAGTGGGCTAAAAAGGTATTAGGAGATTTTCTCCTAAACAGCAAAAACGGTGTCAAAACACCAAGCTGGCGAACTTTGGGCATTAAAAATGATCCTCTAAAATTGAATATAATCATAAATAAAAAATTAAAGATTTTTAAGTATAGATTAGTTCGAAATCAAAAAAATACTTTTTTGATTTGAAAAGATGAAATTTGAAAAAAGTTTCATCTTTTTTTCTACCCAAATTTCTTTTTCTGTACCCATTTTAATAAAAATTTTCAAAAGCAAAGTATACTCTTTATAGATTTTTTAAGTTTGATGTGTAAATAAAAATTTTTTCATTATACGAATATCATTCTTAAATAATAATAAACATTATTAAGAGGTGTATGTTTTGAAAAAGGAAGATATAAAAATATACTGTAAATTTAATAAAGCAAAACAACCTATTGATAAAGTTATTTGTAAAATATTTTACGATTTTACTGAAAAGAAAACAGATAATAAAAATATTAAAAATGTAGCTGACAAAAAATAAAGATTACGTTATGATAATAGTACTGTAAATATTTTTATGGGAAGGAGTGAAATGTTTAAGCTAATAACTAAAAATTATAAAGTTCGGTATGTATATTAGATTATCTCGTGAAGATGGCGACAAGCAAGAAAGTGAGAGTATTGGAAATCAAAGAAAAATAATTGAAAGATATTTAAAAGAGCAAGACTTGAATATTGTAGATGAATATGTTGATGATGGAGTATCTCGGAACTACATTTGATAGACCAGAGTTTAATAGACTAATTACAGATATTGAAAGTCAAAAAATTAATATGGTAATAACAAAAGATTTATCAAGACTTGGAAGAGATTATATAAAAACAGGTTATTACATAGAAAATTACTTTCCAGAAAATCAGGTAAGATATGTTTCAATACTTGATGGAATAGATACATATAGCGAAACAGTAAATAATGATATTACACCATTTAAAGCAATTCTAAATGATATGTATGCAAAGGATATATCAAAAAAGATTAGAAGTGTTTTTAAAGAAAAACAAAAGCAAGGAGAATATTTGTGTAGTACACCTGCATATCGGATATAAAAAAGATTTAACTAATAAAAACAAATTAGTAATTGATAATAATGTTGTAGATGTAGTTAGAAAAATATTTGATATGTATGTAAATGGAACTGGAAGTAAATTGATTGTAGAATACTTAAATAATAATCATTATTTGAGTCCATCAGGATATAGAAAGACTGGTATTGTTCAAAATGAAAATAAAACAAATTATTTTTGGAATGCAACAACTGTATGTGATATGTTAAAAAATGAAGTTTATATAGGCAATACAGTTCAAAATAAAGTATCTGTTGTTTCATACAAAGTGAAAAAACTTCGTAAAGTAGAAAAGGAAAGACATATAAGAGTGGAAAATACACACGAAGCGATTATTGATAAAGATATATTTGAAAAAGCACAAATAATACATAAAGAACGAGCAAAAAAAGTTGTAAAACAATATGACTATTTACTACGAGGACTTATATACTGCAAACATTGTCGGGTGGCAAATGCAAATTGTGTTAAAAGTAAATAATAACAGTAATCGTCCCAAAATTCCATATATAGTAGATACAGGATATCAAAAAAGAGGTTGCTATGTAAGAAATTTAAATTATCCAAAATTTGAAAAAAGAATACTGGAGATAGTAAGGCAAGTATGCAAAATATATTCTAATCGTACTATGTTAGAAGAAACTTATAAAAAAGTAAAAGACAAGTCAATAGATTTAGTAGAATCTGTAAAAAAGCAAATAGAAACAATAGATATTAAAATAACTAATATTAATAAAAATTTAGATAGCTTATATAATGACAAATTAAATGGCATATTGACTGATATTGATTTTACAAGAATATCTGCAAGATTTGTTAATGAAAGAGATAAATTAACAAATGAGAAAAGTGAACTAATGGATAGATTTCAATTATTACAGGGACAACAATCTATCAAAAATAAAAATGATGAAGAACAAATGAATAAAATAATTAATGAGTTTTTAGAAATGAAAGAAGTAGATAAATCATGTTTATTTAGATTAATTGATAAAATTGAAATAGATAAAGACAAAAATGTTTTTATTTCATTTAATTTTTCACCACTAAATACAATAAATGAAAATATAGATGAATTTATTGAAGTGGAAAAGATTCTAAATAATAAAAAGGTAATATAACTATGATATTAAAGACAATAGAAATGTAGAATATAACTACATTATTTTTTGAAAACAAAAAGGTGGAAGTTAATAAAGTTTTCACCTGAGATATTAGATTTCCAACCAGAAGGGAAAGGAATTACAGGAAAACTATCAGCAATATTTTTTGCACGAGTGTAATATGAAGAATTTTTATCAATTCCACCTGTTACTAAATCAACACCATCTGGATTAACCATTGGAACAATATAAATAGAGAAATTATTAAAAATATAATTTGTACTATAACCATAAATATAACCATTATCTACATAAGCTTTCAAAAAATTTTCAGTAAACTTCATAAGAAGAGGAGTAGTAATCCATTCATTTGTATGTATATATCAGTTACACTATACTTAAAACATAAGGGAGAGTAAGAAGAAATAAATTAAGTAGAACTTGTTAAAAAATAGCAAGTTTTATTTTTTTTCATTTTAACATAAGCAGAAAATAAGTAGCAATATGTATATAAAAATAATATAAAAAATATAAACAATAAATGTTATTTTTATTTACATTTCAATAGTTTTAAGAATTTAAAATTTTGTTAAAAATGGGGGATATAAATTATGATAGATTCAATCAATTTTAAATTAGAAAATGTTATAAGATTGGATTATGAAAGATTGGTAAAATTAGGAATACCATTCTATAAATTCATAATCAGACAAAGAGTAGATAAAACAACATATTGGGAATGGGAAAATAATAATTCAAAAGATACTATTATTTCAGAGGGTTATTATTTTTCATATAACAATGTAAGTTTTACATATACAATATTGTACAGTACCATTATTATAAAGGCAAATGTACATCAAGTATTAAATAAGATGGATGTATTATTAAGTGATAGAGATATTTACATCGGTAAAGTACAAAATATTGTAAATAAGGTTTTAGGTGTGAATATTTCAGAACTAGATTTACATAGATTTGACCCTTGTGTGGATTTAAAATTTTCAAATAAAGAAATGAATGTAAGATTATCACTTTTACCATATTATAAAAATAAATACAAATATATGACACAAAAACAAGCATACCCAAGATCCAAACATTTAACATCAGCATATGGTAAAACTAATATAAATATGTATGATAGATATACTTGTGAAAGAAATAAATATTTAGATAAAAACAATATAGATATAAACAAGATATTGGATTTAGGAGAATATTTTTCAGAGTTAGAAAATCAAGAAATAATATTAGAAAAGTATAAAGGTATATTTAGAATTGAAGTACAGAATAAAAAAGCACTAATTAAGAATGAAACTAATAAATTAGTAAATAAACAAGATAAAACAGCAATTGATATGTTTAGATTAGATAAGGACTTATATGGTTATTGGAATAAAGAAACTATGAAAGAATTTTACTTTGATTTACTAAAAGATTATTTATATGTAGGTATACATTATAAATTAAAAATTGCATATAGCATAATAGATAGCAAGGGAGAAGATAGTTATAAAACTAAGCTAAAAGACTTCTTATTTTATGTAAGCAGATATGGAATAACAAATGTAATTAAAAGTAAAGACAATAAAGCAAGGCATAAAACTTGGTCTAATACAACAGTAGATAAATATATTCAAAAATTGTCAGATTTGAATATAAACCCAATATGCCTTGATAATGATTGTGAGTTTGACTATTTGGAAAGTTTATATACACTTGCAAAAAAAGTAGCTGAAGAAAAGTATTTTAATATAGATAATTTAGAAATACCAGAAGCACCTCAACCAAAAAGCAATATGCCAGTATCTACATTTGAATATAAACAAAGAAGACATTTTGATATTTGGTAGTTTTAAATAAAGTTAAGTAAAATAATTAATGAAGGGAGTACTATAAAGTACAATGCCCAAACTCTAATTTTCCATATTAGAACTCTATTATTATAATTTTATGTCTAGGAGGGGTGTTATATGCACTTATTAGAAGTTAGGCAAGACTTACAAGATACATCTATAAAACAGAGTATTTTTGACAATAGTAAAATCATTAGGCAACTAGAAACATTAGTAGAATTTACAGAAGATTTAAGTTGCACAGATTTTGAGTATATAACTACCCTACTTTTTAAAAGCAAAACATTATTAGATAAAGCATACACAATATTTAAACTTAACACGGAGGAGGTATTAAGAAATGTTAAGAAGAATAGCAAATGAAATGACAAATTTAGCAAATGAATTATCGCAAACAAATGTAAGTGCAGATAATTGTTTACTAACAGAAACCTTATGCGATATGCAAATAAACATTGACAGTATAACAGAATATTTACAAACAAATACAGTAGATAGTGCAACGTTAAATACAGCATATGCACTAGCAGAAACAATAAATACAATGTTAGACAAAATATGTAGTATTTTATAGGAGGTGCAGTAAATGAAAGAACTAGAAATTATAGAACTACAAGAAATAGAATTAGAAGAAATAATCTCATTTTCAAAGTTACAGACATCGCCAATGATTACAATACTAGATGACCTTAACTATGGTTTATTCAATCAAATGGTGGTATGGGCAGACGAATTAAAATTAGTATTTTTCATTGTTAAAAGAACAAATAAGGTTGCATTTATAGGAAACAAAAAAGAAGTATTAAAAATAGCTAAATTATTACAAATAAAAGCACAAACTATGTTTTATACTTTACTTAAACCCAGAAAGATATTTGGCAAAGTTTATACCCCAAAGAGAAACACGAACTATGTAGTACAAGCAGTTGGAACAGACGGAAGACTAATTGAACCATTTATAAACACAGAAATTGAAACAGTAGATTGTAATAATTTATCAAAGTATAATTTTAGAAATTATAAATATTACATTAGTGTTAGAGGTAGTAAAAATAATAAAGTGGAATCATTCCAGTATTTAAGGGATAAGAGAAGAAATTTTGTTATAACTGGAAGAATATAATGTATTTAAAAAATATTTAATACAAATAACAAATTAGCATATATGAGATTGCAATGACGTTTAGTTTTAAGACATTTTTAGCATACAAGCCATAAAGAATATGATTGAAAATATCAGCATATTTTACAAAACCCTTGACAAAACTTAAAACTTATAACATTAAATGATTTTTATAGAGCAAAAAAACAATAGCAGAGGTTTCCCCACCTCTGTTTATTTAATGCACTTTAATTACAAATACCATTCCAATTATTGAAAAAAGTAAACTTATATGATATAAATAACAATAGGAGGTAAGTTTATGAAAGAGAATAGATTAAATATTTTTATCAATAAACCAGTAAAAGAAGTATTTGATTACTCACTAGAATCAAATAATGTACCTAAATGGATTTTATCTATAAAAGAAGAAATACCATTAGAAAGACCAGTAGTCAAAGGAACAAAGTTAAAAAATATAGGTGTAAATAGCAATCAATGGAATGAATATGAAGTAATAGATTTTGAGCAAAATAAAACATTTACATTAAGAAGATTAAATGGAGACTACTTTGTGAGATATACTTGTACTGAAAAAGATAATGGAACAGATTTTGAATATTTTGAGTGGGCAGAAAATGGAGAACTAGATGGTTTAATGGAAATGTCAGCATTAGAATTGTTAAAAAGAAATATAGAAATGGGGGATTAAAATGAAGATATTAATTATTTGTAGCAAAGCATTTTATAAAGATATAGCACCAATAAAAGAAAAATTAGAAACAATGGGACATATAGTAGAATTGCCAAATTCTTATTATGAACCTGATGCAGAAAAGAAAAGTTGGGATTTAGGAGAAAAAGAACACGCAGAATTTAAGGCAAGAATGTTTAGAATGAGTGAAGAAAGAATTGCAACTATGGATGCAGTATTAACATTAAACTTTGATAAAAACGGAAAGAAAGATTATATAGGTGGAGCAACCTTTATTGAAATATATGAAGCATTTATGAAAAATAAAAAGATATTTTTATATAATGATGTGCCAGAAGGAATGTTATATGATGAAATATCAGGATTTTCACCAGTAGTAATAAATGGAAATTTAGATTTGGTAAAATAATAAAATATATAATTATAAGTATTATTCATAAAGGTATACCTTTACAAATATAAATAACATAGTAAATATAATGTTTGTAAACTTTATAAAAATAATTTACAAATATTTGTAAATTAGCCTTGACTTTTACAAACAAGAGGGTGTAAGCTATCAGCTAAACTGGTTTGAAACCAGTTATAGAGGTAGGAGAGTGATTTATTATGAATAAAAAACAAAAAGTATATTCATATATTAGGGTAAGTAGTAAAGACCAAAATGAGAGCAGACAAATTGAAGCAATGAAAGAGTTAGGAATACCAGCAGAAAGAATTTTTATAGATAAACAGAGTGGTAAAGATTTTAATAGAGCAGAATATCAGACATTGAAAAGGATGTTAAAAGATAGCCCAAATAGTTTATTAGTAATACATTCAATAGATAGACTTGGAAGAAACTATAAAGAGATATTAAAGGAATGGCAAGAATTAACAACAGAGTGTAAGGCAGATATAAAAGTATTAGATATGCCATTATTAGATACAACACAATATAAAGATTTATTATGTACTTTTATAAGTGATTTAATATTACAAGTATTATCATTTGTAGCAGAGCAAGAAAGAGGAAATATTAGAAAAAGACAAGAAGAAGGAATTGCAACTGCAAAAGCACAAGGTAAGCACTTAGGTAGACCAAAAGCAGAAATAACAGAAAAATTTATTACGGAATGGAAAAAGTGGAAAAATGGAAAGATTACGGCAACACAAGCGATAGCAAATGCAAATATGACAAGAACAACATTTTACAAGTTATCAAAATTGGTAACAATGGAGCAAGTTTAGTTTATTTAGTAGGTACTATTATGGTATCTACTATTTTTGTTAAAATATTTTAGAGGTAGTATTGACAAACAAAAATAAAAAGTGTAAAATACATTTAAGTTAAAAATACACTTAAAAAGAAAGGGGCAGATTATGAATAATATAAAATATTGTAAAGTAAAAGAATTAGCAGAAACAATAAAAGGATTACAAGTAGATACAAAGACAAATTTTTCAGTATTAAAATCAGCATCAGATTTAACCAAAAACAATAAAAACTATAATAGAATAAAGCTATTAAATTATAAAATGATTAAAATGTTAGCAATAGAAAAAGATATGAAACATTTAGAACACATTCAATGTGTGGAGCAAGATTTAAGCAAGAAATACAAGGATTATAGTATACAAAATGAAGATATTGTTATTCCAGTATTCCCAAATAAAGAACAACTAGATATAGTATATATAGATAATGTAGAAGCGGATAAATGTGTATACAGTGATAGCAATCTAATCATAAGAGTTTCAATCAATGAAATAAAAGCAGAATATTTATATATAGTGTTAAATTCTAAAAGTATTAAAGACAAAATCTTAAAATTAAGCAGTAATAATTCAAGACAAGCAAGGATTACAGCAACAATGTTGGAAAATTTAGATATTCCAATTATAGATATAAAACAGCAAGAGGAAATTATAAAAACATATAACAATGCAATCAATCAAGTAAGGCAAGTGAAAAGTAGCATTGAGGAAATGTTGAAAGGGGGAATGCCATATGGTGCAAAATAAATGAAAACCAGTTGTTGGAGCAACTGATTTTCATATCTAATATAATAAAGTCTAAAAAAACTTTAATTATACAGCCAATATAATTATAAACTTTTTAGACTTTTGTGTCAATAAGTAGGTGCAAACTTACATTGAGAGAGAAGTCTTTTTTTGTGCATTTATAAGCATATTAGAAGACTTGCAACATAAGATTTAATGAGGTGTTAGCAAGTGAAAGTTAATAATGTTGTAATAGGTAAAGAGAAAGTAACCCAAGTATTTGTTGGAAAAGAAGAGGCAGAATGTGAAGACATCAAAAACGAGATTAATGGGTTAAGAAATAGTAAAAGTAATGTAGTTGTTTTTGTTGGAGGACAAAATGAAATAATGGCATCAATGAAAGCAATGTTACAATTGGTAGCAGTGAACTGTTAGAAACAAGTTAGTGCATATAGAAATATATGCACTAGCAAACTAAACAAGAGAGGTAGGATTATATGAAGAAAGTTTATAATTATTCAAGAATAAGTAAAGATGAAGATAAAAAGAATTATGGAAGCATTAAAACACAAAATGATATTGCAAAAGCATATGCAGATGAACAAGGGTGGATTATTGATAAAACATTTGAAGACGACAATGTATCTGGGTATCTTAATATAGAAGATAGACCAGCATTCAATGAATTATATAATCTAGTAAATGAAAGTAAAGAAAAGCCTATTGTTTTAATGAAAGATTTATCAAGACTTTCAAGGAATAATGGAATTGCACAAATGATTTTAAATAAATGGAAAACAGAAGAAGTAGAGCTAATACTAATTAAACAAAGAGGTTGTACATTTAATTTATTAACAGACGATGACGATATAGTTGGGATTGAAACTTGGTATAATGAGAGATATGTAAAAGAAACATCAAGAAAAGTAAGAGATTCATTAGGTAACAAAATGAGAGCTGGAACAGTAATACAAGGACCCAGATATGGTTATATAAAAGGTGAAAATGGCACACTTACAGTAAATGAAGAAGTTAAAGAAGCGGTGCAAACAATATTTGACTTATATGAGCAAGGGTATGGAATGACAGCAATAGCAACAAAACTTAATAAAGAATATGACTTTAAAAACCCATCTATTGTAGAAGCAGAAAGATTTAAGAAAGCACGAGGAAGAAACATAGAAAGAAATGTGAGAGAATATTGGGAAACAGATATGATTAACAAAATTTTAAGAGACGAGACCTACATAGGAACATTGGTAACACATAAAAAAGAGGTACAAGGAATACACGGAAAGAAAGTAAAGATTTTATCAAAAGAAGAAAATTATAGATTTGAAAACCACCACGAACCTATAATAGAAGAAGAACAATTTGAGAGAGTGCAGAAGATTTTAAAACAAAGAGCAGAAAGTACAAGCCTTTATAAGAAAGGAAAACATTATTACATTTTTGGTGGATTTGTAAGATGTGGGGATTGTGGAGCATCAGCAACTGGTTATATGAGGTATGGGAAAAAATCTTATGAATGTTTAAATTATAGTAAGTATAGAAAATTAAGGTGTACATATCATACAGTATCAGAAGAATACATATTAGAAAATTTTAAACTATTTCTAAAAACAGTAAGAGCAGAATATAAGGATTTCTTAAAAGGTATGAATTTAGATAAAGTAAAGAAGAAATCACAGAGCAATCAAGAGAAGTTAAAGATTAAACTAGACAGAATAAAGCAAGAATATAGGCAAATGCAGACGCAGAAAATAAAAGAAATGACCAGAGTTAAAACAGCAGAGGAAGAAGAAATAATAGAAGAAACATATGCACAAATGATAAAAGATAAATTGAAAGAAATAACGGAAATAACAGAAACTTTAAAGCATTTGGAAAATCAAACCCAAAAAGATAAAGTTAGAAATGTAAAACAAGCAATAGAATACTTTGATGAGATAATAAAATCAGAAGCACCATCCAAAGAAGTACTAGCACAAGTTTTAGACAAAATTATTATATACAGAAACAAGAACTTGGAATTTAGACTAAAAGTAAACCTTGACAAACTAATATAAAAACATGGGGGAACATTATTGTTTCCCCTAAAAATAAGACAAGTCATACTGTTTTATTCAGCCCTTTGCATGGAACGATGCGTTATAAAATACTTCTTTAGAGCCGTTACCTATCCTAATATAAGGAATCTGCTTACCCATAACACTATTACCAATATATCCTATTTGCAAAAATGGGTAAACTTTATTAAAAGCAGCGATATTCATCTGTAATATATCATAAGTATAACTAATATCTGTAGGAACAATAGAGCCAAAAGGAATTATTATAGTTTGACCAATATATAGATTATTTGGATTAATATTAGGATTAGCATATAAAATTCTATTCACAGTAGTAGAAAATCTTTGTGCTATTGAATATAGAGTATCACCACTTCTAATAGTATAACTACTATATCCATAAATATATGGAAATAAAGCATTCCAAGTACCATAACCAACAAAACCATCAACACCTAAACCAAAATTTCTTTGAAAAATCTTAACAGAATTTTCAGTATTTCTCCCAAAAATCCCATCAATTCCACCAGTATAAAACCCCAATTTATTTAAAGTACTTTGCAACAATTCCACCATAGGTCCAGTAGAACCTAACTTTAAAGTGTCCATAATTAATATTTTCCTTTCTTAAAGTATAATTTTGATTGTAAAAGGAGATATAACTTTTGAATATTAAAATCTCCATATAATAAATTATGTAAAAACCAAAAAAAGTGTTAGTATAAATCAAATGGGTACAATTATTCATTGTACCCTATAATTAAAAATTAATCTTCATAATAACAATTTTTTGGATTGCAAAAAATGCAAATTAATAATTCTATAATACTAATAACAAGTGACACTAAAAAGAATGTTATAATACCTATTAAGATTGCAATAGGAATAGAGAGTGCAACTAAACTAGTAAGAGCTAAAGCAAATGCACTGGTAATTATAGCACCGACTGAACTAGAAATTAAATTAGTTCTGTTAATGCAATCACAAATATATTTGGGTGTGCCAAAGATTATAACAAACAAGCCAATTAATCCAAGAATACCTAATATTAGAGTAATATAAACTAATACTAATATAGAAGGTATAACACCAATATAGAAAGAGACAGCTATTCCAATTGCTACTAGTATGCTTGATAGAATACTAAATAATTTATATGAACAGTTATTACATTTTTCCTTACACATAAATATTCCTCCTTACACTATATGATATGAAAAAAGTCGAAAAATGTGAAATAAATAAATTGGTCAAGCTATTGCAATTATACAAAAAAATGGTATAATAAATAAAAAAATATGGAGGTACCAATATGGAATTAAAAGGATCAAAAACAGAGATGAATCTATTAGCAGCATTTGCAGGAGAATCACAAGCAAGGACAAAATATACTTATTTTGCAAGCAAAGCAAAAAAAGAAGGGTATGAGCAAATAGCAGCTATATTTTTAGAGACAGCAGAAAATGAAAAAGAACATGCAAAGCTTTGGTTTAAATTATTAAACGGGGGAGATATTCCAACAACTACAGAGAACTTAAAAGTAGCAGCTGAAGGAGAAAACTATGAATGGACAGATATGTATGCAGAATTTGCAAAAACAGCAAAAGAAGAGGGGTTTGACAAAATAGCATACTTATTTGAAGCTGTAGCAAAAATAGAAAAAGAGCATGAAGAAAGATATTTAAAATTATTAGATAATGTTGAAAACGGATTAGTATTCTCAAGAGATGGAGACAAAATTTGGAAATGTAGAAATTGCGGACATATATGTATAGGAAAAGAAGCACCAGCAGTTTGCCCAGTATGTGCACATCCACAAGCATTCTTTGAAATAAAAGCAGAGAAT
>ERZ777011.2727-NODE-2727-length-13055-cov-3.470231_pt1 | contig 13055 bp, 12 predicted proteins | sample MGYA00374964_ERZ777011 | MGnify/ENA primary metagenome ERZ777011 (study PRJEB29310, sample SAMD00008975) | mouse gut metagenome | study: EMG produced TPA metagenomics assembly of the Metagenome analysis of fecal microbiota from mouse which was promoted...
CGCAGGAACTCGTACGCCTTGCCGGAGTAGAAGAGGGTGGTGTCGGCCGCAGCCAGTTCGTCGAGCATCTTCCGGCCCTGGGGCAGGATGTCGAGCTTGATCTCTTCGATGCGGTCGGGTTCGCCCGAGTATTCGAAACGGAAGAGCGGTTCGCTCTCGATGTGGTTTTCGTAACGGAACGACTGGTAGTAGAGCGTGTCGGTCGTATAGGCGAGCGTGTCGCGCAGCCGGTAGATGTTAAAGGTCTGGCGTACGGACGGATCGCCGCACACGTATTTCATGTTCACCAGCAACTTGACCGAGTCGAACGACGACTTGCGGTTCTTGAAGAAGTTGGGGGTGAGGGGCTGTGCCGGCAGGCCGGAGATGACGGAAGCCGTGGTGGTCCGCCCGAAAAAGTCGTCTTCGGCGGAGCCGATGTAGCCCACGTTGAGATTCATCGCGCCGCGCATGTGCCGGGTGGAGGCACGCAGTCCGATGGAGTCGGTATAGGTCTGGAAGGCACGTATCCTCTCGCCTTCGCGTCCTCCGAGGGTATCGATGCGTATGGAGAGTTGGTCCTTGCCGCCGGGAATGAGGTCGCTGCCCAGGGTGTCGTCCACCTTCGTGCATCCTGCCGCCAACACGACCGTCAGGAGTGCGATCGCGGCCAATGACCTGTTATAAAAGCTCTTCATAGAATTTCTGGTAATTGTCGAGATAATCGGCCGCATCCGACGGCTGCCAGGGAAGTATCTTCTTGTCCGTACCTTCGAGTGCCGCCATGAGCGCCGGTGCGGGGTGTTCGGTGCGTATCACCACGCCGTCCGCATACTCTATAACGAGCTTCATCAGGTTTTCGTATGACGGGGTGTCGAGCAGCTCCAGCCGCGGGTCCTTGATGCCCTCGTTCTCTATTTTTTTCCGGAATCCCGCATCGAGCGTGCCGGGAAAGGCGTCGTCGTAGAGCGAAACCGCGATCTTGAGGTTCTGGAACATGGGGTCGTCGGCGAAGGTGTTGCGCAGGTAGATGGGCATGACCGCCGAGAACCAGCCGTGGCAATGTACGACGGTGGGTTCCCACCTCAGTTTGCGTACCGTTTCCAGCACCCCGCGGGCGAAGAAGATGGCCCGTTCGTCGTTGTCGGGGAACATCGTCTTTGCGGTGGGATCGTGCAGGACGGCCTTGCGGGCGAAATAGTCGTCGTTGTCGATAAAGTAGATCTGCACCCGCGCCGAAGGGATCGAGGCCACCTTGATGATGAGCTGGTGGTCGTTGTCGTCGATGATGAGGTTCATGCCCGAGAGGCGGATCACTTCATGGAGCTGGTTGCGCCTTTCGTTTACCACCCCGTAACGCGGCATGAACGTCCGTGTTTCGTTGCCCCGTTCCTGCATGGCCTGCGCCAGCATCCTGCATTCGGACGAGATTTCGTTCGCTGGTAGATAAGGGGTTATCTCCTGACAAACGTACAATATTTTGGAACCTGCCATTGACCGGAAACTTAAAAATACTCACAAAGGTACGAATTAATTTCCAATGCAACCGGGGAGTCCGGGCAAAAAGATTTCCCGCCGTGCGTATTGGGGCGGCCACGCGGGGGCGTAAAGAGACCGTGGCGGAGCGCTGACGCTCCGCCACGGTTGCGGTTTCGGCCGCCGGGAGCGGCCGGGTCGTTTAGAGCAGCAGCATGGCGTCGCCGTAAGTGCCGAAGCGGTAGCCCTCTTCGATGGCTACCTTGTAGGCGTTCATTACGGTTTCGTAGCCGCCGAAGGCCGTCACGAGCATGAGCTGCGTCGAGCAGGGGAGGTGGAAATTGGTGACCATCGAGTCGGCCACGCTGAAGTCGTAGGGGCAGAAGATGAACTTGTTCGTCCACCCTTCGCACGGTTTGAGCATGCCGTTGGTCGACACGTTGCTTTCGATGGCACGCTGCACGGTGGTGCCTATGGCGCAGACGCGGTGTCCGTCCTCCTTGGCACGGTTCACCTTGGCCGTGGCCTCCTCCGAGATGCGTACCTGTTCGGAATCCATCTTGTGTTTGGTGAGGTCCTCCACGTCGACGGTGCGGAAGTTGCCGAGCCCTACGTGGAGCGTGATCATCGCCGAATCGATGCCTTTGATCTCGAGGCGTTTCATCAGATGCTTGCTGAAGTGGAGTCCGGCGGTGGGGGCGGCGACGGCACCCTCCTCCCTGGCGAAGATCGTCTGGTAGCGCTCCTCGTCCACCGGTTCCACCTTATCGCGGATCCACTTGGGCAGGGGCGTTTCGCCCAGTTTGTAGAGGGCGGCGCGGAACTCCTCGTAGGTGCCGTCGAAGAGGAAGCGGAGGGTGCGTCCGCGCGAGGTGGTGTTGTCGATCACTTCGGCCACCAGCAGGTCGTCGTCGCCGAAGTAGAGTTTGTTGCCTATGCGGATCTTGCGGGCAGGGTCTACCAGTACGTCCCACAGGCGCAGGTCGCGGTTCAGCTCCCTGAGCAGGAAGATTTCGATCTCCGCTCCGGTCTTCTCCTTGTTGCCGTAGAGCCGGGCGGGGAATACTTTCGTGTCGTTGAAGATGAAGACGTCCTTTTCGTTGAAATAGTCGAGGATCTCCTTGAAAATGCGGTGCTCGATCTTTCCCGTCTTGCGGTTCACCACCATCAGGCGCGACTCGTCGCGGTTGTCGGCAGGATATTTCGCCAGCAGGTCCGGCGAAAAGTTGTAGTTGTACTGTGAAAGTTTCATCCTTTGATATCCCGGGGATTATAGAATAGTGATATGTGTTGTATGCGTTGGACGTCTCCCGCCGTGAGGACGGGGTGAATAATTATTATACGAACGGGAAAGAAATTTGTTTCATTCCCGTTCGTTTTTTGTCGACCCGAGCTTGATTTCCGGTGCGGACTGCGGACGGAGCGGGCGTCTTTCCGGTGCCGCAGGCCGATTCCGCCGGCAAAACCGCGCTCCGGAGCCTTCTCTCCTCCGCCTTTGATAACGGCTATTTCAGCGTGTTTATTATCTCCTCTACCGAGTAGCCGTCCGTTGCGGTGAAGCCTCCGCTGCGGGTACGGCGCAGGGAGGAGAGATAGGCTCCGCTGCCGAGCGCCTCGCCTACCTCGCGGGCGAGCGAACGGATGTAGGTTCCCTTGCTGCACACCACGCGTACCTTGATGCGCGGCAGGTCGTATTCGAGCAGCTCCATGGAGTAGATACATATCGCGGCGGCACGCAGCTTCACCTCTTCTCCTTCGCGGGCATATTCGTAGGCCCGCTGGCCGTCGATCTTTTTGGCGGAGTAGAGCGGCGGCATCTGCAGCCGTTCGCCCGTGAGGGAGACCAGTGCCTGTTCCACCGCTTCGCGGGTGATGTGTTCCCAGGGATAGGTGGCGTCTACGGGGTGCTCCATGTCGAAGCTGGGCGTCGTGGCGCCGAGCACCATTTCGGTCACGTACTCCTTCTCCTCCGCCTGCAACGCCTCCACTCTTTTGGTGGCCTTGCCCAAGCATACGAGCAGCACGCCCGTGGCAAGCGGATCGAGGGTGCCCGCATGGCCCACCTTGAGGTTGCGCAGTCCGTTGCGGTTGAGCATGAACTTGACCTTGCGCACCACGTCGGTGGAGGTCCATCCGAGGGGTTTGTCTACGACGAGTACGTAGCCTTCCCTGAAATCGATATTTTTCGAGAACGGTTCTTTCAATTCCGGTCGTTTTGTACGGTTAGGGGTCGGGGAAGCCCGGCGGCTTCCGTTAGCTGAGGAGGTAGGTGCCGATGGCGGCGAGTCCCACGGCGGCGCAATAGAGGGCGAACCAGACGAGTTTGCCCCGGTTCACGATGCGGATCATCCAGCGGCAGGCCAGCGTACCGGTGAGGTAGGCCGCCGCGAAACCTCCCGCGAGCTGCCACACTCCCACGGAGCTCTCTCCGGCAGGCATGCCGACGATCTCCAGCAGGTTCATTCCGATGATGGGGATGAGCACCATGAGGAACGAGAACTTCGATACTTCGCTCCGTTCCACGCCGAGCAGCAGGCCGGTGGAGATGGTCGCTCCCGAGCGCGACAGGCCGGGCAGTACCGCGAGTGCCTGGGCGATGCCGATGAGGAGGGCGTTCTTCGGGGCGATCCTCCCGTGGCGCGGACGTGCAAGACCGGCGAAGGTGAGCAGGCAGGCCGTAACCAGCAGCATGATCCCCACCAGCAACAGGTTGGAGGTGAACAGCCCCTCGACGGCATCCTTGAAGAAGAGCCCCACCACGGCGATGGGAATCATGGAGATGAGCAGGTTGAGGACGTATCGGGTCTGGTCGTTCATCCGGAACCGGAACAGTCCCCGGAACAGGTCTGCGATCTGGCGGAAGAAGACGGTGACGGTACTCAGTACCGTAGCCGCATGGACCGCCATGGTGAATTGCAGGTTGCTCTCGGCCTCGATGCCGAAGATGTAGCTGGCCAGTTCCAGATGGCCGCTGCTGCTCACGGGGAGGAACTCGGTGAGTCCTTGCAGAATCCCCATGATGATGGCTTCCAATACCGACATTTTCCTTTACTTTTCGAATCGTTTCATGATGGCGAATAGCTCGAAGGCGAACCCGGCGAGCACCACGACCGGGGCGAGGGTGATGCGCCGGAAGCTGAACATCGAGTAGTCGAACTCGTTCGGATCCGAGCTGCCTCCGCCGCTCATCAGCACGAAGCCGAGGATGATGATTCCCACTCCGATGAGCATGAACAGGTAGTTTTTGCGCCCCAGCGGCATCCGGGTTTCGGTCTCGTTCTCGTTCCGTTGGTCGGTTCCGTACTTCGGTGCGGACTGCATGCCGCCCTTTTTCCTTGTCGTCTGTGCCATATATGTATGCGTAGTGTTGTCGTATTCTCTGCCGGAGAGCTCCTTTCCGGTGGTCAGTAAAGGTTGATCTTCGTGGTGTTCATCCGGACGAACTTGTTCACCGCGAACAGGGTGAACAGCGCCGAGATCAGGATGCCCAGCAGCAGCATGCCGCCCAGCACGTAGTAGACGGGACGGCTTTCGGCCAGGAAGGTCACTTCGGGGAGCCCTTCGCCCAGCCCCGCCACCAGGGCGAGGAACATCGCCGCGGCGATGAGCCATGCGTAGACGCCGTGGAGGATGCTGCGCAGGAGGAACGGTTTCATGATGAACCATTTGGATGCACCCACGAGCTTCATCGTATTGATGAGGTAGCGTTTGGAGTAGATGGTCAGCCGGATGGTGTTGTTGAGCAGGATGAGCGCGATGACGAGCAGTGCGCTGCCGAACAGCAGCAGGATGAGGTTGAACTTGTTGATGTTGGTGCCGATCTGTTCCACCACGGCCCGTTGGTAGACCACCTCATCGATGCCGTCCCAGGCGGCCGTTTCCTTCTCGAACCGTCTGATGTAATCCTTGTCGGAGTATTGTGCGCGGAGTTTCACCTCGTAGGCATCGGGCAGCGGGTTGAAGGCGAGGAACTCCACGAAGTCGCTTCCGATCTGCTCCTTGAAGTTTTCGGCGGCCACCGCTTTGGGGACGAAGGTCACCTCCTTGACTGCTTCGTGCGCACCCAGCGCCCGGCCTATCTCGGCGGTACGTTCGTCGGTGATCTCCTTCTTGAGCATCAGATGGATGGCTACGTTCTCCTTCATCAGGTCGGTGGCCCTGACGGCGTTGAAGATCAGGTAACCGACGCTTCCCAGTAGGAAGAGTACGAGCGCGATGCTTATCGTGGAGATGATGTAGGAGTTGCGCACCTTGCGCCTGAGGCTTTTCGTATTTTCAGCTTTCGCCATGTCCGGTAAGGTATTATTTGTGTTTTCGGTTCCTGTCGGGTTATGCTTCCGGGTGGGTATCCTCGGTCGGACATCCGCTCTTTTGGCGCCGGTCGCTCCTTACCGCCCCGGTCGCCGCCGCGGCGAATCCGGCCAGGATGACCAGCGAACAGAGAAGCGTTACGGCCGATGCCTCCCGGAACCGGGGAGCGCGGAAGACGAACTCCACGGTGTGGTGTCCGGCGGGCAGCTCCATGGCCCGCAGGACGTAGTCGGCACGGAAATAGGGGGCCTCCGCTCCGTCCACATAGGCTTTCCACCCCTTGTCGTAATAGATCTCGGAGAAGACGGCGATGCCTTCCGAGGCTGCGTCGTATTCGTAGGTGAGGCGGTTTACCCGGTAGTCGGTCAGGCGGATGGAAGCGGCGGAGTCGGCCGTGCCGCGAATCGAGAGCCGGTCGGTGAAGCGCCTCTCGGCCACGGCCTGCCGTTTGGTGTCGATATGCGCCAGCGCATCGATCTCTTCGGCGGGCGTATCGACCGGTGTCACCTCCCCGACGAACCATGCCGCGCCGTTGGCGTCGGGATTGAATTGCGCCTCCAGTCGGCCGTTCCGGTCGGGGACGATGAAGTAGCGCGTGTTGAGCATATTGTAGACCTCCGCGTTCATCGGGACGAGGTGGCGGTCGATGAGGTCCTGGTAGCGTTGCAGCTTGGCGCCGTGGTAGCCGCCCACGGAGCGGTGGAAGTAGGAGGTGGTGGCGTCGCTGAAGGTGCTCACCGCGAAGTTGGCCACCCGGTAGCCCGGTGCGGTATCCTCCAGGATCGCCTTGTCCGCCTCGGAGGGGTAGAGCTGTGTGCGCCGCGCCGGCACGAAGTCGTCCCACGAGAGGTAGCGCATGTCGGCCGGAAGAAGGTCGAGACACACCAGTCCGGCGAAGCAGGCGATCAGTACGCCCCGTTTCATGCGGTCTTTGGCGTAGAGCAGTACGAGCCCGGCCGACACGAGTACGAAGAGCAGCGAACGCCATGCGTCGGCCCGGAGCATCTTCGCCCGTTCGGCGGCCATGGCATCCGATACGTAGTCGGCGAATTGCCGGGCTCCGGATTCATTGAAGCCGGCGTGGGCGGCGATGTTGTAGAGCAGCGGGTAGTCGCCCGGTGCGGCGAAGCCGAACATCTTCGGTCCGAAGAGGACGAAGAGCAGTGCGGTGCCTCCCGTGATGCCCGTGGCCCAGGCGAGTCCTTTCCGCAGTTTCGCGGCGGGAACCCGGCCCTGCCAGAGCTCCATGAGCAGCAGGCCGGCCAGCAGGGGGAATGTCCACTGTACCACGACCAGGGCCGTGGAAACCGCCCGGAATTTGTTGTAGCCGGGAAGTATACGGAAGCAGAGCTCCGTGAACCACATCATGTGGCTTCCCCAGGCGAGAAAGAGTGCCAATACGCTCACCGCCAGCAACCACCATTTCCTGTTGCCCTCCAGCACGAACAGGCCGAGCACGGCGAGGAAAATCACCACCGCGCCCAGGTAGGTGGGACCGGCCGTTCCGGGTTGGTCGCCCCAATAGGTCCCCACGGGCAGATCGACGGGGCGGGCACCGAAATGGGCGAGCACGTCGGCTACCGGGCCGTCCGGAGCGAAAGGTTGTGCCGACGAACCTCCCGCGAGGTTCGGGATGAACAGGTTGAAACTCTCTGTACGGCCGTAGCTCCAGGCCGTGGCGTATTCCAGGTCGAGTCCGCGTTGCGCAGCCTCGGTTCCGCGGTCGGCGGCGGCCAGCTCCGAGCCGCCCCGCGTGGTGTCGGCGGCGTGCTGCGCCGTGAAGTAGAGCGGTGCGAAGTTGGAGCCTACGGCCAGCGCGGCGGCCAGCAGGAGGGCGCCCGACGCTTTCCAGAAGCGCGGCAACGCCCGGCTCCGGAAGGCCCGTACGAATTCGTTGATGAGCAGGGCGAGTATGACCAGCAGGAAGTAGTAGGTGATTTGCGGGTGGTTGGCCGATATTTCGAGGGAGGCGGCCAGTGCCGCCAGCGAGGCCCCGAACCAGAGGTGTCGTCCGCGGTAGGTGTAGACGATCGCTCCGATCAGCAGGGGTATGTAGGCCAGGGCCCACACTTTGGAGATGTGGCCCGCTCCGATGATGAGGATCGTGTAGGTCGAGAAGCCGTAAGCCAGCGCCGGAACGATGCCCACCCACGGGTTCATCTTCCACAGCAGCGTCATGAGCCAGAAGCAGAGCATGGCCGTGAAGATGAGCACCGCCGGTTCGCCCATCGCCCGCACGGGCAGTTTCGAGGCGTGGCGTATGATCCATGCCGGAACCTTGAAGTCGATCATGTAGGAGGGCATGCCGCTGAACGAACTGCCCGTCCATTGCGGATCTTCGCCGTACTGCTCCACGTGGCGTTCGATGTCCGCACTCGCCCCCACGTATTGCGTGACGTCGTGCATGTCGAGCTTTTCGCCCCGGAACTGGGGGGCGAAATAGAGCATCGAAACCAGCAGAAAGATGACGGGGGCTGCTACGTAGGGCAGCCAGCGGAGGTTTTTCCCTTGTTTGTCCATGGCGGGCGTCTGTTTTCGTATCCCGCAAAGTAACGAAAAATAGTTGAGATTATGAACTCGCTCCGTCCCGCCGCCGGGCGGCCGGGCGTCGGCGGAGCTGCTTTCCGCGGCGCTCGGTGCGGAAAAAATGGGAGGAAAATGCGCGGCGTCGGGGCGACACGCGTATTCTCTTCGGAATTTTCCACTACCTTTGGGCATTCGTTCGGCACATGGACAGGTTAAACGAGATAAGGCAACCGCTCGAAAGGGAGTTCGGGGAGTACGAGGCGTTCATGCAGCGTGCGCTGTACAGCGACAACGAGTTCGTCGCAGGCATCATGGACTACATCGTTTCCTCGCGCGGCAAGGGCATCCGGCCCCTGCTCGTCTTCCTGTGTGCCGGGATACACGCCAAATACGGAATCGGGAAACGCGCCTACCTTGCCGCCCTCATGGTGGAGATGCTGCACAACGCATCGCTCGTACACGACGATGTGGTGGATGGTTCCGATACCCGTCACGGCAAACCGACGGTGCACAGCCGGTGGGATGCACGCGTGTCGGTGCTTTCGGGCGACTACATCCTGGCACGCAGCTATGTGTTGGGCATGCAGAGCGCCCAGTTCGACATCGTTTCCTACATTACGGCCGGCATCTCCGAACTCGTGGAGGGGGAGCTTATCCAGAGCGAGCTCAACAGCAGCCGTCGCATGTCGCGCGAGTCGTACCTGGAGGTCATTTTCAAAAAGACGGCCATCCTGATGGGGGTGAGCTGCGGTGCGGGGGCCATGGCCTCCGGCGCCGCAGCGACCGGGGTGGGGCTGGCCCGCCAGATAGGGCTCGACCTGGGCATGGCATTCCAGATCAAAGACGACATTCTCGATTATGCGCCCGCCGAGCAGACGGGGAAATCCTCCTGCGCCGATCTGCGCGAGGGGAAGATAACCCTGCCGTTGATCGCCATCCTCGAACGGTGCGACGATCGGGAGCGGGCCCGGATCGTGGAAAAGGTGAAAGCGGCCGGCGACGATCCCGAACGGATCGCGGAGATCGCCTCGTTCGTCCGTAGCGAAGGGGGAATGGAAGCTGCGCAGAAGGTGATGGAGGAGTACCTCGACCGGGCACGCAGCATCATCGTCACCTATCCCGAATCGGCCTACCGTCGTTCGCTCGAATTGCTTTGCGACTATATCGGCGACCGGAAACGGTAGCCGGAGGATTCCGTATCGCCGGTGTTTTTCGTCGGTGTCGTATTCGGCCCGATTTCCTGTTTTTGTTTTCTCCCTTTAAATCGTGGGTGCGTGCGTCGTATCGTGAGGGTGTGACGGAGGGTAAGGATTTACTCTTCTCGTGGAGGCTGCTCGGAATATGGCACCAAGGTGGCGAAGCCGCTTTGAATGGCACGACAGGAAGAGGCGGTCGGAATCTCGTTCTGCTGGCATTGCTTCCGGTAGTGTGATGGCGATGCGCCGATATGTTTCCGAAAAACCCGGATGAAGTGCGGCAGGTCGTTGAATCCTACGAGATAGCAAATCTCCGACACCCCTTTGGGCGAATGTTTCAGCAAATCGCAAGCCATGTTCAGACGGTATTGCGTGACGAACTGCGAAAAGGTCATTCCCTTGCACCGCTTGAAATAGGAACAGAACGCCGAACGGTTCATGCCCACCTCCGCCGCAATGTCGTCCAACGCGATGGAATGAACGTAGTGCTTCATCACGTATGCGCAAATCTGCTGCATACGCCGTACATCCTTTTCGATACGCATCGGTTTACCCGCAAATGTATGGTCGGACGAAGTGAAGATGACAGGAAGCAGCCGGAACATCGTGCTCAAACGTCCCAATTCGTCCATACCGTTTATTTCGGATAGTGTCCTACGGATAACCCGTGAGCTCTCCGGTCCGAACTTCAGCGCATCGGTCGGAAACATCACGTCCGCCAGTCTGTTTCGCAATTCGGGAAATACTTCCATGCACCGCTCAACTAAAGAATGGCTGAAAGCCACCATCAGATAACGGACACAACCGTTCTCGTCCGCACTGTCGGCTGCGTATTCCCAGCGATGAAGCATCGACGGAGAATCAACGCCACATCGCCTGCCGCAAAAGGCTGTAATGTGTCGCCTGCCATTCGGTTGCCCTTCCCGTGAACCACATAATACAATTCCCACGCATCGTGACGGTATCGTTTGTCGGAAGCATGACTTGACTGACTCGGATGCAAATATGCGACAATTGTTTGAGATTATAGTGCAAATAGAGGGCAATTGAGCGGGCTATCTTTGCGGACGAAATCAAAACTATTGGTTATGGAACTGTACGAAGCATTGGAGAAGCGCCGCACCTACCGCGACTACTCCGACCGTGAAGTAAGCGAGGAAGTCCTTAAAAGAGTAATCGGTGCCGCGTTCAAAGCCCCGACCAACGACCACCTGCGTCAGCTTGAGTTCATCGTGGTGCGCGGACGTGAGCATATCGCCGAAGTAATCGAGCCGCTTGCCAAGAACAAGGAAGCGTTCAAAAAGTTGGTGCATGAAGTGGATGAATCGGGCGACAAGGACAAGATGGAGATGTTCGCCGACGCCCTGCCCAAGCAACAGCGTATGCTGATGCAGAGCGGCCTGCTGATCCTGCCCTTCTTCCGTCAGAAACAAAGTCCGCTGCTGCGGCCTGTGGAGCAAAGCTTGCTCAACTATTTCGCTTCGGCATGGTGCGCACTGGAGAATATGCTGCTCGCCGCTACGGCCGAAGGATTGGGAACCGTGTTCCATATTCCCGTTGCCGACGAAGTGGAAAAAATCAAGAAGATTGTCGGTGCTCCTGAAGGTTACGAGTTCACCTGTCTGCTTACGATGGGCTATCCCGCAGAAAACGCCTTTCTGCCCAGACAAAAAGAGATCGACGTCGAGGAGCGGATACATACGAACGTCTGGTAGTGCGGGGATAGGAAAGGCGCGACAGGGACGGCGGATGCAGTTGGCCCCGCTACGGCAGCCAGTCGATGAGGTTGTCGCCGCGGTGCTCCTCGCGCCAGGCCATGAGGCCGGCGTAGTCCCTCACTCCGCCCGAGAGCACCGCCGCGTAGTATTCCGCGCCGATGACGGGCTCCGTGTCGGGGGTCTGGTATTTGAGCCGCAGGATGGTGTCGCGCGTTTCGTCGGTCAGGACGGCGCCGATGCGCGAAGCCATGCGTTCGGCGAAGCCGTCGTAGGCCGAGCCGCGTCGGATGTGGATCATGTCCATCTTCCACATGCGTCCGTCCCGGTCGCGGTAGGCGGCGTGCCACTCGATGCACTCCTCTTCGGTGTCGATCAGGTTGGTGTATTCGATACGGGTGATGCCCGGATGCGAGGCGATGAGCGCCGCGGCACGGAAGCTCTCCTGCACCGAAAGGGTGTCGGTGTAGACGTGCATGTCGATGTCGAGTTTCTTCATCATCAGGCCCGTGGAGAGGCTGCCGATGAGGTTCACCTGCGCTCCGATCGCCTCCCAGCTTTCGACCAGTTTCGTTTCGGCAATGATCTCCCGGCCTCGCCGTTGATTCTCCTCGGCGATCTTCCTGTACGCTTCCATAGCTGTTTCCGTTTGGGTTCGAAGGGCGCAAAGGTAATAAAAAGAAGAGGAGGAAAAGACGGATGTCGTATCGGGTTGATCTGAAATACTCGCTTCCGTCGGATCGCTTCGCGACGCTTTCCGGACGGAACGGCCGGGAGGCGCTTTCGATGTTCGGCGAGTGGTTTGTGAAACATGTCGTTCGCCTGTAGCGAGTCCCGGAGAGGCTTTGAGTGTTTTGCTAACTTGCTTTAGTTTAGTGTGTTTGTCTTGATGAAGATGCAAAATGTACCCTCTTGGACCACCTCTCTGCTTCTGCGATTTTCAATAATCTACTGCCTTGCCGCTGCAAGAACTCTATTACAAGAATGATGCTTTTAGACGGTTCTATGGTGGAATCAACCGTTGAAAGTTCTAATTGACATCCTCAGACATACCACCTTCAAGTGAATATACGACCTGCGAAGAGGTATATTTATTGTGTCAGAAATACTCTCCAGCTACCGCCTTTTTCTCCGCGCTCTACATACTTTTTTGAGATGAGCTGGTCCAGCAATTTTTGGATTGCTGTGATGCTGATTCCGGTTTCTTCTTTCATGTCTGCGAGTGTCAGTGTCGGCTGGGTTCGCATGGCGTTCAGAATTTTAGTGTAGTTGGTGGTGCGGAAGGCAATACGCTCTCCGTCATACCACCATACGTTTTCATTTTTCTCGCTTACAAACAATACATCGTTATATATCTCTGTCGCTACCAACTCGTTGAAATATTTTAGAAACGTGCGTATATCCTTGATGTCTGCGTGGGCGCCGTCGCTCGGCACAGGACCTACTTCGAGGTCTGCCTGATGTAGTGCTTCCAAATATTCGTTTTTCTTGCGGCTGCGGACTACAATCATCGGATAATCATGGCGCGTGAGAATATAATTCACCATCAGTCGGGCAATACGTCCGTTCCCGTCTTCAAAGGGATGTATGCGGATATAGCGGTAATGGAACAACGCGGCCAACTCAACTGGCGATAGTTTGCCCTCCTGTTCAGCGGTATTGTACCAGTCAACCAAATCAGCCATAAGACCGGGCGTTTCCTCCGGCGAAGCATACTCGAATCGGTCACCGTATCTTGTGATTACGCTGTTAGGTCTTGTCTTATATTGCCCTGTGTGTATGACATAGCTTGTCTGTACGCCACCCGGCAAATTACGATAGACTGTGTAATCCTCGCGTAAAAGGGTCTTAT
>ERZ777011.2728-NODE-2728-length-13043-cov-2.386511_pt1 | contig 13043 bp, 9 predicted proteins | sample MGYA00374964_ERZ777011 | MGnify/ENA primary metagenome ERZ777011 (study PRJEB29310, sample SAMD00008975) | mouse gut metagenome | study: EMG produced TPA metagenomics assembly of the Metagenome analysis of fecal microbiota from mouse which was promoted...
TTGTACGTGGGCAAGCCGTAACCTTTGTTCCTAATAAGTATTACTGGAGAGGTACACCAAAATTAAATAAAGTAACAATTCAAGTTTTGAACCCTAACTCAGCTTCTCAAGCCATCAAGAGTCATAAATATGACATTGCTGGTGTTGTTAACTCGCAGTGGAAGAACGTTGCTAATACTGAAAACGTTAATTGGATTGCCAATATTCCACTTGCATATAGTTACTTAGGCTTTAAAGTCGGTAAATGGGATTCTGCTAAGGGCGAAAACGTAATGGATAAGAATGCTAAAATGAACAATAAATCATTACGTCAAGCTATTGCTTACGGTATGAATATTTCTGCTGTAACCAAACGTTATACTAATGGTTTAACTTTCCATATTCCAACTTTAATTCCAGCACAATTTGGTAAATACTTCGACAAGAATGTTAAGGGTTACGATTACAATATTAAGAAGGGTAATGAAATTCTTGATAAAGCTGGATACAAGAAAAAAGGTAAGTACCGTGTTCAACCAAACGGCAAGCCTTTAACTATTCGTTTAGCTGCGACGACTGGTACTTCAACCCAAGAACCAATTATCCAAAACTATATCCAACAATGGAAGAAATTAGGCTTGAATGTTAAGTTAACTGGTGGTCGTTTGATGGAAATGAACTCCTTCTATGACAAGGTCCAAAATGATTCTAAAGACGTAGATATGTTCATGGGTGGATGGTCATTATCTTCAGAACCATCACCAAATGACCTGTACAGTGCAAAAGCACCATACAACTTTAGTCGTTTTGTAACTGCTAAGAACACTAAGTTACTTCAAGAAATGGATTCACAAAAGGCATTTAATACAAATTACCGTGTTAAAAAATTCCATGAATGGCAAAAGTATATGGATGATGAAGCTTATGTTGTTCCAGTTTCAAACAGCTATAATGTAAATGCTGTTAATAGTAAGATTACAGGTTACTCATTAAAACCATCAGCAGCAAACAGCTTATGGTACAATGTAGGAATTGCAAAATAATATTAGATAAATTTTTTCATAAAGATCGTCTTAAGTGACGGTCTTTTTTTATTTAAGTTGTTTTAATCGGTTTCAGTGCTAAAATTAAATATATCAACTTGTCCAATGTTATTGGAGGAAAAATTAATGAAGAAAGGCAAATTAATTGGTACATTAACTTTGCTTTCAGGTGTAGCTCTAACTTTAGCAGCCTGTGGTAATAGTAATAGCAATAATACTAGTCATCCTAATTTCAAGGAGTCAACTCCTAAGAAGACAATTAAGGATGGTGGAAATGTTAGCGTTGCTGTAGTTACTGATACACCATTTACTGGTATTTTTAATGATGAATTGTCTACTAACAATACAGACTCAGAAGTAATGCAATATGGTGATGAATCATTATTTGCTACGAATAATACCTACAAATATGTTAAGGGCGGAGCAGCAGACATTAAAATTAATAAAGATGCCAAAACTGCAACAATTACTATTAATCCTAAAGTTAAGTGGTCTGATGGACAACCTTTAGTTGCAAAAGATTATGAATACGCCTATGAAATTATTGCAAATAAGGCAACACATTCTCAGCGTTATACTTCAAGTTTAGCTAATCTTGAAGGATTAGAAGAATACCATGATGGAAAGTCCAATACTATTTCAGGTATTGAAATGCCAGACGGCGAAAATGGTCGTACAGTAGTGCTCCACTTTAAAGAAATGAAGCCAGGTATGACGCAAAGTGGTAATGGATATATTTGGGAAGCAGCAGCTCCATATCATTACTTAAAAGATGTTCCATTTGATAAACTTATTTCAAGCAATAAGATTCGTAAGAATCCATTGTTCTATGGTCCCTATAAAGTAAGTAAAGTGGTTCGTGGACAATCAGTTTCCTGGGTTCCAAATGAACATTACTATAAGGGTAAACCACACTTAAAGAAGATAACTGCTTCAGTAATTACTCCAGCTTCAGTTGCTCAATCAATTAAGAGTAATAAATTTGATGTAACGCAAGTAAGTAATTCTCAATGGCCAAATATTAAGGGTGCTAAAGGAGTAAACTTCATCGCTAATATTCCACTTGCATATAGTTACTTAGGCTTTAAGGTTGGTAAATGGGATGCAGCCAAAGGCGAAAATGTGATGAATAAGGACGCAAAGATGAATAATCGTTCTCTTCGTCAAGCTATCGCTTATGGTATGAATGTTGATCAGGTTTATAAGAGATATGCATCCGGTCTTTCATTTAGAATTCCAACTTTAATTCCAAAGCAATTCGGTGATTACTTCGATAAAGATGTTAAGGGTTACACTTATAACATTAAAAAGGGTAATGAACTATTAGATAAAGCTGGATACAAGAAGAAGGGAACTTACCGTGTTCAACCAAATGGTAAGCCTTTAACTATTCACTTGGCTGCTATGAGTGGTAGTAAAGTTCAAGAACCAATTATTCAAAATTACATTCAACAATGGAAAAAAATGGGATTGAATGTAAAGCTAACTGGTGGCCGTTTAATGGAAATGAATTCATTCTACGACAAGGTTCAAAATGATTCTAAAGATGTAGATATGTTCATTGGTGCATGGTCACTCTCTTCGGAACCGTCGCCTCAAGACTTATACGGCGCAAAGGCACCATTTAATTACAGTAGATTTGTCACTAAAGAAAACACTGACTTGTTAAACGATATTGATTCACAAAAGGCCTTTAATAACAGCTACAGAGTTAAGAAATTCCATCAGTGGCAAGCTTACATGGATAAGGAAGCTTATGTTGTACCAGTTTCTAATAGCTACAATATTTACGCAATTAACAATAAATTAACTGGATACTCATTAGAGCCATCTAAGAGTATGGGTGGCGGATTCCCTAACTGGTACTACGTTGGCTATGCAAAATAAATAAAAATTATTTAAAAGTGCGACTTATAGGAGGTCACACTTTTTCTTTATCTTTTTTTAATAGGTTAAAATAGGTATAATTAAAGGGTTAAAGAAAGGAAGCAACTATGGTTTCAGTAGCTTTTAAACAAAATTTAAAGAAAAAATACGGAATAAAATTTAATAACGAAAAATTGCTTGAAGATGCCTTCACACATTCTTCTTATGCTAATGAGCATCCCGGGAGAAAGGACTATGAAAAATTAGAGTTTCTTGGCGATGCTGTTCTTGAATTGGCGGTATCCGATTATCTGTATCGTCATTTTCCTAGATTAAATGAAGGGGAATTAACAAGAATGCGATCTAACATTGTTAGAACAGAAGGATTTTCTGAATTTGCAATTGAATGTGGATTCCCAGAAGAAATTAATTTGGGTAAAGGAGAAGAAAAAGCTGGCGCTAGAAAGCGTAAGACACTTCTTGAAGATGTGTTTGAAGCTTTCAATGGTGCGCTCTTTTTGGATCAAGGAATGCCAGCAGTACAGCACTTCTTACATTTGACAGTTTATCCATTAATTGCTGAAGGAGATTTTAATGCCTCACGTGATTATAAAACTGAACTTCAGGAGCGTTTGCAGGTAAATGGACCAGTTAAGATTGAATACCAAGTAGTAGATGAAGATGAATCAAAGCCATCTTTTAAAGTTCAGCTACTTGTAAATGGTGAAAAAGTTTCAGAGGGACAAGGACGTAATAAAAAAGCTGCTGAGCAGCAAGCAGCTCAAGCTGCATTAGATAAAAATAAATAAGAAAAGGTGAGTCTGTGCCACTACAACAATTAGTTTTAAATGGTTTTAAGTCTTTTGCTGATAAGACGACAATTAGATTTAATAATGGTATTACCGGCATCGTTGGTCCAAATGGTAGTGGAAAAAGCAACATTACTGAAGCAATTCGGTGGGTAATGGGTGAAGGATCAGCCAAGTCTTTACGTGGTGAAAATATGAAAGATGTTATTTTCGCTGGTAGTCAAATGAGAGCTCCAATGAATCATGCTGAGGTTGAGTTGGTTTTTGATAATCGTGATCACCAACTTGCTTCTGATAATGATGAAGTGGTCGTAACGAGAAAGATTTTGCGTAATGGCGAAAGTGACTATCTTTTAAATCATCATCCAGTAAGATTGAAAGATGTTAGGACACTGTTTATTGAATCAGGGATGTCATCTGATAGCTTGGGCATAATTTCCCAGGGGAAGGTTGACGAGATTCTTAATTCTAAGCCACAGCAGCGTCGTGGAATTTTTGAAGAAGCTGCAGGGGTACTCCATTTTAAGCAGCAAAAGGAAATTGCACTCAAGCAATTAGACAAAACTAATGCCAATCTAATTAGAATTAATGATTTGGTTAAAGAATTGGAAGGTAGAATCGAGCCTTTACATGAGCAAAGTTCTCTAGCAAAAGAATATAAATTTCAGAAAGAACAGCTTGATCATAAGTTAAAACAACTTTTAGGTTTAGAGATTGAAAGTCTAAATGAAGAAAAGAAGGCGGTCGCTAAGAGGGCAGCAGCAAATCAAGGGATTTTAAATAAGCTTGATGACGAAGTTAAGCAATCCCAAGCTGATTTAGAAGAAAAACGGAAGCAATCAAATAAGCGGCACGCTGAAAAAGATGAAAAGCAGCAAGAATTATTATCTTTAACACAAAAAATTGCAGCTCTGACTACTGATCTTCAAATGCATCAACAATCTCGAGAATATGATGTTGCTACTCAAAAAGAATATAATGCACAATCTGAAGAATTAAAAGAGCGAAGAAAACATTTGTTGAACCAGCTTGCGGCTAATGAAAAAAATTTAAATAGCCAAAACCAAGTCCTTGCTAATTTTGTAAAGAAACAAAAGAATTTAAAGCAGGAACTTAAGCAAGGTCCTGAACAGTTAAATAATCAATTAGAAAAGGTTCGCTCTGATTATATTCAAACCTTGCAGGATCAAACGAGTAATAATAACGAGATTGTTTATTTAAAAAATGAATTAACTCGTAGTAAAAAATCAAATGATAATCGCCAGCAAGAAGTTGAAGAACAATTAGATGAAGCTCAAAAAGTTCTTACTCAGTTAAAAAAACAAGGGCAAGACCTTGTTTTAAAGAGAAAACAACTAAATGAAACTATTGCGACTCTTGATAGAAAAATTGCTGAAGAGAGTAAGCTTAAGGAGCAAAGCGAACAAGCTTACTTAAAGGTTAGAAATGATTTACAACAAATTTCTGCGCAAGTAGAAGGCCTAAAGAAAATTAGAGATAGGCATGAAGGATACTATTATGGGGTTAAATATGTTTTAAACCATCAAAGTGATTTTCATGGAATTGTAGGGGTTATTGGTGAACTAATTTCTTTTCCAGCTGAACTAGAAGCAGCTTTGTCAACAGCTTTAGGTGGTGGCGTTCAAGATTTAGTTACTATTGATCAAAGTAGTGCTAGGGATGCCATTAATTTGTTAAAGCAAACTCGTACAGGTAGGGCTACTTTTTTACCTCTAGATGGCTTACGTCATAATGAGATTGCTGCGTCTACTTTAAAATCCTTACAAAGTATTGAGGGATTTAGAGGTGTAGCGGCAGACTTAGTAACATCAAAAACTGAGACTGATATTTCTAATGCTATTTCTTACCTTTTGGGAAATGTTTTAGTGGTAGATACTATTGATACGGCTTTGCGTGTTCAACGCAGAATTGGACGATATTATCGAATTGTGACGCTGGACGGAGATATTATTAGTCCTGGGGGAAGTATGACTGGTGGGACTAGAAATACAAGAAATAATTCCCCTCTGGCAATAAATGCTGAGATTGATAAATTAACCCGACAAATTAAGACAGGGAAGGTAGAATTTACTAAACTACAAACAGCCCTAAACGAATTGGATCAAAGGTTAATAGAGTTACAAACTGAGCTAGAAGCTAAAAATACTGATTTAACTACCTTAAATCAAAAAATTAGTGAGCAAGCTATTAAGTATGAAAATGAAGAAAAAGAAGTTCAAAGGCTTACTCAGTTAAATGATTTACAGCAAAAGGCCCAACTTGAGAAGAAACAAGAAGAGGCAGAACTTACTAGTCGTCTTGAAAAAGAACAGGCTAAAAAGAAGAGGCTTGAAGAAGTTGCTCAAACACAACGAGCAAAAATGGATCAATTAAAGACTGACTTGACTGATTTTGATGAAGCTTATCAAAAATTACAGGCAGAATTAAGTAACTTAAATTCTGACTTGGCGGTAGTAAAGAATAAATTGGAAAATATTACTACTAAGAAATCTGAATTAGAAGAACAACTAGAAAATACTAATTCCAGACTTAAGGATATTGAGGAAAAAATTAAGGCTTTGTCATTGTCTCAAAATGGACAAAGTGAGTCGGAAATTGAAGAGCAAGTTGCTAAACTAAGCAAGCAGAAAAAACAAATGCAAGAGTCTTTAGCTGAAATAAATAAAGATTTAGGTAAATTTGATGCTCAAATAAATAATCTTGATCAAGTTGCTACGAGAAATTATAATTTGCGTAAAAATACTGCTGCAGAACAAGAAGAGTATTCTGCAAGACTAGGAGAACTTAAGTCCCAAATTAATCAAAAACTTGGTATTTTAAGTGAAGAATATTCCTTAACTTTTGAAGCAGCCTTACAATTATCTGAGGGACAAAATACAACAGAGTTGCGTAAGAAATTGGAACGTGAAGTTCATCTACACAAAATGTCTTTAGCAGATATTGGTGAAGTTAACCTGAACTCTATTGAAGAGTATGAAGATGTTAAAACGCGTTATGATTTCTTAAATGGTCAACAGACTGACTTGCTAAAGGCTAGAAAAGACATTGAAGAGTCAATGTCTAAACTGGATGATGAGGTAAAGAGTAGGTTTAGCGCAACTTTCCATCAGATAGAAAGAAGCTTTGCAAAGATTTTTCCAATTATGTTTGATGGGGGTCATGCTCGACTAGAGTTAACTGATCCAAAGAACTTACTTGAAACAGGAATTGAAATTATTGCTCAGCCGCCTGGTAAGAAGTCACAAAAGTTAACGCTTCTTTCTGGTGGGGAAAGGGCATTGACTGCAATTACTTTATTGTTTGCAATGCTTCAAGTTAATCCAGTACCATTCTGTATTCTGGACGAGGTAGAAGCAGCTTTAGATGAAACAAACGTTGATCGTTTTGCTCAGTTTTTAAATCATTATGATATGAAAACTCAATTTATTGTTATTACGCACCGTCGTGGAACTATGCAGAAAGCAGATAATTTGTATGGAATCGTAATGCAAGAATCAGGTATTTCAAAAGTCTTATCTGTATCGTTAAATGAAATTAAGAAAGAAGTGAATTAGTAGTGGGATTATTTGATAAAATCAAGAAATCTCTTTTTGGTCATAAAGAAGATGAAGAACAAGAAGAAAGTAAAAAAGAACTAACTGAAAATTCAAATGAAGAACTTCAAGAGCCTGCAGAAACCAATGAAGATGAAGATCTTCAAAAAAATGAAGAGGTTGTAGAGCCTAAGCCTGAAACTTCTGAAGATGAACGTAAAGAAGAAAATGAAGAAGTTGAGGAAACTCCAGGCTGGAGTGATGCTGGAACTGCTTTTGAAGAGAAACAGGATGAAGTTGAAGAATTTCAAGAAGATCAAAAAGCACCTGATTTAGAAAAAGAAAAGCCTGCAGAAACTGAATCTACTGAAGAGATTTCTGAAGAAGTAACTACAGAAGATGAACAGGAAAGATATGACAAAGGGTTAGAAAAAACCAATCATTCTTTTGGGGCCCGCCTAAATGCATTTTTTGCTAAATTTAGAACAGTCGATGAAAACTTTTTTGATGATCTTGAAGATTTATTAATTGAATCTGACGTTGGTTTTGAAACTGCTGAAGAATTAACTGATTCTTTACGAGATGAAGCCAAACTCCAAAATGCAAAAAGTCATGATGCCTTAAAGCAAGTAATAGTTGAAAAATTAGTTGATATTTATGATAAAGGTGGCGAAAGTGAAGATTCTAAATTAGCCGATGATCCTTCTGCAAAGCCTAATGTTTATCTTTTTGTTGGCGTTAATGGAGCTGGAAAAACAACAACCATTGGTAAATTAGCTAAGAGAATTAAAGACTCAGGCAAGTCTGTCATGATGGTAGCTGCCGATACTTTTAGAGCAGGTGCTGTAGAACAATTAGTGGAATGGGGTCGACGTGATGGTGTTGAAGTAATCACTGGCCCTGAAAAAGCCGACCCGGCTTCTGTAGTTTATGATGGTGTTAAAAAAGCTAAAGAGAGAGGAATCGATTTCTTATTAGTTGATACAGCTGGTCGTCTTCAAAATAAGGTCAATTTAATGAGCGAGCTTGATAAAATTAAGCGAACAATAAAGAAAATCTTGCCCGATCAACCAAATGAGGTTCTTTTAGTCCTTGATGGCTCAACAGGTCAAAATGCACTCTTACAAGCAAAAGACTTCGATAAAACTACTAAACTTACGGGTCTAGTTTTAACTAAGCTTGATGGCTCATCTAAGGGTGGAGTAGTACTAGCAATTCGAAATGAAATGGATTTACCAGTTAAATTAGTTGGTCTTGGAGAAAAAGTTGATGATTTGGCAAACTTTGATGCAGAAAAATTTGCAATCGGACTCTTCCAAGGATTAATCTAATAATAAGCAAAGTTACGATTAATAGATAAGGAGTAAACAATGAAGCATTTAAGTGCATGTACAACTATTTTAGTGGGAAAAAACGCATCAATTGATGGATCAGTAATGATTTCACGTAATGACGATACTGCAGGTGCAATTACGCCACAAAAGTTTATTATTGAGCCAGCTGTTCATGGGGAAAAAGGACGTAAAATTAAATCTTGGCTTAATAAGTTTGAAATGGAACTTCCTGAAGATGCTCAAAGAGTTCCAGCAGTTCCAAATGTTGACTATAAAAAGTTAGGTTATTATGACGAAAGTGGTATTAACCAAAAGAATGTTGCTATGTCATGTACTGAATCAACTTATGGGAACGAAAGAACCTTAGCATTTGATCCATTAGTTAAAGATGGTTTAGATGAAGATTGTATGCAGACTGTAGTTTTGCCATATATTGATTCCGCAAGAGATGGTGTAAAACGTCTTGGTTCCTTAATTAAAAAGTATGGTTCACCTGCTGGAAATTCAGTTTTGTTTGGTGACAAAGACGAAGTATGGTACATGGAAATCGTTACGGGACACCATTGGGTTGCTCAACGTATTCCAGATGATTGTTATGCAGCTACTGGTAACCGGGTTGCTATTCAACAAGTTAATTTTGATGATCCAGATAACTTTATGTGGAGTGAAGGGATTCAAGAATTCGTTGAAGAGCATCACTTAAATCCTGATCATGAAGGTTGGAATTTCCGTCATATTTTTGGAACTTATACTGAACAAGATCGTCACTACAACACTAGTCGTCAATGGTATATCCAAAAACTTTTCAATCCAGAAATTGAACAAGATCCTGAAGATCCAGATATTCCTTTCATTAGAAAAGCTTCTAAGAAATTAGCTAAAGAAGATATTGAATTTGCACTTGGTTCTCATTATCAAGATACTCCATTTGATCCATTTGGTCATGGAACAGAAGAAGAAAAGCATCGTTATCGTCCAATTGGTTTAAATAGAACTCAGAACTCACATATTTTGCAGATTAGAAGCGATGTTCCTGAAGAAATGGCTGGTATTATGTGGTTATGTATTGGTGGACCAACATTTACCCCATATATCCCATTCTTTGCTAATATGAACGAAACTGATCCATCCTTTAACAATACGTCAATGACTTATAATAAGGAAGATGCATGGTGGTACTATAAATCTCTTGCTGCTTTAGTTGAAAGTCATTATCCTCAATTTGTTCAACTTGATGCCAAATATCTTGAAGAATTGAATAGATACTACCGCGGTAGAGTTGAAGAAATTATTGAAAATGCTAAAGATTTAAGTGGTGAGGAATTAACCGACTACTTAACTCGTGAAAATCAAAAGACTGTTGCCCATACTAAGAAAGATAGTGAAGAATTAATGAGTCAAATGTTTACTGATGCGATTAAGATGTCTAAGTTAACATTTAAAATGGATCCAAATCTTTAATTAAAATATTTGCATATAAGAAGGTTAGGAAAAATTGCCTAACCTTCTTTTTTGAAATTAATTAAGCTAAAAGTCTCTTAAAACTACATAGCTATTATTTTAGAAATACATTTTTTTTGCTATACTGTTTCAAGGTGAGACAAATGGCTGAACTTGAAAAAAATGAAAGATTAGGCGACTTATTTGCCTACTACGGTCCATTATTAACAAAAGGACAACAAGAGTATTTTGAGGATTATTATTACAATGATCTTTCTTTAGGAGAAATTGCGGATAATCACCATGTCTCTCGACAAGCTGTTTATGATAATTTGAAACGAAGCAGCCGTGCTTTAGAAAAATATGAAGATAAACTTCATATGAAACGTGATTATACTCAAATAGAAGAAAAAATTACTGAGGCAGTATATGCCCTTGAACATGGCAAAATTAATCGAGCTCAGATTGAACTTTTGAAATTATTAAGACAAATGGGAGTAGAATAGTATGGCTTTTGAAAATTTAAGTGAAAGACTTCAAAAAGCATTAAAAAATTTAACTGGTAAAGGTAAGATCTCAGAAGCAGATATTAATGATGCTAGTCGTGAGATTCGATTAGCTTTACTAGAAGCGGACGTTAACTTTAAGGTTGTAAAAGACTTTATTAAAAAAATAAAAAAGGAAGCTTTAGGTAAAGAAGTCCAAGATAGCTTAAATCCAGGACAACAAATCATCAAAATTGTTGATGACGAGTTAACTAAAATGATGGGAGAAGAGGCTGTTTCTCTTAATAAATCTCCACATATTCCAACAATTATTATGATGGTCGGTTTACAGGGTACTGGTAAAACTACTACTGTTGGTAAACTTGCAAATTACTTAATGAAGAACGAAAAAGCTCGTCCATTGTTAATTGCAGGTGATATTTACCGTCCAGCTGCTATTGAGCAGTTAAAGCAAATTGGTCAACAATTAGACGTACCGGTTTATAGTGAAGATAACCAAGATGTAGCAGAAATTGTAAAGCATGGTCTTGAAGAAGCTGATAAAAATAAAAATGACTATGTCTTGATTGATACGGCTGGGCGTCTTGAAATTGATGAGCAATTGATGGATGAATTGAAGCGTGTAACTGAAGTTGCTCATCCTGATAATACTTTATTAGTTGTTGATGCAATGACAGGTCAAGCAGCTACACAAGTAGCAGAAGGATTTAATAATGACTTAGATCTAACTGGAATTGTTTTGACTAAGCTTGATGGAGATACTCGTGGTGGTGCCGCACTTTCTATCCGTGCTGTCACTGGTCTTCCAATTATCTTTACCGGTCAAGGTGAAAAATTAACGGATCTTTCTACTTTCCATCCTGATCGAATGGCTTCACGTATCCTAGGTATGGGTGATATGTTGACCTTAATTGAAAAGGCTCAGCAAGATTACGATGCTAAAGAAGCCGAAAAGATGGCTGAAAAGATGCGGGAAAATACTTTTGATTTTAATGATTTTATTGATCAAATGGAGCAAGTTCAAAAAATGGGCCCTCTAGATCAAATCATTAAAATGATTCCTGGATTAGGTAATAATCCTGCTCTTAAAAATATTCAGATTCCGGAAAAGCAAATCGATCACATTAAGGCTATTGTTTATTCAATGACCCCAGAAGAGCGTGAAAATCCTGATATTCTTAATCCATCAAGAAGACGTAGAATTGCTGCCGGTTCTGGTAGATCAATCGCTGAAGTTAACCGAATGATTAAACAATTTAAGCAATCAAAAGAAATGATGCAAAAGATGACCAAAGGTGATATGGGTGAATTGGCTAACTTACCAGGAATGAATTCACCAATGGGTAAGATGGCGATGAGATCAATGAATAAACGCTTTAAGAAAAATAAGAAGAAACGGATGAAGAATATTAAGCGTTATCGTTCAAAATAATTTTCAACTGTTAAGGAAAACCCCTTTACACATATTTTTCTATATGCTATATTATTTAAGTCAAGAAATTTAGGAGGAATTAATTAATGTCTGTTAAGATTCGTATGCGCCGTATGGGCTCAAAGAGAAAACCTTTTTACCGTATTGTAGTTGCTGATTCACGTATGCCACGTGATGGCCGTTTCATCGAAGAAGTTGGTTACTACAACCCACTTACTAACCCTGATGAAGTTAAGCTTGAAGAAGACAAGATTTTTGAATGGCTTGAAAAAGGTGCTCAACCATCAGATACTGTAAGAAGCTTACTTTCAAAAGCTGGTTTGATGACTAGATACCACGACGCAAAGTACGGTAAGTAATTTACTATTGCAATTAGAAGTTTGGGAAAGCTCTTCCCAAACTTTTTTATTTAGAAAGAATAAGTTCTATGACTGAATATTTTGAAGTTGGAAAGATATTGTCTCCTCATGGATTAAAAGGAGAAGTTAAGGTAAATGCAACAACTGATTTTCCAGAGGAAAGATTAGCTACAGGAAGTAGATTGTTTATTAAGAATAATAAGCAGTATGAAGAATTAATTGTAGAAAATACTCGACGCCATAAACAATTTTATTTAGTTAAATTTGAAAAGATTGATGATATTGATCAGGCTGAAAAAATTTGCAGTAAAGAATTATATGTAGCAGAAATAGATCAACAAGAATTACCTGAAGGTAGTTATTACTTTAAAGATATTTTAAATTGTCCCGTCTATGATGCTGAGACTGGAGAAAAGTTAGGAGTATTAGAAAACATTGAAACTCCAGGTGCTAATGATATTTGGGAGATAAAGCCAGAAAAAGGAAAGAGTTTTTGGATTCCAAATATTGAATCAGTAGTTAAAAAAGTTGATCTAGCCAATAAGAGAATAGAAGTAACTTTGCTTGAAGGATTACGAGATGAAAATTAATGTTTTAACCCTTTTTCCAGATATGTTTACTCCGTTGCAAGTATCAATGTTAGGAAGAGGTCTAGAAGACAAAAAATGGGAATTAAACTTAGTTAATTTCCGTGACTTTACTAGCGACGTACATCATCATG
>ERZ777011.2730-NODE-2730-length-13025-cov-14.151195_pt1 | contig 13025 bp, 12 predicted proteins | sample MGYA00374964_ERZ777011 | MGnify/ENA primary metagenome ERZ777011 (study PRJEB29310, sample SAMD00008975) | mouse gut metagenome | study: EMG produced TPA metagenomics assembly of the Metagenome analysis of fecal microbiota from mouse which was promoted...
CAGCCTCTTCGGAGGCCGGGCAATGGCCCAGCGATGCCTCCCCGGAATGTCAGCCGTGGAAGTAAAGGCAAATATGGCAGACGGTTTTTATACCGGTAAGTCCCGCGACTGCGGTTATGACCTCGGAGTATTTTACTCAGTATTTACGGGAAGTCACGGCAACACTTGGTCTTTCGGTGGAGAATATCTCCAGACCTTCAAGCCCTACGGCGAGAAAGGTCGTGTCCCGGTGGCGCAGTTCATAGGCGAGGCTGGATATAATCTCCATATCCTCAGCGACTACTCCATGACATTCCACCTTTACGGCGGCATATCCGCACTTGCCGGATATGAGACGGTCAACTGGGGAAAGAAAACACTGTCCGACGGTTCGACACTCCATGACGGCGACAATTTCATCTACGGTGGTGCACTCAACTTACAGGCGGAGTTTTATCTCTCCGACAAGATAGCCCTGACCGCTAATGTCAAAGGTCGTTTCACTTTCGGGAGCGATGTTCAGATATACCATACAACCTATGGTGTCGGTGTCAAATTCATAATCGAATAGCCTATGCGGTACACTGAAAAAGATATACCAAAAATTAGAATATCGCAGTTTCTGGAGGCTCTCGGCGAAAAGCCTGTGAAGGAATTTGATGATTTCAAATTCTATTATGCCCCGTATCGTGATGACACAGAGCCGATGCTTGTTGTCAACGACTGCATGAAAAGTTGGTATGACCATGCGACTGACGAAATCGGAAACCTCCGTGATCTTGCCAAACTTACGGCAAGGGGGGACCATCAGAAAGACATAGACGGATACATCATAAAATTCATGAACGAGCATGAGAGGGCAAAGGAGATGCTGGCTCCGTCACATCGTCAGACTGAGCCGATTGTGTCTGACATAGACTTCGGGAAGTTACGTCTCACTGACTTTATGAAGGCTTTGGGTCAGGAACACCCGGTGGCAGCCGACGGCAATCTTCGTATCTATAATGCTCCATACGATGCCACTCCCGGCCCGACAATGGTAATCAACATTGAGACAAACCTTTGGCGAGATACCAAGTCCGGCGCATACGGCGGAATATACGACCTCGCCTATGAACTGACAGGTTCATGCAATATGTCAGAACTTAACCGATATATCGCCTCTGAAATGTCAGCTTTGGAAAAGTCCAAAGAGAACGAGCAGAAGGCGGAGCCGCCCAAGCCGGAACAGGAGCCTGATAAACCCAAACGGAAGATGCGCCTATGAACATTGACGAAATCCGTAAAATCTCGCTTGTCGAGTTCCTAAATCAGTTGGGTTATCAGCCGACAGGACGCGACAGCAAAGGTCTGTGGTTTTATTCCCCTTGTCGAAGTGAGCGTAAGCCGTCGTTCCATGTCAATCCCCATAAGGGTGTATGGTTCGATTTTGGCAGCGGTGCCGGAGGCGACATCTTCACTCTTGCCGGAGAATTGTGTAACTCTACCGATTTCATCAGACAGGCAGAGTTCATCGCCGAGAAAATGAAGATGCCTGTTGCGAAGCCATACAAGCCTGAGCCGTTCATCGAGCAGCCGACCTTTGAAGACGTGAAAGTCTCAAAACTGGAATCACCGGCATTGCTGAAATATCTCGCTGACAGAGGTATTCCCCGGAACATCGCCCAACGGTGGTGTGTGCAGGTAGATTACAGACTCCACGGCAAAGACTACTATGCTATCGGCTTCAAGAACAACGCACATGGATTTGAGTTGCGTTCGTCTTTCTTCAAAGGTTCGTACCCGCCCAAGCACATAACCCACATTGCCAACGGTAGCGCCAGATGCAACGTGTTTGAAGGCTTTATCGACTTCCTTTCAGCGGAAAGGCTCGGACTTAATGACGGTTTTGACTCCGTGGTTCTCAACTCCGTTGCCAATGTCGGCAAAGCCCTGACAATCCTACCGGACTATTCCGTAATCGCCTGTTACCTCGACAACGACGAGGCAGGGCGAGCCGCCCTCGCTAGACTCCACAGGGAGTTGGGCGACAAGGTAATGGATAAATCCGCTCTCTATCCCGACCATAAGGATCTCAACGACTACCTTGTGGCAACCCAACCCAAAATTTCTAACAACTCAAAATTAAAACTCTGAAAAACAATATGAATACAATTCTGAATAAAATCGGCGAAATCCGCCTCACTCCCGCCAGTTTCTTCGGCTTCTGGGCAATTCTTTTCACTCTTGTCCTCGCCCTGACCTCCTGCTCCGACGACCTCGATGTGCAGCAGTCCTATCCCTTCACCGTGGAAGTCATGCCCTACGGCGACAAAATCACCAAGGGGCAGACAGTAGAGCTGCGCTTCGAGATTAAGCCCGAAGGCAACTACGCCAACACCCTCTATACCATCCGCTACTTCCAGTATGACGGCGAAGGAACCCTCAAACTCGTTGACGGTCCCGTGTTGGTTAACAATGACCGAGTGCTTCTCGAAAGCAAGACCTTTCGTCTGAATTACACCGCCCAGTCTTCCGAGGCTGTGAAATTCGGGATATGGATTGAAGACAACTTTGGGTCAACCCCGTGGCAGCAGACCTTCGAGTTCAACAGCAAGGACAACGGCGACGATGACAGTGGTAAAACTCCCGGCATCATCAGCCCCGTCAATCCCGGAACCATAACACCGATTGGCTTATGAAGAAACTACTTATATTCCTCATGGCGGTAGTGACCCTTGCGGTTACTACGCCAGCCTTCGCCGCAAAGAGGTCGATTATGGAGCTGCCGCTCTTTGAGCGGGCAGTCCTGATAATCAAAAAGTTTGAAACTCTCCATAAGCCAAAGCACTGGCCGACGATATGCTATGGTCACGTTGTTCAGCGTGGAGAACATTTTACACGTCGCCAGTACAGTGAACGTGAGGCAGATGCACTTCTTCGCCGAGACTATGCCAAATTCTGTGAATTATATAAGGAGTATGGACGTGACAAATATATTCTTGCTGCTCTCGCCTATAACATTGGTCCCGGTGCCGTAAACAAAAGCACCGTCCTGAAAAAGCTGAAACGCGGCGACCGTAACATCTTCAAGTCCTACACCTCCCACTGCCATTACAAAGGCAAATGGCATAGAGGTTTGTATAATAGGAGATTGACTGAAATCGCCGCCTTATACATTCCGTAAAATCAATATCTTATGATACTGCCGGAGGGATGCACTTTTCGGAGTGTATCCCTCTGCCGTATCTTATAGATAAATCAAAACACCAAAAACAAATGGCTTCGATAAAAGTAAAGTTCCGGCCCTCGACTGTCGCTGACCACGAGGGCACAATCTATTATCAGATTATCCACGAAAGGAAGGTGCGACAACTCCTTTCGGACTACAAGGTATTTCTCTCTGAGTGGGATGAATCCCGCTCAATGGTGACAACCACCCAGAAAAGTGAGCGCAAGGCGTTCATCCTCTCTATCCGTGAGCGTATTCGCTGGGATGTCGAGCGGTTGAACAAAATCGACAAGAAACTTGATGCCGACGGACTCTCTTACACGGCCGATGATGTCATTGACGAGTTCAACCGCTACGCCAATGAATACTCCCTGTTCAACTTCATGGAAAGTATCATCGTCAAACTCAAACAGAACGGCAAGGTCAGGACTTCAGAGACCTACAAGTCCACTCTCAATAGTTTCAAGAAATTCCGGGAAGATGAAGATATAATGCTCGACTGTCTGACCTCCGAGATAATGGAGGCTTACGAGGCGTGGCACCACAAGCGAGGCGTTGCACCCAATACAATATCATTCTACACCCGCATTCTCCGTGCGGTATATAATCGTGCGGTCGAAGATGACATCATCGAGAACCGCAATCCGTTCCGAAAGGTCTATACAGGAGTTGATAAGACTGTCAAAAGAGCGTTGCCATTACCTGTCATCAAGAGAATCAAAGCATTGGATTTATCGCTGAATGCCTCCCTTGATTTCGCCCGCGATATGTTCCTCATGAGCTTTTATCTCAGGGGAATGAGCTTCATCGACATGGCATTTCTGAAGAAGTCAGACCTCAAAAACGGATACGTCACCTACCGCCGTCGCAAAACCGGCCAGCAACTAATCATCGAATGGACTAAGGAAATGCAGATGATTCTTGACAAGTACCCCGAGAACGAAAGCGAATACATGCTGCCCATCATCCGCAATCCGGGTACCAACGAGCGATGCACCTACCGTAACGTAGGCTACAACATCAACCACAACCTAAAAACCATAGCCGGAATAGTCGGCGTAACAATACCGCTGACCCTCTACGTCGCCCGTCACAGCTGGGCATCTGCCGCCAAAGCGAAAGGTATTCCCCTGTCAGTAATCAGCGAAGGTATGGGCCACGACAGCGAGACCACTACGCAAATCTATCTCGCCAGTCTCGACACCTCCGTCGTTGATAAAGCCAACTCCCTTATTCTCAAAAGCCTTTAGACTAAGCCTCAGTTTCCACCTCGGAGATTGAGGCTTTATTGTTTAGCAATAATCCAACTCTCTAAATAAGAGAGACTTACTCAATGCGCAAAGTTAGTTATTTTTCTGCAAATGAATGGGGTGTAACCCGTAAAAATTAATCAACAGCACCGAAATTCATTGAATTAAAACAATCTGTTTAGTAAATGTGGGCAGTCCGGGGTAAAATCAATCTGACTGTTTGAGAGTTATCCAAAATCCAACTCTCTTATTTAGAGAGCCTATAAAATCAAGATATAATATGAATACAAAAAAGTAATATTTCGATATAAGTCAGCTTCTCTAACGAACTTAGATGGTTAATTCGTTGGCAAGTTTAGCAAACGTCCAAATCTCTTGGAAAGAGAGTATTGGCCTCTGCAAAATTAGTAAAAAAATCGGATATTTCAATGGATTATGTCGATTTTAACAATCGCCGAAGCTCTAATTGAGGGTTTATAATTTGTCAATGTTTAGCATAATCCTTTTTAAGCCGATGCTATTTGTCTACTAACTGGGCATTTCGTACTAATCCAAATCTCTTTCCAAGAGAGCCTTTCCAAGAAATATATTTGAAGTGCAATAATGAGCTTCGTTCATTATTATGTTTCTTAGTTATAAACCAATCTTTCGCTTTGGAATGAGCGAACAAAAATATGAAGAAAATATTAGATAAAATATTTAATAGTTCCGCTCAGGAGGATCAGCCCCCACGCAAAGATATGAGCAAAAGGAAACGGCAGGTTGACACACACGATGATGTCGACAGCTATCTGATTGATGAAAAAAAAGCTGCACCGACAGCAATAATCTATCAAAGTGAACTCGACTATCTGTCGAGATGCATCCTTGATTATCCCGATATTGAAACCGGAGGACAACTCTTTGGCTTTTGGACAAATCAAGGAGTGCCTGTGATACTTTATGTTATAGGCCCCGGACGCAATGCCAATCATCAGCCCACTTTCTTTAATCAAGACACGGATTACCTTATGGCTGTTGGCAACGAACTGCTCAATAGATATAGTTTGTGTCATATAGGAGAGTGGCATTCTCATCATCAGCTCGGACTTGCCCGGCCCAGCGGTCATGACGCAAGAACAATGCTTAACGGATTGATTCGCATTCCGCAACGCAGGAACATATTATGCATCGGCAATTACAGAAATGGCCGAAGCACAGTCAATCCATATAATTTCCATGAAAATGACCTTCATGGATATACCGATGCCTTATGGCAGATCATAGAAATGGATAGTCCATTCAGAAAGATAGCCGATAGAGAATTAAGCGACATTCTGATTCACCCGATTAGTCAAACTCCGCGACATGGCGACAATCGAGTGTTGCAGATTCCGACAGCAGATCCGGAACCTCACCCGGAGAAAAAGATAAAGATTCCCGCATCATATTGGGTAGCGCAGGGAGGAAATTTGGCTTTACTGAAATCGATGTTGCAACTCACACGCGCTCTCACTGCCATAAACGACATCGACACTCAGGCAGATGAATCAGGCATTGTTCAATTTCATATAAACGAAAGGAATATTGACATTCGGTTCCCTCAAGATTTTCCGTCTGTGTGTCCGGAAGTTTATGTCAGAGACAGAAAGATTCAGCCTGATGCGAATTGGGATATCCCGGCGGACAATTACGGAATCTATTCATCATACGAGAATTGGCTAAGCCAGTTGTTTATACGCAAATAAAACCACTTACAATAAAAACAAAATGACGCAAGAACGATTTCAATTGGAGGATGCCGTTTTGGCTCATTACCTCCCCCGCAATATGTTTCGCTTTCGCGACATGAACACCACCGCGCCATATCTGCAAGCCGGTGTGGTGACAAACGACGGCAAATGTTTCATCCTCAACATGCGGCTTTCAGGATTTCCCGCATCCAAGCCCAAGGTCTATGTGGAGGAAATGCTCCGCACAAAATCGGGGCAACTTATGGATAGTGCAAGTGCCCCCAACCATACTCTGCCCTCATGGAACGGGTGGACACAATTATGCCATTACAACGATGGCTCATGGACCACAGATGTATCACTATGGAAAGTATACATAAAATGCCGCCTTTGGCTTGAGATGTATCAAGCCCATATGCGCACGGGCAAGACAATGGATTATTATCTCAATCATCAGCTCTAAACAATACATTTACACAACAATATAAACCATAAAATTATCATGGGATTTGAAAATTTCAATCTTGATGCGGTTGCAGAAAATGCGCACAAGCGCAGCACTCGCGACAGTTCTGCCGGAGATATGTATTTAGACTCTGCAGATGGAAAGATGAAGGTAAGGAAGCCCGGTGAGGCACTTCCGAAGTCAGCGCTCGTTACCAACCAGTATTCAGATGAAGGCTTTGCATCATGAGCGACTTCATCTACTACATCAATGGAGAAGAACTTTCAAAATTCATTACGGACGATAATGTCCGTAATGCAACAGGTTACGCCTACGAGTGGGAGGGAGAAGGTGTGATTCATCTCCGCTTTGCTCCACTCCACCATTCCATAGGGCGTGTTCATGAAGTGTTCTTCACCAAAGATAAAAACATCTCATCATCGCCGGACAAAATTACAGCCTTAGTCCTTGACAACGAAACCGTGGAGGTTTATCATAACGACAAACCCGCTGTCAAGTCGGAGATAATTCCGGCAAAGGAAAGCCTTTATTCGCGAAACAAGGGTATTCTTGAACTGAATATCCTTGAAGGGAAACGTGTAATGATTGTTGGGCTTGGCAGTTTCGGGTCGCAGATTGCAATCGAACTTGCGAAGGCCGGTGTTGGCCACTTTGCGCTCATGGATTTTGACCGCGTGGAACTACATAATCTTGCCCGCCACACTTCGACGATCAACGATTTAGGCCGACTGAAAACCGATGTCATAAGTGACGCCATTAAAGGTAAAAACCCGTATGCAGAGGTCGACAAGTTTCCTATCAACATAATCGACAATACCGAGCTGCTGCACGAACAATGTGCCATGGCCGACATAGTAATATGCGCCACGGACAACAATCGATCAAGGTTTGTGCTCAGTGAACAGTTGGTTGCCCTTGGCAAAACCGGCATATTCGGGCGTGCGATAACTCGCGCGGAGGGTGGCGATGTGTTCATCTACCGTCCCGGAGGTCCTTGCTACTGCTGTCTTATTGGTAACAGTTGGTATAAAGCAGCGCGCGAGGAGATCACAAACGAGCAATCGGCGCGCCGCGACGGACGCATCGCCGCGTATGTTTCTGCTCAGGATGCCGATGCCGTTGTTCAGGTCGGATTAAGTGCCGACATTGAGCCCATGTGTAACATGATGGTGAAACTCGCCTTGGTCGAATTGTCGCGCGGGGCAGAGTCGGGCATCAAGTCGCTTGAAGAAGAATTTGTCGACCCATTTTATATATGGGTAAATCGCCGCGAACGAACATACGGCAATTGGGGATGCTTTGCCAATCCGGGACAAATGCCCACTATAATGCGGTGGTACGGCGTGGAATTGGAGCGCGATGAAGGTTGCGCGCTATGTGGGTCACATGTACGGCTCGACTTAGGCGAAGAGTTCGCAAATGAATACGGAGAAAAAGCCACTGCCATCAAAACCGATACCTCCTTTAATCTTGATAATCCTCCATCTTAATCAACTCTAAATAATGGACTTCAGTCAGTATAGAAATCAAGACATAACACGCATCATTGAAGACGCAGCCTCTATTTCCCGGGACTTGGGCCTTCGGGAAGTAGAGCCGGTATCGGTGCTCGTGGCATTAAACCAGCATTATACTGACGAATTGGATCGGTATTTCAATCTGTGTGGAGTTGATTCCGCGGGTTTTTATAACCGGATTATCAACATCGTTGGACGTTATCCACACAGCCCCCAAAACAATGGGAGCATAAAGGTTTCGGAGGCTACAGTCCGGGCTCTATACATTGCCTTGGAAATTGAGCGGAATGTTGGCGAAATGTCGCTGCCCAACAGTGCGCTTGTCACAGGGTTGCTTATGGCTCCCGGCCCATTAAAGCAAGTGGCGGATCAGGCGGGTATCACCTCGGCCATGATGCAGGAAATAGTCACCACTTCTCCCGAGAGGGTATACTATGACTGTGAGAATGAAAGGTTTGTTACCGGTGACAGGCGAAATGACTTATTACAATCAAACGTTGTGACTGAAGCATATCCCGATGGTCCATTCAATTGCGAATTAGAGTCAGAATCATACAATATCGCAAATCCTGTAGGGCTGACCGACGAAATAAGCCAAATTGACGAATTTATATTGGCATCCATAAAAATGCGTGATCGAGGAGTGAACGCAAAGCTGGAATGCGACATGATGTTAATCGGACCTACTGGCACAGGCAAGAGCTATCTTGCAGAACATTTCACTCATAAATTGCACGATGCAGGATTGATTAACCGCCGGGAGCCTGTGGTAATTGATGCTGTTAATTGGAACGTTGTTGAGGAAAAGCTTGGCGAGACTCTTGACAATATAGCCGATGGAGTGCTCATTGTTGACAATGCTCAAAAGCTTGTCAGTGAAAACGATGCAAACAACATCGGCTCGCTCGACTCTTTATTCTCGGCGATGTCGTTCATGGACAGACGCCCTATTGTGATACTCGCAGGTCTACCAGGAGGTATGGATGAATTTATTTCAAAGAATCCTTCTGTAGCACGCAAGTTTGAATATATCTTCCATCTAAAGAAATATTCAGCAGAAGAGCTCGCAAAGATATGTGAAGCCACGCTCATGCAGAAATTCCATGAAAATCTCGATGAGCCTTGCAGACTACGACTGACAAATATATTCAAGCATCTGTTACGGAACAAGCCTTCAAATTGGGCCGGAGCGCACTCGGCAGTCAGAAAAGCCGACAATATATTCATGGCTTTCAATATGCATGGGAATCAACGCATAAGCCTTGAAGACATCGCTGGAGTAGAAGAACGTGACGTAACAATCGAGGAGGTGCTCGCAAAGCTTGATGATTTTGTAGGGGTGGATAATATTAGGGAAGAATTACGCCAGATGACATCAGAAATCGAGTGTGACCGGGAGCGTTTCGGCGGACAGCCCTCCATTAGAACTCATTTCGTCTTTACTGGTAATCCCGGGACGGGGAAAACCACCGTAGCACGTATATTTGCTGATGCCTTGAAAGCTTTGAAGGTGCTCCCATCAGGTCATTTAATAGAGGCCGATAGGTCAAAGTTAGTTTCCGGCTACGTCGGTCAGACTGCAATCCAGACAAACGAAGTTATTGACCAAGCTTTGGGCGGTGTGTTGTTTATAGACGAAGCATATACTCTCGTATCGGATATTAACTCTGGATCAGGTTTCGGCAAAGAAGCGGTTGATACCCTGTTAAAACGCCTTGAAGATGACCGAGGTAAATTTGTGTGCATAGTGGCTGGATACACCAAAGAAATGCATGATTTTCTTCAGTCAAACCCCGGTATGCAATCGCGCTTCAATAAAGTAATCGAGTTTAATGACTACACGGGTCCTGAACTCGCTGAGATATTTCGGCGAATTGTGGCAAATAATAGATTCGCACTCTCTGATGATGCCTCCGAGAATATCGATAACTTCTTCAAGGCTTTGTATGCCGGTCGCTCACGAAACTTCGGCAATGCCCGCGAGGTAAGAAATATATTTGATGAAGCCAAGAAACGTCAGAGTCGCAGACTTTCAACGATGAGAGATCAGGGGAATTATTCTTCTGATATGGCATTTACCCTCACGCGCGAGGATATAGAAGGCGAAGAATCTCTTAGACCGATGACGATTGAGGACGTGATTTCAGAAATGGACCGCGACTTCATAGGCATGGAGAGTGTGAAGACTGCAATCCGGAATCTGGCTACAACGATATCAGCAAATATGCGAAGGAGTATGGCCGGAGTAGGTGACAATAATAAACTGGGAGTTCACCTGTTGCTTACTGGAAATCCCGGCACAGGTAAAACCACAGTTGCCCGCACACTTGGCAAGGTGTTTAAGGCTATTAAGCTATTGCCCACCAACAAGGTGATTGAGGCCGACAAGAACGCTATGGTGGGACAATATGTGGGATCGACTCCTCAAAAAGTCAATGACATTGTTGACAGGGCTATGGGGGGCATATTGTTTATCGACGAGGCTTACACACTGTCAGAAGACTCTTCTTCTGGCAATAGTTTCGGGAAAGAGGCCATTGAGACTCTGATGAAACGAATGGAAGATGACCGTGGTAAATTTGTATGTATCATGGCAGGTTACCGAGACTTGATGGAAGAATTTGTGCGTGTGAATCCTGGAATTGACTCACGCATCAGTCATCGTATCCATATAGAGGACTATTCAACCGAGGATCTGACAAAGATTTACTTGCGCATGGCTGAGAAACAGCAGATGAGTGTAGAACCTGATGCCGTCGGAAAGTTGAAGCGTGCCATAGACAATATAGTAACAGTCAAGACAAAAGATTTTGGCAACGCCCGCGATATACGGAAACTTCTTGATAAAACCCTTGAGCGACAGTCCGTGCGCATTCAGTCTCTTCCTGATTCCATTTCACCTCACGAACTATCCTTAATTAAGTCTGAAGATATTCCTGTCGAAGTCCATCAGGAGATCGACGAACGGCAGTGTCTTCAGAAACTTGATGCTTTAGTGGGATTGAACGGAGTCAAACGAGAAATCCGAAACATCACACAATATCTGAAACTTGAAAAAATGCGGGCTGAAGCTTTGGGCAAGCGTTTTGTCGGACTTCGTGACCACTATCTCTTTCTCGGTAATCCCGGAACAGGTAAAACCACTGTGGCCCGCATCTTAGGCGAAATATTCCTGTCACTGGGAATCTCGAAAAATACGCGATTTGTTGAGACTGATCGTGCGGGACTTGTCGCAGGTTATGTAGGACAAACTGCTTCTCAAACCAATCGTGTGATAGACAGCGCCATGGGTGGCATATTGTTTATTGACGAAGCATATACACTTTCACAAGGGTTCAACGACAGTTTCGGTCAGGAGGCCATTGACACTCTTCTAAAAAGAATGGAAGATGATCGTGGGAAATTTGTTTGTATCGCAGCCGGATATTCGAACGAAATGCAGCACTTCATTACTTCCAATTCAGGGCTTCAGAGCCGCTTTAACAAAGTGATTTACTTTGAGGATTATAGTGAAGAGGAGCTGGTGGAGATTTTCAAAAGAAAAATTTTGTCTGACGGTCTCACCCTTGCAACTAATGCTGAGAGCGCAATGGAAAACATGGTGAGCACCATATTCGGCAGGCGCAATACCAATTTTGGCAATGCGCGAGAAATTAACAACCTTTTTCAGAGAGTTAAGGAACAACAAAGCAATCGTCTCTATCAACTCATAGCAAATGGAATTACTCCATCAAATAACGCTTTGCTTACACTTGACCCGGCAGACTTTCTTATCTTATAAATTACAATAATAGCAATATGGGATTACCAGCAGGATTTGATCCGGTAAAAGGAACATGGAGCGGTGTTTCAGCACCTAAGATACAATCCAATTATAATACAATTTCTTCCGGTTCTTATTCCGGAAGCTATTCTACTTATAGCAGTAGAAATTACAATCTATGGGATAGATTCAACGATGCAATAAAATCTATCGGTAACTGGATTGATGATATTATTGAACCTGTGAGTGGCTGGATTACTATCTTAGGCATAATTATAGGTGCCATCGGTTTGATTTGTTGGATTTTTGATGATTCTAACATATTATATATTATTCTACGTTTTATCGGAGCATGTTTTATTGGTGGAATAATGTTCTATGTGGTTGCTATAAATGCATTCATAATTTCACTAATATTGAAAGTCGTTAGATTTATATTTTGGAATGGATGGACTCTGTTAATAGCTCTGACACTTGCCATTGGCGGCGGGGCTTATGCAGCGTACAGTTCTCCTTCGTATAACTATACTCCGGTGGCGGAAACAGAAGTCTATACCCCCACATACGATAAATATCGTTGTACGGCAGCAGTCTTGAATGTCCGAATCCATCCGAATAAAACCAGTCGTGTTCTCGGCACTCTCCGTAAAGGGCAGGAAATTGAAGTGATTGATAAGGAAAATGGCTTCGCCGCCATTGAATATAATGGTCAGCGAGGTTATGCAAGTCTAAAATACTTAAACAAAATTAACTGAATGGAAATGGAGACGGAAAACGAAAAGGAACCGCATTCTGATGATAAGAACACAATTCTTGTTTTTGATCCTGAAAGGTGCGAATTCGTAGAATTGACAAAACAAGACCTTGACTCAATGAGAAAGAATATAGTGAGCAATTTACCTATTGTTGACTATTAAACAACGTGTATAAGTTCGGGGAAAATAATTAAATGATATTTTTATTATTAGTATATTAAGTGTTTTTCAATTTGTAAATAAAGTATTAAATAATTCACAAATACATAATACAATAAATGGCAAAAGACGGAGACATAATCGATGTAATGTTCGGATGGATAATCAGTCTGTTCGGATGGATTCTCGGAGGAATTGTCAAACTACTTATGG
>ERZ777011.2732-NODE-2732-length-13019-cov-88.572663_pt1 | contig 13019 bp, 9 predicted proteins | sample MGYA00374964_ERZ777011 | MGnify/ENA primary metagenome ERZ777011 (study PRJEB29310, sample SAMD00008975) | mouse gut metagenome | study: EMG produced TPA metagenomics assembly of the Metagenome analysis of fecal microbiota from mouse which was promoted...
TGGACTATTATTTAAATTGAGGAAAAAGATGAGGGGGGCTTTTTAGTCAGCCCCGTGTTTTCCCTCCTTAAAGTGGTCTGTTTTTTAGATGTAATATGCTAATTGTGTTCCTATTTTCATATTTGGAAATAAAACTTTCTTTGGATACTTTATTATAAAAAAGTAAAACTGTATTTTTGTGTCCAGTTTTATATATTTTAGAGATTCTAGAGAGATGAGTAACAGACAACTAGTGAAACTAGCTTTTTGTATATGTCTTTTGTCTCTGTTTTTTTCTTGTTCTTCAGAACGTGATGAAGGTAGTGAAGGAAGTGGGACATTACATGTACAGGTTAATGCAAATCCCGAGGTGGTAGTGGGAACCAATACCCGGGTGGGTGACGGAACAGAACAGGGAGTTCCTGATGTAAATGATTTCTCTTTTTCCATATTTAAAGGAGAAACTCTTCGTGGGAAATGGGCTACTTTGGCGGATTTTTTTGCGGATGATGAACTGACACTTCGTCCGGGAAATTATACAGCGGTTGCTTCGTATAGTGATGTCGAAAATGAAGGATTCGAATTACCATATTTTGAAGGTAATCAATCGTTTACTATATCGAAAGGAAAAACGACTAATGTGAAAGTGACTTGCTATTTAGCGAATGCAAAACTAAAGATTACTTATACGGATGCTTTCAAAGAATTCTTTTCTTCCTACTCTTCCGAAGTTACTTCTTCTTTAAATAACATAGTAAAGTTTGAACAGTCGGAAGAACGCTATGGATATTTTAAACCGGGAGAGCTGCAAGTCCGTACCACATTTCGCAAAAAGCAAGGTAGCAGTCAGGAAGTGACTGTGCAAGCAAAAACTTTTTTAGCAGAAGCCCGTCATGCTTATATTTTGACACTTGATGTGGATGCAGGTTCATCAATGTTGAATATATCGTTCAGTGACGATATTCCAAATCAGGAACCAATAACAATTGATGTTTCTGACGAAGCGTTAAGTGCTCCGGCTCCTTATCTGAAAGCGAATGGATTTGGGACAGAAGCATTGTCTGTTGTTGAAGGTAAAAGTGCAGAATCATCACAGATTTACGCATATTTGAATGCGGCTGGTGGGATTGCCCATTGTAATTTGACAACTCACTCCAATACTTTGATTGAGCAAGGATGGCCGGAGTCGGTGGACTTGGCTAATGTGCCTGCCGATATTTTAGAAAAAATGCAAGAGTTAGGATTGAAAATCGTAGGTCTAAGTGACAAGAAGGATAAGATAGCGATGATTGATTTTACGGATGTTATCCCTTTCTTGGAATATAAAGAAGGGGACGCAGAACATCTTTTCACTTTAAATGCGGTTGATATACTTTCAAAAACCAATGAAGAACCGTTGACTCTCAAAGTGAATAGTCTGGATAATAAGTTTGCAATTACTACTGGACCTACAATTGCTTATGGTACGACCAAAGTGAATGTGAATATGACGCTTGATGGAGATCCATTAAAAGTTAATTATTGGTTGAAGGTAGGTGATAGCAAGCAAGCTATTACTCCAAAGAAAATAAACTCTGATAAGGAACAACATCAACTGACTTTTGTTTTGCCTGAGTCACAGACTTCCATAATGCAAATAGAGGCTAACTACCTTCGTCGGATGAAGTCGGTAGAAAGTACTGTTGAAGCTCCATTGTATACACTTAGTCTGGCTTATCCTGGTGATGTTTGGACAAAGAAAGCAACAGTACAAGTGGACAAAAGTATTGAGGACGGTTGGGAATTTTTATGTTTTAATGACGGGAAAGAAATAAATCCGGTTTATAGTGTTGATAATACTTCTGTGTCCATGACCGGATTGCCTGCAGGGGAGAAAATAGATCTTCGTATTGTGAAAAAGGATTTGGAAGGAGATATTGTTGCAGCTTCTGATGAATTGGAAATTAATACGGAAAGTGAATTACAGATACCTAATTCAAACTTTGAACAATGGTATGAGAAGTTTGTATGGAAATCAGATAAAATAAGTGGTATTAGTAATGGAAATCAGGAAATATATACTGCATATCCTTATTTAGAAGGTGAAAATGAGCCGTGGTGGGCAACACGCAACGATTTGAGTACAGCTGAATCCGATGATCAATCTTATTTTTATAGATATCATCTGAGTACTACCTATGTTAATTCTAACCATTCTGCTAGCTCAAAAATAGGAATTTCGAATAAACCGTGTAACGGTGAGTATTCTGCAGAAATAGCTGTTGTAGGCTGGGGGGCAGGAAGTACTTGTTCTAAAAAGAATTCTCCTAATTGTAGAAAGAAAACATCAGGTTGTTTGTTTATAGGTCAATATGATAAACAATCAGGAGAACAATATGGACATATATTTAGTTCTCGTCCTACTCAGATGTCATTTATTTATCGTTTTCATTCTATAAATGGTGAATCTGCTTCTGCTGTTGTGAAAATAGAACATCGTGAAGACGATGGAAGTATTGTTGTATTAGGTGAAGGTATGTTGGAATTGACGAGTTCAATGGCTACTCCTGTTGACACTCAGGGAATAGTTGGTATTGAATATAAGAATATTCAACTTTCACCGACACACATATCTGTTGAGTTTTTGGCAAGTACTGCTTCTACGCCATCTGTGAACGGATATAGTGGCAGTTTAGGACTCTTTGCTGGATATGGAGATACTAGAGCTATAGGTAATGTTTTGGTTATCGATGATCTGGTTTTAGAATATGCAAACTAATTTACATTAAATAAAAATGATATGAAAAAAATAATTCATCCGACATATTTGTTGCTGACTGTTTTGATAATATTAATGTCAGCTTGTGATCGCGAAAACATGGATTTTGGAAAAGAGTCCAATGATTATGGACAAGTGAATTTGGCTTCTATGGGACTGTCGGTAAATGTAAATGCTACTCCGGTATCTCGTGCTGAAACAGTAGATCCCAGTAATTATATAGTAGGCATCTATAATGCAGAAGATGAAACTTTGGTTTCGGAATGGAAATATAGTGAGCTTCCTGAGATTTTTCAGTTAAAGGTGGGAAAATATAAAGTGATAGCTCATGCTCCTAATGTTGGCATAGCTTTATTTGATGAACCCTATTGTGAAGGATCGAAGAATTTTGAGATTCAGAAAGATCAGATTACTAATCTTGAAACGGTTAACTGTACATTGAATTGTATCATGGTGACTATCCAATATGATGAGAATTTCAGGAAATTGTTGGGGGATGAGGCTAATATTAAAGTTACTGTTAATAATAAATACTCTCTTAATTTTGAAAAAGATGAAACTCGTGCCGGTTATTTTCCTGCGGAAGTGAGTGGTAATGTAATTGATGCGAACTTTATAGGTGAGCTTGATGATGAACTAGATGTGCCAATTAATAAATCTTTTCTCAATATAAATATGGGTTCTCAATTGATTATTACTTATACATTGCGGGATGCCAATGGTGATCCGGGAACAGGAGGAGCTGCCAATCCGTCTGTTGAGTATGATGTTACTTGTGATATTGTAGAGTTGGATGGTTCTGTTCATCCCGGAGAGGAAGAGGGAATAGACGACTTTCCATCAGGAGGAGATAAGGAAGGTACTGACCCTACTGTGACAAGTGGTAATAAGAATTTTGATTTGAATACTCCAATTGATGCAAATGACTATAATGAAGAGGTTGATGGTCCTGTTGTTGTGAATTTGTTGGCTTCCAGAGGAATAAAGAATGTGATTGTGGAGATTACAAGTTCTGATAACGATTTTGTGGCAGCTGTAGTAGAGTTGTTTGGTGCTACGTCCTTTGATTTGGCAAACCCGCCGGCAGATGAGGATCATAAAAATAACTTGATTTCATTAGGTTTCCCGGTTGGAGATGAAGTGAAAACAACAGAGACGGTACCTTTTAATATTACAAAATTTGTTCCACTGTTGCAGGTATATCATGGCATGCATCAGTTTAAGATTACGGTGAAAGATGTAACAAATGCATCTGCTACAGCTACCTTGACATTGAATACCAAGTAAAAGTGAGGTAAAGGAGTATGATGAAAAAGATTAATAAATATATCATTTTATCTCTGTTGGCTTTAAGTGGTTGTCAGAGTGATGAAAATGTAGGCTATGGTGGAGAAGGTACGCTTCGTTTGGGGGTACAGATGAAAAATGACTTGCAGGTAGTTGTTACTCGTTCTCTGACTGCCGATGAAGAAAGTGCCTTGGTAAAAGATTGTAAAATTCGAATTTATGATACGGATAAGTTGATTCGTAAATACTTGGGTACGGCAGAACTTCCGGAAGAAGGGATAACATTGCCTTCCGGCGAATACCGTGTACGGGTGACTGCCGGGGATTCTGTGGCTGCATCGTTTACCAAAAAGTTCTATGAGGGAGTTGAACTTTTCACTGTCGAAAGAGCAAAAGTAACCCCGGTAGATGTGATATGTAATATTGCGAACACAGTAACAAAAGTTGCTTTCGGTGAATCTTTGAAAACTGTTTTTAAAGAAGAATATGCTGTGTCAATAGCCGTAAAGGCAGAAAATGGAATATTGGATTTTAATGCGGATAATTTGGAAGCAATGGGATATTTCTCTCTTCCAGCCGATTGCGATACTTTGTTTTGCACATTTTCGGCAACTGATATTGCAGGACGTCCGTACACACAGGTTGATACTATTTCACAAGCGAAAGCGGCCACTCTTTATCAGTTGACTTATGAATACAAGGATATTGAGGTGGGAAATCCTGATACCGGAGGGGCTATTTTACATTTACGAGTGGATGCCACTCCGTTGGAAATCATTGAAGAAGAGGTTGTGTATTACCGTCGCCCGGTATTTACTGCTGCATATGGAGATGAAATCTTCAATCTGGATGCCACAAGTTATGTCGCTACTGAAAGTGGTTCGGATGTTACTATAAATATTACCGGCTCTTCTGCTTTGCAACAAGTGCTTCTTTCATCTGAACAGTTTCCTGAATTTTTGGCAACAAGTGAAAACTCTTTTGACTTGAAAAATCTGACAGAGGAACAAAAAACTCAGTTGACAGAAGGTGGAATACTGATTGATGAAAAAGCAGAATCCAAAGGATATGCATTGAATCTGATTCTGTCTGCTGATTTGATTCGGAAATATACGGTTAACGAAGGTACTTATGCAATTAGCCTGACTGCGACAGATGCAAATAATAAGATGCGTACAGCAAACTGGAAGATGGTAGTTTCGGATGCTACCGTACAAACAGAACCTGTTCCGGTCTATGAAGTGTGGGCAACAAAAGCTACTCTGTATGGTACTGTTCTTCCCGGTCGTGAGCCACAAGGTGCATTGGCCTTCCGCTATCGTAAGGCGGATGAGCAAGATTGGAAAATAGTAGATGCTGTTCGTGACGGGCAGAATGTTCAGAGCGCGTCTGCTGTGACGGGATTGCTTTCTGACACGAAATATGAATATCAATTAATGGATGGTGATGTGCTATCTACAGTTGTCTGTACGTTTACTACGGAAAAAGCATTGCAACTGGAAAATAGTAGTTTTGAATATTGGTCGGGAAGTATGCCTGCCTATATTGCGACTTCATCTGCCGAAAGTGATATTTTTTGGGATTCAGGAAATCATGGTTCCAAATCTGCGAGTGTCGATATTACGGTTGCTGATGCTTCTATTAAACATAGTGGAACATATTCTGCTAAGTTAACTTCAACAGATGCCAAAGTTTTTGGAATCGGACAGTTTGCAGCAGGTAATCTGTTTGCCGGAAGATATTTGAAAACCATAATGGATGGATTGAAAGGAAATGGTGTCTTAGGTTGGGGGCGTCCTTTTACAGCCCGTCCGTCAGCTTTACGTGTCTATGTTAAGTATCGTCCTGAAGTAGTAACTAACAACGCCTTGCCTGAACAAGGACTTATTTCAGGGGAGCCGGATCAGGGAATCATTTATGTGGCTGTAGGTGATTGGCCTGGAACGGGTAGTGAATATATTTCGGGATATGAATGGGCTGTCGTTGCACAGACGGATTTTAATCATCCGGAAAACACACGCACTTTTGATCCGAATGATGAGAATATAATTGCCTATGGAGAGCGTATTTTTACGGAGGATGTTGGCGGAGACACTGAAATGGCGGAGATTATCATTCCTTTGGATTATCGAGATAACACCCGTTTGCCCAAATATATCGTGATGGTTGCTTCTTCTAGTCGCTATGGAGATTATTTTGCCGGAGCTGTGGGGAGTATAATGTGGATAGATGATGTAGAACTAGTGTATTAACCATTGATTATCAAATAAATATTGCACGTGAAAAAGATTTTAATATATCTCTTGTTGATAGTGGGTATGACTGCTCAGGCACAAGAGTTTAAACGTAATATAGAGGCTCACACCTTTGTTCCGAAAGGGCAATGGATTGTTGGCAGTTCGGTTTCTTATTCCGAACATAACGAGCAGAACTATCAGTTTCTGGTAATTGATGGTTTCAATTCAGATGGATATACCTTTAAGGTGAGTCCGATGTTTTGTTATGCATTTAAAGATAATGTGGCTGCCGGAGGACGTTTCTCTTATGGACGTACATTAACAAAATTGGATGGAGTGACTCTGAATCTTGACGAAGATACCAAGTTTGATGTGAATGATATGTATCAATTGAAGCACACGTACAGTGCCATTGGAATTCTTCGAAATTATATCAACATAGGGACGAGCAAACGTTTTGCTCTTTTCGCTGAAACCAGGTTGGAGGTTGGTGGAAGCCAGTCTAAAGTAGTCACAAAGGATAATACTTCACTAAGCGGAACATATTCAAAAACTACAGATTTTGGCTTGGGAGTCGCTCCCGGTATTGTTGCGTTTATAAATAATTTTACGGCAGTTGAGGTCAGTGTTGGGGTTCTTGGATTGGATTTTAGTAAGGTAAAACAAACTACAGATCAAGTGTATGTCGGAGAGCGTTCGTCGAGTGCGGCAAACTTTAAAATTAACCTATTCTCTATTGGATTAGGTATAGCATTCTACTTATAAGAAAGAAATAATGAGTCGATTAATCTATATATGTGTAATGGTTGTGTTGGCTGGAGTACAGACACTTTCGGCACAACAACGGGATACAGTTATAATACGTGATACCATTTATTTGGATAAAGCGGAATTGGAGAGGAAGAAAGATGTTGTAGAGAACACTAACTTGATTCATATCAAACCAATCGGACGCTTTGATCGTGGAATTGTAAGTTATCGGTTTATTCCTAAGAAAAAATGGATTGGTGGTCTTACTTTCTCCTATGTTAATTTTGATAGTGATGACAGCCGTTTGCTGTTTTCTATGCTGAAGGATTTTGATTGTAACTTTAAAATGTTTTCAGTTAAGCCTTTTGTTGGTTATGCAGTGAAGGATAATGTTGTAGTCGGAATGAAGCTCGGATATAATCATACAATTGCTGATTTAGGAAATATATCGCTTAATATTGATGAAGAGTCGGATTTCTCATTGAGTAATATGAGATATGCGGAAGACTTGTATTCCTTTGGCTTGTTCCACCGTTCGTATGTCGGGCTTGATAGGGGAAAATTATTCGGATTATTTAATGAGACGACATTAACGTATTTGAATGGGACATCGAGTTTTGCCAGAGGAGAAGGAGCGGAATATAAGCGGACGGATACAACGATAAATGAATTGCATCTGGGTATCAATCCGGGCATTTCTGTTTTTATAACACAGAATGTTTGTGCGGAGCTTTCTTTTGGAGTAGTGGGTTTCAAATATAGATTGGAGAAACAAAGCAATAATTTGGGAGAAACTGGAAAACGACGGTCTAGCGGTGCTGATTTTAAGATCAATCTGTTTAATATAAATATTGGTTTAACTTTTTGCATGTAATGGTGATGCGTATTATATATAATTTATCTCTTAGTGCAGTAATCGTATGTTTACTGCAAAGCTGTATCAAAAATGATATAGGATATCCGCAGATTGTATTATCTATTATAGAAATGCAAGTGACTGGACAGCAAGGGAATGCTCTTGTTTCCGAAGAAAACCGTACAGTCACACTTAATATAGAAGAGACGCAGGATTTGAAAAAAGTTCAGGTTACTGCTTTCACTGTGACGGAAGGTGCTGAAAGTACACTTGCGGTGAACGATATTATTGATTTGACGAGTCCTTATAAAGTAACATTGTCACTTTATCAAAATTATCAGTGGAGTATCCTTGCCAAGCGTAATATAGATCGAACTTATAAACTCCAAAATCAAGTTGGGGTATCTGATATTAATGAAGAACAGCGGTTGGCTGTGGCATATGTGACAAAAGACACAAAGTGGAAAGAGCTGCAATTGCTTGAACTGAAGTTGGGACCGGTAGGAGCTACTTATAATGGAAGTACTGAAATACCTTCTTTGAATTGGACTGTATATTCCAATTACGCTTCTGCCAAAATCTTGGTGAAATATAAAGATTCCTTTGAAGAAGAATGGGAAGTGCGTGCTTATCGTAAAGATAAAAATGCTGAAACGAAGCAGGCCGATGGATGGGTGAATGTAGCATGGTTATATGGTGAAGGGCTTGAAGGAGAGGATAATGGGTTTGAAATCCGTGAGACTTCCGCACTTGAATGGCAAAAAGTAGATAAATCTTATATAACATTTGATGGAGCGGCATTTACGGCTTGTGTTCCACACCTAAAGGCGGAGACAGAATATATTTGCCGAGCTTATTCTGGAACTGACTATGGTACAGAACTTTCTTTTACAACAGGAAAGGCGGTAGAAATTCCGGGCGGTTTGTTCGAGGATTGGAGTAAAGAGGATAAGGGCAATAACAAGATACTTTGGAAACCATGGGCAGAAGGGATGGAGAAAGGGTATTGGGATACGGGTAACAAAGGTGCTACTACTGTTGGCACCAGTAATACGATTCCGGTGTTTGATACATGGAATGGCTCGGGTAAGGCTGCACAGTTGAAATCTGTTTATATTGTATTGAAATTTGCTGCTGGTAACTTGTTTGTCGGAGATTATTTGAGAACAGATGTTACTGATGGAGTGCTTAGTTTTGGCAAGCCATTTACAGAACGTCCCACTCGTCTGAAAGGACATATTAAATATACAAGCGTAATTATCGACAAATCAACTTCTGAATTCAGTTATTTGAAAGGTCGACCTGATTCTTGTTATATTTATGTAGCTTTAGGTGATTGGGATGAACCTGTGGAAATTCGAACTAAGAAGAGTGAGCGTAAATTATTCGATAAGAATGACCCGAATATCATTGCTTATGCGGAATTCATTTCCGGAAAAACTATACCTCAATACACAGAGTTGGATTTACCTTTAGTTTATCGTTCTACTAGTCGTGTTCCTAAATATCTGGTGTTAGTATGTACGGCAAGTAAGTATGGTGACTACTTTACCGGGGGAGATGGCAGTACTTTATGGGTAGATGATTTTAGTTTGAAATACGATTATGATGATTAGTTTCAAAATTGTGTCCTTCTAATGAAACAAAGCGTTGTAAGCGTCCGACATGACGTATTGCTCCCAACCATAATAACACTGACTTTCGCTGCTGTAATCCAAAACTAAAAACATATGTATAGCAGCAGTGATTTCGAAAGGCTGTTCATCCGCTACAAAGCGGAAGCCATGCCACAAGGCGAGTCCATACTGGAGTTCTGTTTGAAGAACAAAGTACCCCTCGTGGTGTAGGATCAGTAGTATAGCTACCGCCCTCAATGTGAGCCGCAACAGCGTGGCGGATTATTGTCTTTATATTGAAGAAGCCGGGCTGATAGCCCAGCTTCGTGATGATACGGAAGGAATACGCGGATTGGGGAAAGTAGATAAGATATATCTTGATAATACCAATCTGATATACAATCTTGGAGGAGAACAGTCGGAGATTGGGAATGTTCGTGAAACTTTCTTTTTCAACCAAATGAGGGTCAATCATGATGTTGTGACTTCCTCTGTTTCGGATTTTAGTATGGATGGTTATACGTTTGAAATGAAATCAGTCGATACCAATCGGTTAAATATAGGTTTGTCTTGAAAAAACTATCTCATTTTGGGGTTAAAAATGGGAAGTCTGGCATACAAATCTTAAAAATAGAACATAAAATACAAAGAATAGACCTTGCGAGGGTAAATGCAAAGTCATTACTTTGCACTCGATTTTTTATCGAAAAAAGATTATTAACTAACAATGAAAATTATGAAGAAAAGTTTGTTGTATTTGTTTATGCTCGTTTGTTCTGTGACTTTGTTTACGGGATGTAGTGATGATGACGATACAGAATTTGTACAAGTGACTGATATAAGTGGCGATTATCAGGGTCGTTTGGTCGTTTCTATTAATGGAAGTGCGGCTGAACCTGTTTCTCAATTGATATCAATTGTAAAATCAGGAGAACAAAATTCACAAGTATTGTTGTCTTTGAGAGATTTTTCATTTGCTGGACAATTGGTAGGCGATATTGAAGTTCCTTGTACTGTTGTTGAAAAAGATGGAGTCCAAGAGTTTAGTGGACAAAAAGATTTGTCTTTTACAACGGAGTTTGGTGCAGCATTGGGTACACTTCCTACTTCTGTTAATGGTACTGTAGAAGGGAAATCTATCAATATAAAAATAGGGGTAACCGTTACTACTTTGAAGCAGACTGTAGATGTTGTTTTTGATGGTGAACGCTTGGCTGAGGGCGAAAGCGGGAATACTAAGACTTATTATGATTTTGAAACTTGGGTAGCTGGAGTTGAAGGTCAAAAACCGGAAATGACATTCTATGAACCTACCGGATGGTCAAGTAGTAACACTGGAGCGCATTTCTTAAAAGGAATGAAATATGCAGATCGATATGTAGTTACGCAGAGTGATGATGCTTATTCAGGAACGTCAGCAGTTAAAATTCAGTCGATAGATACAAAAGGAGGTAATATGGGATTCGTTAAAATACCTAAGGTTACTTCTGGTAGTTTATTTCTTGGTTCTTTTGTGACTGATATAACAAATACTTTAAATAGCACCAAGTTTGGTATCCCTTTTTCACAAAAGCCGGTTTCACTGAAAGGTTGGTATAAATATACTCCAGGTGAAGAGTATTATATTGTAAATCAGGAACCATATAAAGATCATTGTAATGAGGCTGTAGTGGACAACAGTAAAACAGATGAGTTTGCTATTAGTGCTGTATTGTACGAAACAGAAGATTATGCAGAAGATTTGTCTGATTGCTTGACAGGAGTTGACGGTGAAGATGGAATTTATACTTCCAGCCGTGTAGCAGCTATTGCGCAATTGACTGGTGGAAAACAAGAAAGCTGGAAAGAGTTTACGCTGAATTTTGATTGGAAGAAAGAATATGATGCCAATAAGAAGTATCGTTTTACAATTATTTGTTCTTCAAGTAAGGATGGTGATAAATTCTGGGGTGCTCCAGGAAGTACATTGATGGTAGATAACTTTGAGTTAACAGCAGAGTAATAGTTCGTTTATTCTAATTTTAAGATAGTATAAGGGTGTGTCATTTTGAAGTGACGCACCCTTTTTTGTTCGATTTAATTTCTTAAAGTTTGTGGATTATTTATTTCTGGCGTTAATCTAAATTGTAATATTGTCAGAAAGAATCAAAGATATTTATTGGGAAATATAATGTCTTCAACTGAGAAAAGTAGGAAGATTATATTTGATAATGAGTTTTCCTGAATTAGCATGAGAATAAAGTGAATTTTTTATCATTACTATTGCAATCAATTAAAATTTAGTATAATGGTTAAGATTTACCCAAAAACAAATAGCAAGAAGTACCTATTAAAGGTTATAAATCTATAGCCCTTAATAGGTATATAATATTGAAACTTAATGATGTTGGTATATTGTTGGGTACAAATGGTGATGGGAAAAGTGATATTATCAGTTTTTTCGAATGTTAAGCTATATGATGAGTCTATGGCACATATAGTTTCTTTGGCAAATGCAACACCCTGCAGGTTGGCCATTTCAGGAAAATTTAAACAGAGACTAAAGAGAAAGCTTCTCATTCATTAATAACCCACTTCTCATTCATTAATAGAAAACTTCTCTTTCATTAACTATAAACTTATTATCATCAGCATGTAAACTTATTCTTTATTAACCATAATCTATAAACGCAAGCTTTGTTTATAAAAACAAAGGCTTTGATTATAAAAACGCAACTTGCAATTATATAATCAAAGCTTTCGTTTATAGTTTGCATCGAATGAAAAGAAAGTTTCCTTCCTATCCAAAGGAAGTTTATATTTAATGGGTAGGAAATTTTTCGTTAACAGCCAAGAGCGCAACTGTTAATGCCTTTTCTGCTGACTATAGATAGACGTGATGAGAAGAGCCTGTTTCAAAAGGGGGTGAAATAAAAATTTTAAGAAAGTTCCCATCTCTGATAAGTAGTTATCCATACATAGTGCATACCAAAAACAGGGATGCAGACCTGTTTACAAAAGGTGGATTGTGAAAAAAGCATTCGGTTAAAATATCAGCTATAAAATTATTATTGAAGAAAGGTTTAAACAGATTCTAAAACCGATACTCAATTAATGCCTGATCCTCTCAATGATTAATATCTGACAGGATGTTGATTATGATACATCATGATTGCATGTGTGACAGCAAAATTGCCGTTACCTTGCTGTCACCACGTGCTGTCACACGATTAAATGTTTGTAATCAGATGATTATGTACTAATGTGTGACAGATGACAGATAATTTTCATTTTTTTATTTTGTAGAGAGTTGGCCTTAAGTTTAAGTTATAAATGCGACAGTTGATTGAGAAGATAATGAATAATCACAGAATCACACGGTAGCAAAAATCTTCTTTTAAATTGTGATAATTCATTTTCAAGCGTTATCTTTGTGAAATCCAACAGATAAACTTATACCATAATGGCAAAATATATCAATCCTTTCACGGACGTCGGTTTTAAGAAAATCTTCGGTCAGGAAGTCAGCAAGGACTTGCTGATAGATTTTCTCAATG
>ERZ777011.2734-NODE-2734-length-13014-cov-4.429740_pt1 | contig 13014 bp, 10 predicted proteins | sample MGYA00374964_ERZ777011 | MGnify/ENA primary metagenome ERZ777011 (study PRJEB29310, sample SAMD00008975) | mouse gut metagenome | study: EMG produced TPA metagenomics assembly of the Metagenome analysis of fecal microbiota from mouse which was promoted...
GGTCACGGAGGAAAATATGGTGACGGAGGCGGTGAATGATATCTTGGGGATGAACCCCATGGGGGTGTTTTATTCGGAGGAACGGCTGGCGGATGTGTTGTCGTGGAATGATGTTTTGCTGCCGGTCTGTCCGAACATGGTAGGGGGGATTCTGCTTTTTTCCAAGGCGCTGGAAGAGGATGCGGGGCATATTTATGAGATGTCGGACAATCTGCCGGTGGCCTATGCTTCCAACAATGTGAATACTACGGCGAATGCGGCCAGGGGGAGTCTGAACCAGACGGAGAGCAAGGTTTTGGAGGATGGGTATAAGTTTGTGTGGGAGTTTACGCCGAGCCAGGGGAACGGGACGATTGCGGCGGTGGCTTTGACCAGCGCCCAGGGCGGGCAGAACGGGTACGGGAGCCTGGTGGGGGATGGCAGCGCATTTCTGCAGATCAAGAAGCTGGATATCGGGGATCTGGGGAAGGCGAGGCAGGTTGTGTTGTTTGAAGCAGTGGAGATGGATTTTGAGAGGGATTTGCTGTATTCGATTTGTTTTGAGGATTCCAGTGTGAGGGTGCGGAAGGTGAGGCTGCCGGTTTTCAGTGTGGGGCTGAATGAGAGGCTGGATGATTCTTCTTATAGGGTGCTGGAGGACCATGCGGTTTCGGTGGAGACATTTTTGTTTCTGGGGAGTTATACGCTGTATGGGGAGTTTCTGGACGGGAAGGACGGGTATTGGTACGGGTTTTCCAATGAGGGCAATTCTTCCGGGAGCGCGAGGGTGCTTTGGGTGAGGATTTCCAAGGCGGATTATTCGGTGACGGAGGGGGAGTGGACGCTTTCCAATGCCAGGCTGATGGCTGTGGGGGAGCGGGATATGAGCGGGAGTTATCCGGAGCGGAAGTGCCGGTGCTGTATGAGGAATGGGTATCTGTATGTGCCGGCCTATGACAAGAAGGGGATTTATAAGATCAATGTGGCGAATACGGCGGATGTGTCGCTGATTGCTTTTGGGTTTACTTCTAAGATGAAGCCGCTTTGTGAGTCGGGGACTTGTGAGCTGTTCTTGACTTTGGTTGGGGATTTGATTGTGGGCGGGGATTTTCAGGTGACGGCAGAGGATGTGGTTATCCATACCCAGGGGAGCGCGAGGCTGGGGAGCGCGGCTACGCCGCTGTTCCACTATAAGCAGTTTCTGGTGGGGTGGGGAGGCAGTTACGGGAATGAGTACCGGCATATGTATCTGCTGACGCCTTATCTGGCTACGATCAATAATCTTTCTTCGGCGGTGGTGAAGGATGCGAATAAGACCATGAAGATTACTTATACGCTGACGGAGGCTGCGAGTGGGGAGGGGTGAGAAAGGTATGGAATGGCGGAGAATGATTGAGATAGGTGGGAACGGCATGGGACGGCAGGGATGAGCAGGGGATGGTTTGGGATATGGGAGAATGGTATGGAGTGCAGGGAAATGGGCTGAGGTGTGTGGGAATGGGATGAAATGTTAGGGAATGGTGTGCGGATATTGGGATTGGGAACAGGGCGGCGGCTTTTGGGAGCGGGCCGCTTTTTCCATAGAAAAATCAGAGAAAGCGAGGGATTTTGTATGAAGGAGTTTGTGAGTGTGATAGAGTGCGGGTTTGCGGCTATGGGCGGATATCTGGGCTGGGCCATGGGAGGGTTTGACGGTTTTCTGTATGCCCTGGTGGTGTTTGTGGCGGTGGATTATGTGACGGGGCTGATGGCCGCGGCGGTGGAGAAGAGGCTGTCCAGCGGCGTGGGGTTCCGGGGGATTTTTAAGAAGGTTGTGATCTTTTGTCTGGTGGCTTTGGGGCATATTTTGGACACGCATATTATTCAGAACGGGAGCGCGGTGCGGACGGCGGTGATTTTCTTTTATCTGTCCAATGAGGGGATTTCGATTCTGGAGAATGCGGCCAGGATTGGGCTGCCGGTGCCGGAGAAGCTGAAAGGGGTTCTGGCGCAGTTGCGGGAGGAAAAGGGGAAGGAGTAGGAGACGGTACGGAGGATAAGGGCGGTAAGTACGGAGGGTGATATTTTGTAGGGTTTTTGTGAGCGGGCATCAGTGTGAAAGCTGGTGCCTTTTTTCGTGCAGTAAATTGGAGAATGTTTCCGGGCGGGGAACGGGAAAAGGAGAGTGGTTTTGTATGAAGCTGATTCAGAAGTTTTTAACGGAGTCCGGGTGTTACCGGGCGGGGAGGAAGATTGCGGTGAAGGGGCTGATGATTCATTCGGTGGGGTGTCCCCAGCCGAAGGCTTCTGTGTTTATGAAGAACTGGGATAAGGCGGATGCGGGGGCCTGTGTCCATGCCATTGTGGAGCCGGGAGGGGATGTGTACCAGCTCCTGCCCTGGGATTACCGTGGGTGGCACTGCGGCGGCGACGGGAACGGGACGCATATTGGGGTGGAGATGACGGAGCCTGCCACAATCCGGTATACGGGCGGTTCGGACTGGACGGAGACCGGGGACGGGAGGAATACGGAGAGCCATGTGCTTGCTACTTATCAGTATGCGGTGGAGCTGTTTGCTTATCTGTGCCGGATGTTTGGGCTGGACCCTCTGGCGGACGGGGTTGTGGTTTCCCATTCCGAGGGGTATAGGCGGGGGATTGCAAGCAATCACGGGGACGTGGAGCATATCTGGAAGCGGTTTGGGCTGTCTATGGGGCAGTTTCGGAAGGATATCAGGGCGGCTATGGACGGTGCGGAAAGCGGGAGCGGCGGTGCTGGGGATGGAGGTTCTGGCGCGGGTGTTTCCGGGCTTACAAGGATTATGGGGAAGGCTGTGGCGACGGCGGAGCAGATGCGGGAGTATGTGAAGGGGAAGAATCCGGGGGTGGCGCAGTCGGTCCTGGATATGGTGCCGCTGTATCTGTCGGAAGGGGAGGCCGAGGGCGTGAGAGGGGATGTGGCTTTTGCCCAGTCGTGCCTGGAGACGGGGAATTTTATGTTTTCGGGTTCGGCGGTCTCTTTGGAGCAGAATAATTTTGCCGGGATGGGCGTGGTGAAGAATGGCGTGAAGGGGCTGTCTTTTGATACGGCGCTACTTGGTATCCGGTGCCAGGTACAGCATTTGAAAGCCTATGCCTGTACGGAGGATTTGGTGAATGGGAATGTGGATCCGCGCTTTAAGTTTGTTGCAAGGGGGTGTGCGCCTTATGTGGAGTGGCTGGGTGTCCAGGAGAATCCCCAGGGGAAAGGCTGGGCTGCGGGGGCCGGGTATGGGGAGAAGGTCCTGGGGATTTTGAGGGAGATTACCGGGGAGGCCGGGAGCGGCGGAAGCGGTGGTGTGCCGGGGAATCCGGTGGAGCCTATGGCCGGGTTTGTGAAGGTGTTCTATAAGGGCAGGGACGGGGTGAATGTGCGGACTGCTCCCTGCATGGGGGACAATGTGGACCAGGTGGTGTATGAGGGGATTTATACGGTTACGGGCATCAGCGCGGACAGGCGGTGGTACAGGCTGAAATCGGGGCTTTTTATTACGGCGGATGCGGAGTATGTGATGTTTATGGAGAGGCTGCCGGGGAAGTCTTCTTATCTGGTGCGGGTGGATATCCCGGATCTGAATATCCGTAAGGGGCCGGGGACGGATTTTGCCCGGACGGGACTGTTTACGGGTGTGGGTGTGTTTACGGTTGTGGAGGAAGCGGACGGGAAGGGAGCCGGGAAGTGGGGGCTTTTGAAGTCGTATAAGAGGGAGCGGAACGGGTGGATTTCGCTGGATTTTGTGACGAGGCTGTAAGGGCGTTTTTGTTGAGGGCAGGGATGCCTTATTTTTTTGTCTTGATATATGCTGCCGGAGGGCTGTTGGGGTCTGAGCAGCGCGTCGGCCGGGGGATTCCCCGGCGGTACATACCATGCCGTTGGTATGAATTTTGGAAAGGTAAGGGAATTGGTTATGACGGTGATGGAGCTGGACGCGCTGAAAGACGTGGATGTGAGGACTGTGGAGAAGGAGGGGCTTGTGGATATCCGGGAGGTGGAGATTGACCGGAGCCTGCCGCTGGAGGAACGGAAGAGGGCTTATCTGGAGGCGGTGGGGAATCCTTATGCGGTGCGTGTGGGGGATATGAAGGTGAAGGTACGGTTTGCGGAGGATGGGGGCTCTTTTGAAGAGGCTTTTGAAAATATGTTGCGGAATGTTTAAAATAACATTGGACTTTTTTGGGCGGAGGCGCTATGATTGTCTTAGGGACAAGTTAGTGCATCCGCCTTTTTGATTTTGCAGGTGATTCTGGCAAATTAGAAAGGAGCGGGAGCATATGAAGAACAAACAATTCAAGAGGATCTATCATGCCGCCATCTATGTCCGGTTGTCGAAGGAGGATGGCGATGTTGCGGGCGCGTCTAAGGCGGAGAGCAACAGCATTTCTAATCAGAAAGAGTTAATCAGAGATTTCCTGAAAGACAAAGAGGATATTGTGGTGGTTTCGGAACGGGTGGACGACGGGTACAGCGGTTCCAGTTTTGAGCGGCCTGGGTTCCAGCAGATGCTGGAGGATATACGGCGGGGCGTGGTGGACTGTGTGGTTGTCAAGGATCTGTCCAGGTTCGGGCGTGAGTACATTGATACGGGACGCTATATTGAGCGGCTGTTCCCGGCTCTTGGGGTGCGCTTTATTGCGGTGAATGACCATTATGACAGTTTGAGAGGGGACGGGCAGGGGGACGAGATTCTGGTTCCTTTTAAGAACCTGATCAATGACGCTTACTGCCGGGATATTTCGGTGAAGATCCGGAGCCATTTGGAAGTGAAGCGGAGGAACGGGGAGTTTATCGGCGCTTTTGCGCCTTATGGGTATCAGAAGGACGGTGAGGACCGCCATAGGCTTGTGGTTGATGCTTATGCGGCCGGGGTGGTGCGGGATATTTTCCGTATGAAGCTGCACGGCATGAGCCAGGATGCCATTGCCGGGAAGCTGAATAGGGACGGTATCCTTTCTCCGATGGAGTATAAGAACAGCCGGGGTATCAATTTCCGGACGGCGTTCCGGGTGAAGGCGGCGTCCGGGTGGAGCCCGGTGGCGGTGAGGCGTATTCTGGAAAATGAGGTCTATATTGGAAATTTGGTGCAGGGGAGGCAGTCCACGCCGAACCATAAGGTGAAGAAATCCATACGGAAGGATAAAGGGGACTGGGTGAGGGTTGAGAAGAACCATGAGCCGGTGGTCAGCGAGAGGGATTTTGCGGTTGTTCAGAAGCTGCTGGGGATGGATACGAGGACGGCGCCGGACAGGGAGGGCGTGTATCTGCTGTCCGGGATTGCCGTGTGCGGGGACTGCGGGGCCCCGATGGTGCGGAAGGTGTCTTCGGTGAATGGGAAGAGGTATTGTTATTATATCTGTTCCGGGCATAAGGCGGGCGGGAGCTGCGGCCCTCACCGGATTCCGGTGCAGGCGCTGGAGGATGCGGTGTTTGTCCTGTTGAAGAGGCATATAGGGTGTATCCTGGATCTGGAGAGGGGGCTGGAATATGCGGGGACGGTGCCGTTTAGGGATTTGGATGTCCGGAAGCTGGAGGAACGGCGGGAGAAGCTGTTAGGCGAGGCGGAGAGGTGCCGGGAACTGCGTATGATGCTTTATGAGGACATGAAGGACGGGGTGATCACGAAGGAGGATTATGTGGAGTTCCATGCCGCGTATGAGGCCAGGGGGAAGGAGGCGCAGGAGGCGGCAGGGAAGGCGGAGAGGGAGATCCGGGCTGTCCTGGAAGGGGATGAGGACAAGTACCGGTGGATTTCTTATTTTAAGGAGTATCGGGATATCGGGGAGCTGACCAGGAATGTGGTGGTGGCGCTGATTTCGGAAGTGCGGGTGTATGACAGGGAGAATATTGAGGTTGTGTTTGATTTTGCGGATCAGTACCGGCAGGCTTTGGAATATGTGGAGGGCAGGGAGTGTCCGGGGCCGGAAGGGGTGTCTGCCGGAAGGGAGGCGGTCTGACATGGCAAGGAAGAGCAGGAAGAAGCTGAATGGGGCCGTGCCGGGGAACGGGGCTGTTGGGAAAGTGGAGAAGGCCGTGCTGTTCCGGGCGGGGCTGTATGCGAGGCTTTCTTATGAGTCCGGGGTGAACCGGGAGCGGGGGACTATTGAGACGCAGATGGAGCTTATGAGGGGCTTTGTGGAGGGGACGGAGGATATCGTGGTGCAGGAGACGTATTCTGACGCTTCTTTTACGGGGATCACGTTTGAGCGTCCGGGTTTTGAGCGGATGATGGGGGATATCCGGGACGGGAAGATTAATTGTGTCATTGTTAAGGATCTGTCCAGACTTGGGAGGAATTATGTGGAGGTCGGCAATTATATTGAGAGGGTGTTCCCGTTTCTGGATGTGCGGTTTATTTCGGTGAATGACGGGTTTGATTCTTTCCGGGGCGGGACGGATTTGTCCATGCCTTTGAAGAATATCGTAAATGAGTATTATGCGAAGGATATTTCCCGGAAGGTGACTTCTGCCTTGAATACGGCGCGGGCGGAGGGGAAGTTTGTGATCAAGCTGGCTCCTTACGGGTATCTGAAATCGCCGGAGGATAAGCAGAGCCTGGTGGTGGACGGGGAGACGGCGGGGGTTGTGAAGCGTATTTTCCGGCTGTTCCTGGAGGGTAACGGCTATGGGAGGATTGCGGGAATCCTGAACGGGGAGGGCATCCCATGTCCGGAGGTCTACCGGAAGTCAAGGGGGCTTCCGGTGACGGGGCATAAGGGGTGTGTGGAATGGACGGGGATCGTGGTGAAGCGGCTGTTGTCGAATGAGTATTATACGGGGGATTCTGTCCATGGGAAGACCGGCGGGAAGCTGTTTGGGGGCGGCTCCGGCGGGGGAGCGGACGCCGGCGGGTATGTGGTAAGGGATACCCATGAGGCGCTGGTCTCTAGGGCTGATTTTGACAGGGTACAGGAGATGAAGGCGGAACAGGTGCGGGTTTATAACGGGAAACGTGCGGAGGGCAGGCGCTGTGCGGCGGGGAGGAATAAGTTTAAGAAGAAGGTGGTGTGCAGTGACTGTGGGAAGACGATGTATCTGTTCCGGGCGGTATCGCAGGAGGGGGATAAGTTTTTTTATGGCTGCAGTTCCCATAACAGGAGCCGGAAGGTGTGTCCGTACCGGCATAAGGTCATGCTGGAGGATCTGGAGGCTGCGGTGTTCGGGGTTATCAGGAGCCATATGGATGCCTGTCTGGATGCGGAACGGCTGGTCCGGAAGCTGAATGCCGGGAGGCAGGGGATGGAGCGGTACAGGCTGATGTCCAGGCAGGCGGAACGTATCCGGGAGAGGATGCGGCAGGCTGCTGGGAAGAAGGCGGGGCTGTATGCGGATTTTGCGGAGCGGCTGATTGACGGGGAGGAATATGCGGCGCTGTCGGAGCGGTATACGAAGGAGGCGGAGGCGCTTTCTGCGGAGCTGGAGCGGCTGCTGGAGGAGCGGAAGAGGTATGAGAGGGATTTTCATATAGAGGAAGGCTGGGAGAAGACGGTGCGCGGGTCCCTGGGGGAGCGGGAGTTGACCCAGGGGATGGTGGACGCTTTTGTGACGAGGGTTTCTGTAGACAGGGATGGGAACTGTGAGGTGGTCCTGGCCTATGATGATATGCTTGCGGAGCTTTTGGGGGCCGTGAGGGAAAGGGAGGCGGAGAAGGATGAAGGTTGATGTGGTGGCTAAGTATATCCGGCTGTCGGATGAGGATGTGGATACCGGGAGGAGCGTGAAGCAGGAGAGCAACAGTGTTGTGTCCCAGAGGCGACTTCTGGACGGGTTTATTGAGGGGGATGCGGGGCTTGGAAGGTGCCGGGTGATGGAATTTTGTGATGACGGGTTCAGTGGGACCGATTTCCGGCGCCCTGGTTTTGAGGGCATGATGGAGGCGGTGAAGCGCGGGGAGGTTGGCTGTGTCATTGTGAAGGATTTTTCCCGTCTGGGGAGGGATTATATTGAGGTGGGGAGTTATCTGGAACAGATTTTCCCGCTGATGGAGGTGCGGTGTATTTCGGTGAATGACCATTATGACAGTGAGGGTGTGCTGGGGACTGCTGGCGGCTTGAATGTGGCGTTTAAGAACCTGATTAATATGCTGTACAGCAGGGATTTGTCTAAGAAGATACGGTCTGCGCAGATGGCGCGGGCGCGGAAGGGGGAGTATCTGGGCGGGTTTGCCAGGTATGGGTATGAGAAGTCCCCGGAGGATAAGCACCGGCTGGTGGTTGACCCGGAGGCGGCGGAGGTGGTGAGGAAGATTTTTGCTATGGCGGCGGAAGGGGTTACGGTTTCGGGGATTGCGCGTTATCTGAATGATAATGGCGTGCTTACCTGCGTGGAGTATAAGCAGGGGAAGAACAGCCGGTATCAGCATCCGGGCGGCGGGGTGAAGAAGCTGTGGGGACCCCAGTCGGTGCGCTCTATTTTGTCGGATGAGACTTATATCGGGAAGGTGGTGTGGAACCGTTCGGAGAAGTCTATCACTACGGGGAAGCGGATGCTGTGGCATGACCGTTCGGAGTGGGTGGTTGTGGACGGGCAGCATGAGCCGCTGGTGTCGGAGGAATTGTTTGCTTTGGCGAATGAGAGGGCGAAGCCGAAGAAGAGGGACAGGAGCGGCGTGGATATGAGCGGCTTTAAGCGGGAGGTGCTGTTTGTGTGCGGGTACTGCGGGCGGTCTATGGTGAAGAAGAATCATAAGTATTGCTGCCGTTACCGGACCTGCGGGACTGATACGGAGTGCAGGAGGGCGGTGGAGGATATGGAGAAGCTGGAAGGGAGTGTTATGGAGTATGTGCGGAAGACGGCGGAGGTGATGCTGGGCAATTCCAGGCGGAAGGATGTGGAAGCGGAGAGGGAGGCATTGGGGAGGAAGCTGGAGTCTCTGCGGAGGGAGAAGGAGCGGATTTCGGCGGAGAAGATGTTTTTGTATGATAAGTACCGGTCCGGGGGTATGTCGCGGGAGCAGTTTGTGGAGAGGACGGGGAGTATGGGTGTGCGGGTTGAGGAGATTGGGAAGGAGATGGGGGAAACAGAGGATGGGATTGAGAGGCTGAAAGGGTGTGGCTCCCAGGAGGGGGAGGCTGTGTTGGAAGGGATAGCGGCTCTGCGGGAGTTTGATAAGGGGGTGCTGCGGAAGGGGATTGAGAGGATCAGGGTGTTTGGAGAAGGGCAGATTGAGGTGGTTTGGAAAGGCGGGGATATATTTGGCGGGGGAGATTCGTAAAAATTTGTAGGAAGATTGACGGAGCCATGAGCGGGGTGCTTGTGGCTTTGGTGGTTTTGGGGTATAATGACATTAAATGCCAAAAAAGATAAGTTTTTTGACCTTTTTAGCAATAATTACAATATTTATTTAAAAGGTGAATGAGCAATATGAAAACAAGACCAATCTTGACACCGAAAAAACCGAAGGATACATCCCGCATATTTGATACAACAGAGCCTTTATTGCGACTTAGAGACATGGGTGATGATGAATTTGAGCGTGTAGTTGGTGAATGGGCGTATTCTTGTCTAAAAAATTCAGAAAAGTATAGTAATGTGGCTTTAATGGGAGGTTCAGGGGATTCAGGGAGAGATTTGGTTGCCTACATAGATTCAGATATGAACAAATTTGATATTTATCAGTGCAAGCAGTATGATAAACCGCTCTCACCAGCGGCTTATATGGTTGAATTTGGGAAATTATGTTATTATACATTCATAGGGGAATATAATGTACCACAAAAATATTATATAGTAGCGAGTAATGGAATCGGAAAATCTTTAAGAAGTTTAATAGAGAATCCTTCGGAAATAAATAAAAAATTGATTGAGGAATGGGACGATAAATGCGGAAAGAAAAGACAAATTATTTCAGATGGCATAAAATTAACGGATGAATTGAAAAAATATATTGAGGAATTTGACTTTTCAATTGTTTCAGATGTATCTCCTATTACATTGATAGAGGATTTTAGCAGTTCAGTATGGTATAAATATCATTTTGGTGGAGGTTTAAAAAGACGTCCGAAATATGAAAAACCACCAGAGAAACTAGAACCAGACGAGAAGAAGCTGCCATATGTCAGACAGTTATTGCAGGTATATTCAAAAGAAGGACAACAGGAATATAAAACACAGGATGAATTGAAACAAGAGCAAGGGTTCTATAAACATTTTTTACGACAGAGAGAAGGATATTTTTCGGCACAATCATTAAAAAGATTTGTAAGAGATGAACTGGTTGATGAAGAAAGCTATGAGCAGTTAAAAGACCAAGTTGAATATGGCGTAATGGATATATACGAACGTAAATATGAAAGCGAGTTACAACGAGTAAAAAGCACTACACAGCAAGCAAATACATTAAACATTAGTAATGATGAAATAAAAAATGTCACCGTACAAGATAAAACGGGCATGTGTCATGAACTTGTAAATGAAAGCAGATTAACATGGAGTGATATAAGTGAAAATATATAATACTAATCCGGAAATAGGATGCAGGATACTACTATTACTTGGAATTGTAAAAGAGGCTTATTCGGCAGAAAGACTGGGATATTACGACTATTTTTCTTTACATCTTAATGATTTAAAAGAAGGGTATGATGGGTTACATCCATCCAATCCTAATCATTCATCGGAAATCATTATAAAAAGAAAAACTATTAAAAATGCGATAACATATTTAGTTAGCAAAGGATTGCTTACGGTTGTTTATAGTGCTTCTGGATTTAAGTACAAAAATACAGATTTGGCAGATCATCTGATAGAATTGTTAGATAATACCTATTCATTAAAGTATAAGAAATGTGTTATCGAAGTAGATAGCTTTTTTCGATATATGAAAGATGATGATATAACAAAATATGTGACAGACAATATCGGAAAATGGGTTGGACAATTTGAAGGTGAAGGGGATTAAAATGCATAGCAGATTAATATTAAAGAAGCTAATATTGACAGGAAATGGAAAACAGGATGCTGTTATTAATTTTCATGAAGGATTAAATGTTATTGCAGGAGCCTCTGATACTGGAAAGTCATTTGCGTTTGAGTGTATAAATTTTATTTTGGGATCAAGTGAGGTTCCGTCATGTCCGCCAGAAGCTAAAGGCTATCAGACTGTATATATGGAGATAAAAGATTCTTGTCAACAGGAAGTTTTTACATTAAGGCGGGATTTTTCAAAAGATGATAACAAATCAATTTTTCTTTGTTATTCGGAATACAAAGATATTGGACAAAACACTTTTGAAAAACTATCATCAACACATAAAGCGAAGAAAAGCCTATCTAAAAAACTGTTGGATATGTGTGATTGTCCATATGAAACAGTGATTGGCAAAAAAGAAAAAGGAACCCCGCAGAGTTTTACATTTAGATCATTTATTCCAATGATAATGATGGGGGAATTGCGGGTGACAGAAAAACATTCGGCTATTTATAGAATGAAGCCGAAAGGGAGTAATTCCGCTACGGCAGAATTGACATCATTTCAGACGGTTATATCTGGCAGAGATTATGAAAAGAAAGATAAAAAAGATAGTCCTGAAATTGTAAAAGCAAAACTTAAGGGACAGATTGAAGAACTGAGTCATATGATAGATGAGTTGAGGATTGAAAATGCAAATTTGGAGGCTGAAAATGAAATAAGAGATGGACAGTACCTTACGGAAAAAATAAAGGAAATTAATGAATTTATTGATAGTAAAAATGAAGAAGTAAAGAAATATGAAATTGAATTTGAGCAGCTTCAAACAAAAAGTGATGAAATCAAAAGAAAGATTTATAGATTGAATGATAATATAGATAAGTTTCACTTATTGAAGAAGAATTATTTATCTGATTTAGAAAGATTAGAATTTATATTTGATGCGCATGATTTAACGCAACAATTAGTGGATGTTGAATGTCCAATATGCCATTCCCATATGCAGGTAGAAGAAGCTGAAAGTTCAAATGACTATTTTATTGCGCTTTCCAGTGAAAGGACTAAAATTGAAATTCAGCTTTCGGAGTTAGATGATACGATATCAGATATGCAAAGTGAAGTAGAGGAAGAAGAGCAGATTCTTAAAGACATAGAGGTAAAAAGCGAGTCGATATCGCAGGAGTTAAATACTATATTATTGCCGGTTATTTCGGAGAAATTTGCAGAGGTTCAAGCTTTACTTGAAATTCAGGAGCAGGTAAATCTTATTCTGAGGAATAATGAAAAGGTAAAAAAATATAATGATAGGATATCTGATTTGACAAAAAAGATGGATAATACAAAAACAGATAAGGGAAATATAATTGAGCCTGTTGCAGAGTCGTATTTAACTGGTTTGTGCAAAGAGATTTATGTTTTATTGAGAGGATGTAATTTTATCGGGAAAGAAACGGAAGTGAGGTTTAATAATACTACCCATGATTTGGAAATAGATAATAAAGCTAAGGCTTCATTTGGAAAAGGAGCCAGAGCGATTATAAATTCGACTTTTTTATTGGGGATAATGAATTATTGTTTAAGTCGTGACCTATGCCATCCAGGAGTCGTTATCTTAGATTCACCATTGACGACATATAAAGAAAAGGATAAGAAAAATGGAGAGAATGATGAGAGCGTAGGACAAGGTACAAAAGTAAAATTTTATACAATGCTTGCAGATGATAAATCTTCAAAGTCAAAACAGATAATAGTTTTTGATAATGAGGAACCGAGTGAGGAAGTAAAAGGGAGAATAAATTATTTGCATTTTTCAGGGGAAGCAAGTATTGGAAGGAAGGGATTTATACCTGAATAAGTGTTACTGTGATGACGTAAAATTTTGATTTATTTGTAGGAAGAATAGCATAGTACAATATTGGTCAAGGCAGGGAAAAATAGTATTCAAAAAAGTTGAAAAAAATTTTGTCCTTTACTTGACACGGGCAGAGCCGACGGTAATCGACCGTTATACGGCCTTTGAAAGCAGATGGAGTAATGCGCGCATGGCGGAAACGATATTGGGTAGTGTAAAAAAGTTTGTGTCTTAGGTAAAAAATGGCTCCTTTTTGGTAAG
>ERZ777011.2735-NODE-2735-length-13014-cov-2.814106_pt1 | contig 13014 bp, 11 predicted proteins | sample MGYA00374964_ERZ777011 | MGnify/ENA primary metagenome ERZ777011 (study PRJEB29310, sample SAMD00008975) | mouse gut metagenome | study: EMG produced TPA metagenomics assembly of the Metagenome analysis of fecal microbiota from mouse which was promoted...
CAACACCTCCACCCTGTACGGCCTTCAGGCCCGTCTGCTGAACGAGGTGCACTCGCTGAAAAACGTCTTCTGCACCTTCTCGCAGGGTATTTACGAAACCACGCTCGTGGTGAGCGACTCCATCGTGCCGCTCGTGAAGGAGCTCTTCGCCAACGAACGCATCATCAGCTCCAACACCAACCTGTCGCTCATCACCGTCCGGCTCCCATCGGAGAATACGGCGTGTCCCGGCGTCTACTACTACCTCTTCAAGGAGCTCGCGTGGGACAACATCAACATCGTGGAGGTGATCAGTACCGCCAATGAGTTCACCATCGTCGTCGGCGACCACGACATCCACCGGGCGTTCACCATCCTGATGGAGGCCAAACGTAACGTACAGAACTGACGCGGTCGGCGCGCAGTCGCAAAAGAGGAAGGGCGATACCGCGGTATCGCCCTTCCTAATTTTTACACGCCCTTTGGGAGGCGCTATGCCGTCAGCAGGGCGACGATCGCCAGGGTCGCATAGCTGACGCTGGCCAGACCGTTGACCAGGCCGAACGAAGCCCCGATCCGGTCGATGCGCGAAGGACGATAGAGGATGTGCTGCACGACCAGCACCGCGGTAAAGAGTCCGAACCCGATCCAATACCAGCGATTCAGCCCGTAGAGCCCCCCCAGACAGGCCACCGTCGCCACGGCCAGCACATGCAGCACGATGCTGATGGCGGTGGCTCCCCCGGCCGAAAAACGGGCCGGCACGGAGTGGAGTCCGTGGCTGCGGTCGAAGGACGCATCCTGCAACGAATAGAGAATATCGAAACCTGCCGTCCAGGTCAGTACGGCCGCCGCCAGTAGCACGGGAAAGAGGGCTATGCCGCCCGTTACGGCGATGTAGGCTCCCACGGGCGCGATGGCGAGCGCAAGTCCCAGCACCACATGCGACCACGAGGTGAAACGTTTGGTGAGGCTGTAGCCGAGCAGCACGACGAGCGCCACGGGCGAAAGCCACAGGGCCAGGCGATTGATCCAGGCGGCCACGGCCACGAAGAGTACGCCGTTGACGACGACGAACAGAAGCGCCGCCCGCGGGGTGATCCTGCCGGCGGGAATCTCGCGACCGGCCGTGCGGGGATTGCGGGCGTCGATATCGCGGTCGGCCCAGCGGTTGAATCCCATGGCGGCGTTGCGGGCCAGCACCATGCACAGCAAGATTTTCACCAGCAGCAGCCAGTCGAAAGGCGTCGCGGTACTCACCAGGGCGTAGACATAGGCGAGCAGCGCGAAAGGCAGCGCGAAAACGGTATGGGCGAACTTGACGAGCGAGGCGTAACGGGAAACTGCATGATCCATAATCGAGAGCTATTTGCGTTAATCCTGCAAAATTAATTAACTTTGCATGCCGTTGTATTCCCTCGCGGTTTTCCGGCCTGTTTCCGGGCGCCGGGGGGCACGGCATAAATCTCAATCCGATCCATGAAGAACATCCGAAATTTCTGTATCATAGCCCACATCGACCACGGCAAGAGCACCCTCGCCGACCGCCTCCTGGAAGCGACCGACACCGTATCCCAACGCGAACTGCAGGCGCAGGTACTCGACGACATGGAACTGGAACGCGAAAAGGGCATCACGATCAAGAGCCACGCCATCCAGATGGAATACGAGCGCGGCGGAGAGAAGTATATCCTCAACCTGATCGACACCCCCGGTCACGTGGACTTCTCCTACGAAGTTTCGCGAGCCATCGCCTCGTGCGAAGGAGCCCTGCTCATCGTCGACGCCACACAGGGCATTCAGGCACAGACCATCTCGAACCTCTACCTCGCCCTCGGGCACGACCTGGAGATCATCCCGGTGATCAACAAAATCGACATGGAAGCGGCCATGATCGAGGAGGTCAAGGACCAGATCGTCGACCTGCTGGGATGCGACCACGTGGAAGAGATCCTCGAAGCCATCGTGGAGCGCGTTCCCGCACCCAAAGGCGACGAGAACGCTCCCCTGCAGGCGCTGATCTTCGACTCGGTATTCAACCCCTTCCGGGGCATCATCGCCTACTTCCGCATCTTCAACGGCACGCTCCGCACGGGCGACACGGTGAAGTTCATCAATACCGGACACGAATACGACGCCGACGAAACGGGCGTACTCAAGCTGAAACTCGCTCCCCGAAAGGAGATCCGGGCGGGCGACGTGGGCTACATCATATCGGGCATCAAGAACTCGCGCGAGGTGAAGGTAGGCGATACGATCACCCACGTGGAGAACCCCAGCACCGAGGCGATCGCCGGTTTCGAGGATGTAAAACCCATGGTGTTCGCGGGCGTCTATCCCGTGGAGGCCGACCAATACGAAGACCTGCGGGCATCGCTGGAGAAACTTCAGCTCAACGACGCCTCGCTCACCTTCGATCCGGAGAGCTCCCTCGCTCTGGGCTTCGGCTTCCGCTGCGGCTTTCTCGGCCTGCTGCACATGGAAATCATCCAGGAACGCCTCTACCGCGAATTCGACATGGACGTGATCACCACCGTCCCCAACGTTTCGTACCGGGTCACCACGAAAAAGGGCGAAACCGTCTACGTACACAACCCTTCGGGCCTTCCGGAACCCACGATGGTGGACAAGATCGAGGAACCCTACATCGAGGCGCAGATCATCACCAAAAGCGACTACCTGGGCAACGTCATCAAACTCTGCATCGACAAGCGCGGCACGCTCCGCAACCAGGTCTTCATCTCGCAGGACCGGGTGGAGGTCACCTTCGACATGCCGCTCTCGGAGATCGTATTCGACTTCTACGACAAGCGGCTACGCCTCTTTCGACTACCACCAAACGGGATACCGCGAAAGCCGCCTGGCCAAACTCGACATCCTGCTGAACGGCGAACCGGTGGATGCGCTCTCGTCGCTCATCTACCAGGACCACGCCTACGATTTCGGGCGGCGCATGTGCGAAAAGCTCAAGGAGCTCATTCCGCGCCAGCAGTTCGACATCGCGGTACAGGCCGCCATCGGAGCGAAGATCATCGCCCGCGAAACCATCAAGGCCGTCCGCAAGGACGTGACGGCCAAATGTTACGGCGGCGACATCTCCCGCAAGCGCAAACTGCTGGAGAAACAGAAGAAAGGTAAGAAGCGCATGCGTCAGATAGGCAATGTCGAGGTACCCCAGTCGGCTTTCCTCGCCGTGCTCAAGATGGACTGATCCGACCACCGCACCGACCTCCGCAGCCCGGCGGACAAAACGCCGTCTGCGGCCGGCCGTGGGCCGGAGAACAAAAGGGACAACGGTAGTCGACGAATACGTCCGCCCCGCGCGAGAGGACGAACAAGGAGACGACGTACAAAGGGACCGGGAGGGGTCGGGGACCGGTCGGAGGGCAATACGAGCCTCTTTTCCCGCGTTAGTAATTCCGAAGCACGTTTTTCATCACAACATTGCACGACCATGAGAATACGCGGAATAATATATACGGCAGCAGCCATCGCAGGAGGGCTGCTGTTCTGTTCTTCCGGCGCACTGCCTGCCGAAAACCATCCGACGGCGACGGAAACGGCATACGCCGCCGACCGGCACAAGCTCATCTACGAAAGCGCCGGGCTGACCGGCGAACTGCCTTACGAGGCGTTCGACGAGGCGCTCACCGGCTACGAACGGATCGCCGACCGCCGGAAGGATATCCTGGTGTTCGTGGACTACAGCAAACCCTCCACGCAGGAGCGGCTCTACGTCATCGACGTAGCGAATCGGCGGCTGCTCCACAAATCGCTCGTAGCCCACGGGCGCGGCAGCGGCGACACCTATGCCACATCGTTTTCCAATACGCCGGGGTCGCACCAAAGTTCGCTCGGCTTCTTCCTCACGCAAAACACCTACCAGGGGCGCAACGGATACTCGCTGCGGCTCGACGGACTCGAACAGGGGATCAACGACAAGGCCTACGAACGGGCCATCGTGATCCACGGGGCGGACTACTGCGCTACTTCCTTCATCCGTACGGCCGGCCGGCTGGGACGCAGCTTCGGCTGTCCCTCGCTGCCCAAGGAGGTGAACGACGCCATCATCGACACCATCAAGGAGGGTGCCGTCCTCTTCATCTATGCCGACGATGTGGAGTACCGGCTCAACAGTCCCATCCTCTCCCCTGCCCCAGCGCTCGCCATGCAATAACCGCCCACGGCGGAAACATAGCCAAAGAGGCTGCCCGCAACTCGAGGGGCAGCCTCTTTCCGTTCAATCCCTCCCACGGGCGGACAACCTACACCACCTGCAGGATGACCTTGCCGTGCACGCGACGGTCGGGGTCCGGATCGAGCACATAGTTCCATGCCTTGCAGGCGTCCCGCAGCCAGAACACCGCCGCGATATCCGCCGCCGCACAATGCTCGCCGATAAGCGTCGCGATCGCCGCCAGGTCGTCCGCATCGGGTTCCACCCTCATGGCGACAGCCTCGATGCCGCGTTCGCGTGCGGCCGTCGCATCCACCTCTCCGGTCAACGTCACGAGCCTGCCGCCGGGTTTCACCACACCATAAGAGCGCTCCAGGGTATCGCCTCCCACCGGATCGATCACAAGGTCCATGTCGGGGACCACCTCGGCAAAATCCGTCGTACGGTAGTCGACGAATACGTCCGCCCCGCGCGAGAGGACGAAATCGCGATCGCGCCCCGCGGCAACGGCATACACCTCGGCCCCGGTAGCGCGTGCGAACTGTACGGCAAACGCACCGACGGCACCCGAAGCACCGTGTATCAGCACCCGCTGGCCCTTTTCGAGTCTGCCGTGACGATAAAGCGCCTGCCACGGCCTGCGCCACATAAGCTGCCGCAGCAGCATCCACATACGAGAGTTCCATCGGTTTGACGACCAGTTGCGCCGGGTCCGCCTCGACGTATTCGGCATAGGTTCCGCCGTCGCTACAGCCGAAAACCATGTCGCCCGCGACGAAACGTTCCACCCCTTCGCCGACAGCCTCTACCGTCCCCGCGAAGTCCATTCCCGGCACCCACGGGAATTCGGGCACCAAGGCACCGCCCGCCATACCCGAGACACGCTTCCAGTCAATCTGATTGACGGACGCCGCATGAATTCTGACCAATACGCGGCCCTCGCCCGGCACCGGTTTCGGCACATCTTCGTAAAAAAGTTCGTCGGCCAATCCCGGGCCGTGCATCACAATCGCTTTCATAATTCCGCATTTTAAGTTCGTTTCTATCGTCTCTGAAAACAAACACCGTACCACCCGTCCCCGACGGGTGCTCCGCCCCGCCGTCGTACCGGACCTGCACTCCCTCCTCCCCCCAAGCGCCAATGCCCGCCGACGGAGCCGTCCGGGCGTTGCGGCCCCACACAGACACCCGCCACCGCACAGCAGCACATTCCACGACCGGAAGGGACGAAAGAGGCGAGGCAGCGAAAAAGAACGAAAGGAGATGTCCCTCCCCAGTTTCCCGATACGCACGTGCCGCCGGCGGAAACCGAAGTTCCCGCTACGGCGGCACCGAGCACTCCCCCTGCCGGGGGCTATCGTTCCGAAGCTATCTCCGCTCTTCGTCCTTGCCGAAGGCGGCTTCCATTTCGCGCTTCTTCTCCAGGCGCTCCTCGAAGGAGGGTTTCTTCGCCTCGTTCACCATCTCTTCCACCTCTTTCTTGAAATCGCAGCCGCAACCGCAGCCCTTTTTCTCATTTTCTTTCTCTTTCATAATCCTTTTTTTTAATGTTACAGCCCGCTGTGCCCATTCGCAAGGGGCCTCTGCCGAGAGAACTGCAAACCGCGTACAAAATGCACGCCCGAAGAGAAAATTTCCGGAAACCGCACCCCATAGGCGCAAAAGAAAAAACATAACGAAATAACAGACAACGATATACCGGGAACCGTCCCGTCATCGTATCCCCGCACGAGCGGCAAAGGGGCACAATCTTTGTCCGGCAAGCCCGACAGAACAGAATCAATCACTAAAACGGATAAAAACAAAATGGAAAACGAAACGAACACCATGCCCCGCATAGGCGATCCCGCTCCGGCATTCCGTGCGGCAACCACGCAGGGAACGCTCAACTTCCCGATAGATTACAGCGGCCGCTGGATCATTCTCTTCAGCCATCCGGCCGACTTCACCCCGGTATGCACCTCGGAGTTCATGACCTTCGGCAAGATGCAGCAGGAGTTCGAGGAGCTCAATTGCCAGCTGGTGGGACTCTCCGTCGACGGGCTTTCGAGCCACATCGCCTGGCTGCGCACCATTCAGGACCGGATTCATTTCCGCGACATGGACAACATCGAGATCCGCTTTCCGCTCATCGACGACGTGTCGATGAACGTATCCCGGCTGTACGGCATGATCCAGCCCGGCGAAAGCGAAACCAAAGCCGTACGGGCCGTCTTCTTCATCGACCCGAAAGGGGTCATCCGGACGATCATCTACTATCCGCTGGCCCTGGGACGCAACTTCGAAGAGCTCAAGCGGGTACTGGTGGGATTGCAGACGGTGGACGCTTTCAACGTGGCCCTGCCTGCGGACTGGCGTCCCGGCGACGAAGTGATCGATCCCAACCCCGGCAACATGAAAGGGGTGGAGGCACGCTGGCAGAAGGCGCAGCAGCCCGGCAGCGACCTCAAGTGCTACGACTGGTTCTTCTGCACGCGCGAACTCCCCTGCGACGAGATATACAAGAAAATAGGCAAGTAAGTTTCCTGCGGACGCACGCGGTACAACCGGACCGGGCGGCACACATCCAACCGCATGTGCCGCCCGGTCGCCGTACACGCACACAAAAACCTCTGCACGCACCCGCTACCCCGCACACCAGAGGGCCGGGCAGCCCGTCACGACCGCATCGCCACGGCGGCAGAGATCGTCCCGCACAGCCGTTTCCCGCTCCTTGCGGGGCTTCGTATCGGGAAAATGGATTACTTTTGCCCCCGATACCTAACAGACATTTATGGAACCCATTACCGGTTGGATCATCTATCCCCGCTACACCGCCGGCCACAGCGACAACGCGTTCGGCTGGCTCACGCAGGAGGCCGCCGCCGCAGGCATGCGGCTGGAGGTGCTCTTCATCGAAGACCTCACCGTCCTGTACGGGGCGCACCACGCCCTGCTCCACCGGGGAGGCACGGTCGAACGGATGCCCTCCTTCGTCATCATGCGTACCTACGACACCGTCCTGTCGCGCTACTTCGAGCGGCTCGGCATTCCGGTGGTGAACACCGCCGCGGCCATGGAGGTGTGCAAGAACAAGATGCTCACGCACGAGGTACTCGCCGCAGCGGGAATTCCCACACCGACCACCCTCTACGTCGAGGGAGGCGGCTACGACTATGAAACGGCAGCCTCGCTCCTGGGCGGCGGACGTTTCGTGGTCAAACGGATCGACGGCGCCAAAGGCGAAGACGTCTACCTGGTGAACGACGAAACGGCCATGCGTACCGCGGTGGAACGGTGCGGCGGGAGGTGCGTCTGCCAGGAGTTCATCGCCGAAAGCAGCGGTCGCGACGTGAGGGTATGGGTGGTGGGCACCCAGGTCGCCGGCGCGGTCCTGCGCTATTCGGAAACCTCGTTCCTCTCCAACTTTTCGCAGGGAGGCCGGGTGCGGGCGTTCGACCTACCCGCCGAGGCGGCGCGTCTGGCCGTGGCGAGCGCCCGGGCGACCGGCACGGAATTCGCAGGTATCGACCTGCTGCTGGGCAGGGAGGGCTTCATCGTGAACGAGGTGAACGGCAACGCCGGGTTCCGCACCCTCTCGCGCATAGGCCGCAACGACATTCCGAGGAGGCTGTTCGACTACATCGGAAGCATCCTCCGCAAACGATAACACTCCATATCATGAACGTATTCCTACTTATTCTCGGCCTGGTGCTGGTCATCGTCGGGGCCGATGCGCTGGTCAACGGCTCGGTAGCGGTGGCCAAACGCTACCGCATGCCCGAATTTCTCATCGGACTCACCGTCGTGGGGATCGGCACCTCGCTGCCGGAACTCGTGGTGAGCCTCATCGCCGGCATCGAAGACAAGGGAGGCATGGCCATCGGCAACGTCGTCGGCTCGAACCTCTCCAACACGCTGCTCATCCTCGGTGCGGCCGCCCTCATACAGCCCATCAGCATCAGCCGCAGTACGCAGCGTATCGACATCCCCTACAACATGCTCGTCACGCTGGTACTGCTGATCATGTGTTTCGGCTTCGCCTTCTGGCAGCACCCCGCAGGCGGAACCATCACCCGCTGGGAAGGCATTCTGCTGCTGGGGCTCTTCGTCGGCTACATGGTCTACTCGTTCCGGACAGCCGACCGGGAAGAGGCCGACCCGAAGAAGGAGAGCACCCCTCCGCGGGCTCTGTGGAAAGCGCTCCTGCTCATTGTCGCCGGTCTCGCGGGACTGGTAGCCGGCGGCAGGTGGTTCGTCACCGGTGCGAGCGGCGTGGCCGCCGCCCTGGGTATCAGCGAAACGGTGATCGCCATCACCATCGTGGCTGTGGGCACCTCCCTGCCCGAACTCGCCACCGCCATCGTGGCCTCGCTCAAGGGCAACTCCCAGCTTGCCCTGGGCAACATCATCGGCTCCAACATCTTCAACATCTGCCTTATCCTCGGCCTTTCGTCCGTCATAGCCCCGCTCGATGCGGCCTCCATCCGCCTGGCCGATATCGCAGCTCCCCTCGTATCGACACTGCTGCTGTGGCTCTCGGTCTACACCTTCCGCGGACGATGCATCAACCGGGCCGACGGAGCCCTGTTCCTGGCCTTCTACACCGGCTACATCGTCTACCTGGTGCTCCGGTAAGGAGTGCCGAACAACGCCCCGCGAAGGCCCCCAGAGGCGGATGTACTCCCCACCGCCGCGGACTCCATGCGGCCCGCGCCCATCGGCCAAAACAAAACGCCTCCCCGCATCGGACGGTGCGGGGAGGCGGAAAACGAAGGCGGAACCGCAGCAGGATCACTTACCCGCCTTGCCGCCGAAACTGAACGATACGGGAATATGCACGGGAACGGGGATGGTGTAACCGCCCACATTCACCGAAGGCTTGATCTGCAACGTCACCTGCGAGGGCTCCGTTCCGATACCCGCAAAGTTCTTCACCGTATTGAGAACGGCAGCGGAGGAGTCGCCCGCCAGCAGGTCGGCGATATCGAAATCCATCCGGATGGGAAACACGCCGCTCCCCTTCGCATCGACATGCACTCCCTTCTCGACCCGGCCCGAGGTAAACTTTATTCCGTCGATTTCCAGAATATAATCCATCGCACCGATCTGTGCGGCCGATTCGTTCGGGTTGGCAATGCCCAGGTTGAGGTCGAAGCCCATGGGAAGCTCCGAGGCGCCCCCGCCCAGCACGCCCAGCAGGCGTGCGATATCCAGCGGCGAAAGCTGTCCGGAAAGGTCCACACCGGCCAACGACAGATCGGTAATGGAATCGTACTCATATTTGCACTGCGTCATGTTGTAGATTCCCTCGGCCTGCTTGACGACATCGCAGGCGGTAAGGACGAGGAAAGCGGCGCAAAGTGCCGCGAAACGAAAAATTCTCATTGCCATTCGGGTTATTAAAAAAACGTTAAACATTCACGCGCTGCCGCAAAGCCGACACCTACCGCAACGTCATCTCGTCGATCAGGTATCCCGCACCGCCGATCTTCTCGATCACGAAAAGCACGTAACGGATATCCACCGCGATGTTGCGGCACATGGCCGGATCGAAATCCAGGTCGCTCATGGTGCTGAGCCACGTGCGGTCGAAGTTGATGCCCACCAGCTCGCCGTCGCCGTTGAGCACCGGACTGCCCGAATTGCCGCCCGTGGTATGGTTCGTGGCGAGGAAAGCGACCGGCACGGTGTAACGGGGCTCGGCTTCGGTTCCCGCATTCACCGCCCAGCGCCCGTAATCTTTCTGCGCATAGCAGCGGTGCAAGGCCTCGGGCACGTCGTAGTCGTATATCTCGGGATTGTCCTTGGCAATGATCCCCTCCAGCGTGGTGAAGGGCAGATGGTAAACGCCGTCTTCGGGAGCATACCCCTCCACGCTGCCGTAGGCCACCCGGAGCGTCAGGTTGGCGTCCGGATAGAAATTCCGTTCCGGCTCGAAAGCCATCTGGCCACGCATGTAGGTGCGGTATTCCCGCGCCAGGGTCCGATCCGCAGCCTCCGATACGGGGCGTATCCGTTGCATGAAAGCATCGGCGAACATCCCGTAGAGCTGCACGGCAGGGTCCGCGGCCAGCAGGGCTTCCGCCTCGCGGTACGGCAACGCCGCCACGGCCGCGAACCGGGCGCTGTCGACCAATACCGAACGGTCGAAAATCTCGTCGACATACCCTTCGACACCGCCCGCACGGGCCAGCCCGCCGGCGAATCCCTCGGGCACGAACTCCGCCGGAACATGTTCGGCAAACTCATTCACGAGGGCATAGGCCACCTTCCTGTCTATTTCCGGCACATAATCCTTGTAGAAGGCCGCGAAGGGCGGTATCTTTCCCGCCGCCAACCCATTCGAAACGGCTCCGGCGAATCCCACCAGTTCGATGGCGAAGATCCCTTCCCGGTAATAATCCGCCGCACAGGCAGCCTCCTCCCCGGCCTCGTAGGCACGTTGCAGGCGCTCCAGCACGCCCGCATACTCGGGATTCCCGGCAGCCCACTGCGCGAAACGCGCCTCGTAGGCACGCTTCTTTCCGAGCGTACCGAGCCGTTCCAGTCCCAGACTCTCGCCCTGCCACTTTTTCCAGGCATTGGCGATGTTAGCCGCCTTGGAGGCATACTTGATCCGCACCGCCGGATCGGCCGCCATGGCCGCATTGATGATATCCAACCGCTCGGTGCGCATCCTTATCCTGTTCGGGTTCGTAGCCATTACCCGTGCCACGTGATCGGAGGTCACGTATTCCCGCGTCGAACCGGGACAGCCGTAGACGAAGGTGAAGTCCCCCGCATCCACCCCACCGGTGGAAACGGTAAAATAGCGCTGCGAACGATAGGGGACATTCTCCGGCGAGTAGTCGGCCGGCTGGTTGTCGGCATCGGCATAGATGCGGAATACGGAGAAGTCGCCCGTATGGCGCGGCCACATCCAGTTGTCGGTATCGCCGCCGAACTTGCCGATCGCCGAAGGGGGCGCCCCCACCAGCCGCACGTCGCTGTAGGTACGGAACAGGAAGAGCACGTACTGGTTGCCGTAATAGAGCGACTCTACGCTCACCTCGTAGCCCTTCCGGCCCTTGTACGCCTTCATGGTCTGCTCCTTCACCCGCCGGATGTTGGCCTCGATGCGCGTCGCCCGACGAGCTTCGTCCATCCCTTCCCGCACGCCTTCCAGCACCTTGGCGGTGACATCCTCCATCCGTACGAGGAACGACACCGTAAGACCGGGGTTAGGCAACTCCTCCTCGGGCGCGAGAGCCCAGAAACCGTCGGTCAGGTAATCGTGCTGCAGACTGCTGTGGCTCTGAATCTGGTCGTAGCCGCAATGGTGGTTGGTCAGCAGCAATCCCCGGGGCGACACCAGCTCTCCGGTACAGCCGCGGCCGAAAAGCACCACGGCATCCTTCAGCGAAGCCTGGTTCACGCTGTAGATGTCCTCGGCCGTGAGACGGAACCCCTTGGCCTTCATATCCTCCACCTGCCGGCCGATGAGGCTCGGCAGCCACATGCCCTCGTCGGCCCGCGCACCGAACGCCGCGGCCAGGCACCCTACCAATAAAAAGAAACTTTTCCTGTTCATAAAGTTATCGAAACAATCCGATTAATAATTCATCGTCTTTCCGGCCCTCCGCCTGCGGCGGGGAACCGCCTTTCCCGCTCAGAGGGTGTCGAGAAAACTCCCCAGCTCGGCATAGAGCGCCTGCACTGGCAACCCCATGACGTTATAGAACGACCCCTCGATGCGCTCGATCGCCACATACCCGATCCACTCCTGAATACCGTAGGCACCGGCCTTGTCGAAAGGACGACAGGTATCGACATAGTAGGCGATCTCCTCCCCGCTCAGAGGCCGAAACCGGACGTCGGATGCCGAGGAGAAGGAGTGCATCCGCCCGCGGGTACGCAGCGCCACGCCGGTGACCACCGTATGCCGGCTGCCGGAGAGCTCGGCCAGCATCGCCGCCGCGTCCTCCCGTCCGGCGGGCTTGCCGAAAATATGCCCCCCGCAGATCACCACCGTATCGGCGGTGATGAGAATATCCTCCTCTCCGAGCGCCTGCGGATAGGCTTCCGACTTCAGCACGGCGAGGTATTCGGGCACCTCCCGTGCGGGTAACTCCGCGGGATAGGTCTCCTCCACTTCGTAATTGTCGGCGAGCTCAAAATCCAGCCCCGCCCCCGCGAGGAGCTCCCGTCGCCGCGGGGAACGGCTGGCGAGTATCAACCGCCGCCCCTGCAATCTATCTTTCAGCAATGCCATTCCTGCTCTCTTTTGTACACGGCCTAACGGCCGCCGTCGGTACACAGGTAGCGTTCGAGCGCTACCGTCAAATTGTTGAAGTAGTTCTCCAGCGACTCTTTGGCCACTTTCCGCTTCAATTTGCCGCGCTTGTTGTAGATCGAATACCCCGAAATGTCGTACAGCGGCGCACCGAGCACCATGTATTCGGGCGAAACGAAGAGCCTCACGAACTGCATGTTGCCCGGAGTATGTCCCACCCGGATCGTGAGCCCGGGCTCGCCGGCGATCTCCGCCTGGGCTTCGGTACCGACACTCCGTACGTACTGCATCGACTTCACCTCCGGAGCCCACACGCATACCCGCCCGTCGCGGATGTCGAACGTCATGCGGAACTCCAGGTCGTACACGCTCCGGAGAGCGCCCTTCCCGTCGGCCACAGCATCGCGTACGAAGGCGTTCACCGAAAAGGATTCGGGCTCCACCGCATGGAACATCGTATGCGGCCCGGCCAGCTGGACCTCGAGGTAGTAGGACACCGCGCGGAACAACTCCTCCTGCCCCCGGCCCGGACAATCGATCACATAGTAACCGACTCCCTTATCCCAGGTATTCACGAATCCCCGCGGGGTGAGCGTGAACTGTC
>ERZ777011.2738-NODE-2738-length-13006-cov-2.630608_pt1 | contig 13006 bp, 8 predicted proteins | sample MGYA00374964_ERZ777011 | MGnify/ENA primary metagenome ERZ777011 (study PRJEB29310, sample SAMD00008975) | mouse gut metagenome | study: EMG produced TPA metagenomics assembly of the Metagenome analysis of fecal microbiota from mouse which was promoted...
AATGCCATCAACTTTGGATCATTATAATAAAGATTGTTATAAATTGTCTTTATTAATGTTTTACACAGTTTTTAATAAAGTAAATGATTTTATGTTCGATGATGACTTTTTTATTAAAAGATTTAATTTGTTGAAAAATAAATTAACTGAATTTCAAAAAAAGATAGTTGGAGCGGCTTTTAATATACATTATCTTTCAAAGGTTAATAAATTAAAGAAATCAACTAATTTATCTATATTTTTAGATAACTCTGATTTAATTGACTATAGCAAAGATTTAAAAGATATTTCAAAGCAAGATATCTCTGACTTGAAGTCGACCATTATGGCGCAATATATAAATAATTTTTCACAATTGTCTGATTTCTTGAAATGTACTCCCTATGTAAACGAAGTTTCAGATTGCTCACTGATGTATGGAAAATTAGGCACAATATTATTACTAAAAAAAGAATTGCCGGATAAAAATTTTTCTTTATTAATAAACAAAGTTAAAAATAAAATTATTGAAGCCGAAAGTAAAAAACAATTAAATCTAGGATTGTTTTTTGGATTAGCAGGTACGACCTTGTTTGAGTTCTATACAAATACTTCCTTTGAAAAGAACTATTCATTGATTAAATTACTTGAAAGACTGCAATATGAACCTCAAAATAATTCTTTATGTAATGGATATGTTGGCATTGCTTGGCTGTTACAACAAATAAGTAGAAAAAAAGGATATCCTGATTTTACAGCCCAAATCAATACAATACTTTCCAATCTGGAAAAAGATATTGGAAAAACAACGGATGAAGGCTTAGAATATGGAGATTTAGGGGCCGCAATAGTATTTTTAGAACAATATAAGGCAACAAAAGAAAAACACTATTTGAATAGCGTTAAAGTTATAATAAAAAATTATGTGGAGAGATATAAGAACGATAAAAGCTTTACGGGTATTTCGTATAATATAAAAAAATGGAAAAATATTAGATCGCCATATTTAATGAATGGATCTGCTGGTTTAATTTATGTCCTATCAAAATATTATCAGATAGTTGGAAAAGTAGATTGGAATTTAATGGAGAAATATATTGATTCTCTAAATTTACCTTTTACATATAATTATGGTGTAAATAATGGAACTGCAGGAATATTGTTAACGATTGATAATATATTATATAATCTTAAACCTATCCCTAATCCAGTCTATAAAAAATTAAAAAAACTCAAATCATATTATATTAAACATATATATTATAGTTATGTGAATTCAAAACAACATATGGGTTGGCCTTCAGATGGACAAACTTTTATTTCAGATGATCTAGGATCTCTTCAATTAATGGGAGAAAAACAAATGATGATATCTTTCTTTAAAAAGTTGGTTACTGAAAATAAAGCTTTATTTTTAGTAACCGTATTAACAAGTGCATTTACAGCTTTAGATGGTATTATTTCTCCTTATATTATTGGTAGAGTTACCGATACTCTGTCACAGAAGCACTTTGATAATATTCCTAAAATTTTATTACTATATCTTTGTTTAATGCTATTTTTAAATTTTAATTTTTATTTATGGCAGTTTTTTTGGGGAAAAATAAAAAAAGCTAGTAATATATCATTACGATCAACAGCTTACAATAATTTTATTGCTGATCCAGAAGAAAAAAAGATAACTAATACTTTAAATTTTATTAATGTTAATGTTAAGCAAATTGAAAGTCAATTTATTGATGCGATTATTATGCTGATATATTGTATTGAACAGACTATAGTTTCGTTAATTTATATTTTTAGTATTAATGGCATTGCTGCATTGGCTTTCTTAATCTGTGGCTTAATTCCAGCAACTATTCCGCGAATAACTCGTAATTGGGTTCAAGCAGGTACTGAGGATTGGAATATAAGTTATGAAGCATATAACTTGAAAGTAAATGATGCTGTACGTGGTTTCGAAACAATTAGACATGCAAATAGTATTGAAAAAATCAAATTACTTGTTCAAAACGCTTTATTCATAGAAGAAAAGAAGTACTTTTTAATGAATTTTAGACGTAATACTTCTGATTTTCTTGCACAAATATCCTATTCTGTCTCTATGGTAATTTCTTTAAGTGTAGGAACCTATTTTGTTGTTAATGGACAGATTTTAGTTGGAGGCTTAATTTCTCTTTTTTTGGCCTCAGATCGATTAACTAGTCCAATAATTTCAATAGTTGGATTAGTTAACCAATTAACTTCAGTTAATCCTTTGTTTAAAAATTCAGTATTAAAAAGTACACCAAATAAAAAATTTAGTAATTTGGAATTTTCTTCACTACCTGAAAAGCAAAAAATTGTATTTAAGCATTGTGCTTTAGGCTATTCGGGCCATATCCTTTTACAAGATGTCAATTTTAAAATTTCGAAGGGGGACAAAGTATTGATTACCGGCAGATCTGGTATTGGTAAGTCAACCTTAATAAAAACGCTTCTTAATGAAACACCCCTGATTAATGGGAAAATTATAATAGATAAAACTTTGGAAAAAAATAATTTTTTAGATAATTTTGGTGTTATTGGTCAAGATACTTATATATTTGCAGACACACTACGTTTTAACTTAACTCTAGGAAAAGACATATCTTTGGATAGACTCATTAACATATTAAAGGTAGTTAAATTAGATTATTTAGCAGATAAAGCACATTTAGAAATGCTAATTGGAGAAAAGGGATTAGCTCTCTCGGGTGGTGAAAAAAGAAAAGTAGAACTTGCACGAGCTCTATTAAGTGAAAAGGAAATATTATTAGTTGATGAGGGACTTTCGGGTTTAGATGAAAAGAGTAATGAGGAAATCTTTTTACTACTTCAAAGCTTGCCACAAACAATAATAGAAATTGAACATGCAGTCAGTTTAGAAGAAAAAAGAAAATTTAATCAAGTTATTAATTTGAATTGATAGTAAAGAAAATTTGAATTTTAGTATAATTAGGTTTACGTTGATAAAAATAAGCCATTGTTTTTCTCGGGGGGGATGAGAGAAACAATGGCTTTTTGTATGAGACGAGTAGCTTAATCAAATTGCAAACTATCGTCAACCGGGGACAGTGCCAGATTATAATTCTCGCGTCCATGTTTTGTCGCCCATAAAGAACAAAATAGCTAAGATGACGGCAAAATATTTAACAGCTGATAAGCTAATATATTTGAATGCTTCAACGACTATTTCGCAGTTATGTCGCTATCTTAACGGATTAAATGCAACAGTGATGACAAATTCGATTGATAATGCGGATGCCTTAATGATGGATAACTTGCCTAATGTCATCTTATTAGACGGTTATCTAAACAAAGAGAATCACTATACATCTTCTTTAAATAGTTTAAAAGAAATAGATAAATATGAATTTGATATTGCCGTAATTGGGACATCATCGGTTAATAAAAATGGAGTTTTTGTAGTTAATCACTCTGATGCACAAATTGAAAGAGAAGTAGTTAATCGAGCCAAAACAGTTATTTTACTGGCAGAAGAATATAAATTTAAAGAAGATAGATCTTCGCCGTATAAGTTCATGGATTGCAAGCAAGCTGATATTTTGATCACAGATAATAAGCTTGATCCCCAGTATCGAAAATATTTTAAAAAGAATATTAAGATTCGGAAAGTACTTGAGGAGGAAAATATAAAAAGTAAGTAATTATAATTGGATCGTCCCAATGTTCTTAAAAGTTGAATTTATGCATTTGATACTATATGATAAGTACTGTAATAAGCAAATGAAAACTATTTCAAGGAGATATAGCTATGGCAGTAAATTACGATTCTCAAGAATACTTAAAGAGTGTTGACGCATACTGGCGTGCAGCTAACTACTTATCAGTGGGACAATTATTTTTAATGAGTAATCCTTTACTTAAAAGAGAATTAAAGGCAGAAGATGTAAAACCTAAGCCAATTGGTCACTGGGGTACAATTGTGCCGCAAAACTTTATTTATGCACATTTAAATCGTGCAATTAAGAAATATGATTTAATTACTCAAGAAAGGGCAGCCAAAAACGCTCTTAAGAAATATGATTTAAACATGTTCTACATTGAAGGTTCTGGTCACGGTGGTCAAGTAATGGTATCGAACTCATATTTAGATGGTTCTTATACTGAACGCTACCCAGAAATTACTCAAGATGAAAAGGGAATGGCTAAGTTATTTAAGCAATTTAGTTTTCCAGGTGGAGTTGCTTCTCATGCTGCTCCAGAAACTCCTGGATCCATCCATGAAGGTGGAGAATTAGGATATTCACTGTCCCACGGTGTTGGTGCAATTTTAGATAATCCAGACGTAATTGCAGCAGTTGAAATTGGTGATGGTGAATCAGAAACTGGTCCACTTGCTACTTCTTGGTTTTCAAGTAAGTTCATTAATCCAATTAAAGATGGTGCAGTTATTCCGATCTTGCAAATTAATGGCTTTAAGATTTCTAATCCAACTATCGTTTCTAGAATGAGTGATGAAGACTTAACTAAGTACTTTGAAGGAATGGGTTGGAAGCCATACTTTGTTTCTGCATATAAAGACGGCGAATTTAATGGTTATAAAGACCATATGGAAGTTCACCAAGAAATGGCAAAGACAATGGACGAAGTTGTTGAAGAGATTAAGTCTATTCAAAAACATGCGCGCGAAAACAACGATGATTCCTTAGTGAAGTGGCCAATGATTGTCTTTAGAGTACCTAAGGGTTGGACGGGTCCAAAATTTGATCTAGATGGCAATCCAATTGAAAATAGTTTCCGTGCTCACCAAATTCCAATTCCTGTTGCTCAAGATGATATGACTCATAAAGAAATGCTTACTGATTGGATGGAAAGCTATAAGCCAGAAGAATTATTCAATGAAGATGGCTCACCAAAAGATATTGTTAAGGAAAATACCTTATCAGGCAACCAAAGAATGGCTATGAATCCAGTAACCAATGGTGGTATTGATCCAAAAGTCTTAAATATGCCTGATTACCGCGACTTTGCAATTAAATTTGATAAACCTGGCTCTGTTGAAAAACAAGATATGGCTGAATGGGCAAAATATTTAGATAAGATGTCTGACTTGAACCCAACTAATTTCCGCGGTTTTGGTCCAGATGAAACTAAGTCTAATCGTTTGTTCCAACTTTTAGATAATCAAAAACGTCAATGGATGGAAAATATTCATACTCCAAACGATGAAAACTTGGCTCACGAAGGTCGTGTGATTGACTCACAATTGTCAGAACACCAAGATGAAGGTTGGCTTGAAGGATATGTGTTAACCGGTCGTCACGGATTCTTTGCTACTTATGAAGCATTTGGCCGTGTAGTTGATTCAATGCTTACTCAACATATGAAATGGTTGAGAAAAGCTAAAGAACAAGCTTGGAGACATGATTATCCAGCCTTAAACTTAGTTGATACTTCAACTGTTTTCCAGCAAGACCACAATGGCTATACTCACCAAGATCCCGGTATGTTGACTCATTTGTATGAAAAGAATCGTCCAGATTTAATTCACGAATACTTGCCAGCGGATACTAATTCACTTCTTGCTGTATCTGATAAGGCATTTAGAGATCGTGAATGCATCAATGTATTAGTAACTTCTAAACAACCTCGTCCTCAATGGTTCTCAATTGAAGAAGCTAAGAAATTAGTTGATAAAGGCCTTGGTTATGTTGACTGGGCATCAACTGATAAGGGTGCTAAGCCAGATGTTATTTTTGCTTCAACTGGTACTGAACCAACAATTGAATCTTTAGCTGCCATTGACTTACTTCATAAGAAATTCCCAGACTTAAAGCTTCGCTATATTAATGTAATTGATGTAATGAAGTTAATGTCACCAGAAAAGAATCCAAATGCAATCAGCAATGAAGAATTCAATCGTCTTTTCCCTAAAGGTACACCAGTTATCTTTGCATGGCATGGATTTAAGCCAATGATGGAATCAATTTGGTTTGATCGTGGACGTGGAAAAGATGATGTTCATATTCATGGCTATGAAGAAAATGGTGACATTACCACTCCTTTTGATATGCGTGTTTTAAACCACATGGATCGCTATGATTTAGCAAAAGATGTAGTAGAAAGTATTCCTGAGCTCAGTGAAAAGAATGCCGATTTCATTGATGAAATGGATAGCTTGCTTGCTAAACATCATCAATATATCCGTGATAACGGTAAAGATATGCCTGAAGTCACTGAATGGCAATGGAATGGCTTAAAATAAATATATTATTTTTTAAAGATCGAATTAATTTCCGATCTTTTTTAATTGTAGTTATTAAAAAATCATTGTATTGTTAGTGTGACATTTATTGTTATAATATATTAAGTAAAGTAAGTGTAATTTTAATAAAAAAGATATTGTAGGAAGGGATGATGAGATGGATTTTAAAGATGTTTTAGCAAGTGAACATGCAACAAGAAAGTTTACTGATCAAAGAGTAAGCGAAAAAACTGTGATTAAGGTAATCGAAGAGGCACAAAGAACACCATCATTACTAAATTCACAACCATGGCGAATTTATGTGGCTGAAGGTGAGGCGGCAAAAGCAATAAGAAAAGATCATGAGGAGAAGGCCTTGGCTCATGAAGAACCACGTGAAGATTTTGCCTCATTGCTAAAAGTTGAGTGGGATACATTCCCAAGTAAGAACATGGCAACAATGAGTGAAACGTTAGATTACTTTTTACGTGGTGAATCTGATACTTTTGATCAAGCCCAAGTGAAACTATTTAATGCTCCTGTGATGGTATTTTTGACTATTCCTAAAAAATCTCCCGCTTGGTCAATTTTTGACTTAGGTGCGTTTTCTCAGACATTAATGTTAGCTGCTAATAATCGCGGCTTAAGCACAATGCCTGCGCAGGCCTTTGTTAAATATCCAGATGTAATAAGAAAATATTTGGATATTCCAGAGGATGAATCAATCGGAATTGGGATTGGTTTAGGATATCCTAATAAGAAGGCAACAATTAATAATTACAAGTCTAAGCGTGTACCGTTAGATGAAGTTTTAAAGATTAAAAAAGATATCTAATTGAGAAACTCTTGAAGAATTAAAGGATACCTAATATATTAGATGGAATTCTTCAAGAGTTTTTTGTTTACTTATTTAAAATAAAATTAAAATATGACATAATTATAAAAAAACAAAGGAGAAGAAGAATGATGCTGTTAGTTTCTCCCGAGCAATGGGCTAATTGGGATAAATGGTTCAATTATACATTGCCAGGTTATATTTTAATTTTAGGAACGATTTTTTTATTTGTTGGATTGATTCCATTTTTATGTGTACATAATAAAATTACTTATACTTTATTTGGGGTAACAACTGTATTTTTAGTAACTTTTCTTGGGATAGCGTATTTTAAAAATAAGGAATCAACAGAATATGTCAAAGAAAATCACTATTTGACACCGATGGTTAGAGAATACGATGCTCAGATTTTTTCTAATAAATATTATGATCCAGAAGAAATAGAGGCGTTTAAATATGTAGCTGATATCCAGACTCCGTCACACTTACCCTCAATTTATAAAAAGATACCAGTGAAGCAAGAAGTTACCTACCTTGGTAAAAATGATTATTATGCTTTTATTGAATTAAATAATGTAGTAATGAAGTTTAGTTTAGCAGATTGTAAAAAAATCCCAGGAAATAAAGCTTACTTTACAGGCTATCATTTTAAGATTAAAAATAGGAAGTTTTTGAAGTTAGGATTTATTGATTTAAAACATAATTTACGCGAGAAAGTTGAACTACCAGCCAATTCCTATAATAAGCAGGTTTCAAGTAATATTGAAGAAAATTATAATCATCCCGGATTAGTTGCAAACTGGATCCCTGATTCAGAAAAATAATGCTAAAATAGAGATGTAATTATTTAATATATAAAAAAGGTGAAGATCACTTGTCTACAAGTACTATAACTACTAATTTAATTGTTATTTTCATAACGTTTTTAATTGCAATTTTCTTTGTTGTTGCTGAATTTGCTTTAGTGCAAACTAGATCGAGTCAGCTAGAAGATATGCTGGCAAACGGTCAAGGCAATCCTAAGAAACTAAAGCGTGCTCTACATATGGTTCATAACTTGAATGAGTCATTATCTACCACTCAAGTAGGTACTACTTTAGTTGGTGTTATTTTAGGTTGGATTGGTCAAGGAACTATTGAAGAATTATTGACCGATGTGTTTAAAATGACACCTTGGTTTGGAGCAAAGACTAGTGGAGTATTAGGAGCAACTTTAGGTGTTGTATTGCTAACTTATTTAGAAGTTGTTGTAACTGAAATTGTTCCTAAGAATATTGCTATTGACATGCCTGTTAAGTGTTTAATGGCAGTTGTTACTCCTTTAGCTGCTTTCCATACGATTGTATATCCATTCGTCTGGTTACTTAACCATAGTGCTAATGGATTGCTGCATCTATTGGGAATGCAGTCAGCTGATGAAGAAAGTGAAGTTTATTCACAATCTGAAATCTTACGTTTATCTCGTAACGCTGTAACTGGCGGCTCACTTGATAAAGACGATCTTTTGTACATGGAACGTGCTTTTGAATTAAATGACAAAGTTGCTAAAGATATCATGACAGATCGTACCCAACTTCAAGTTTTAAATGCTACTGATGATGTGAAGACAGCTTTAGAGAAATACATTAAAGATGGCTTTAGCCGTTTCCCAGTTGTGCGTGATAACGATAAAGATGATGTTGTAGGATACGTTTATGCTTATGATATCGTAAGTCAAGATCAGGAAAATCCTAATGTTCCGATTACTAGAATTATTAGAGCGATTATTACTGTGCCTGAATCAATGTTAATTCAAGATATTTTGAAATTAATGATTAAAAAGCACACACCAATTGTTTTAGTAGTTGATGAGTATGGTGGAACAAGTGGAATTGTAACTGATAAAGATATTTATGAAGAACTCTTCGGATCAATTAAGGATGAAATCGATGATGTTTCAGACGAATATATTGTCCGCGATGATCATGGAAATATTCACGTTTCAGGAAAGACTACTTTATATGATTTTGAACGCTACTTCCATACTAAGCTAAAGGCATTCGAAGATAGTGATATTATTACCATTGGTGGTTATATGATGGAACACTATCCTAACTTAAAGAAGGGTGAATCTGTTGATTTAGAAGGCTTTAAGTTTAAGCTAGTAAACATTGAACAGGGATTCATGCGTTGGTTCCTCGTTTCTAAGATTGATCAAGCCAGTGAAAATGATGATTCAGAAAATAGCGATCAAAGTGATAAAGAAAAAGATAAATAATCGGAAAAAGCACCTCAAGATAGGTGCTTTTTTATCTAATTAAATGTTATAATTCTACTATTAACAACGCATTTATAAAAGGATATAGAGGGTTAAAATGCAAAATAGTGATAATATTGACAACATTATTGATCGTGTTTTATTTAGTCAAGATGACATCGAAGAGATCTGTCAAAGGCTAGGTAAGCAATTAACTGAGGATTACGCTGGTAAGTTTCCATTAGTCATTGGGGTACTAAAGGGTGCTGTATACTTTATGACTGATTTAACACGCCATATGAACGTAAAAATGCAAAATGACTTTATGGATGTTTCAAGCTACGGTGATGGTTTTGAATCAACCGGTAAAGTTAGATTAGATATTGATGTTCAGGCAGATGTTAAGGGCAGAGATGTGTTATTGGTTGAAGATATTGTTGATACTGGTCATACTCTAAAATTTATGAAGGATCTATTAATTGAACGTGGCGCAAAAAGTGTAAAGTGTTGCGCACTTCTTAATAAGACAGAACGTCGTGAAGATGATGTGGTTGTAGATTACTATGGCTCAAAAGTTGAAAATGAATTTGTAGTTGGCTATGGATTAGATTATTTAAATGCTTACCGTAATCTACCTTATGTGGGTGTTTTAAAACCAGAAGTTATTCAGGCAAACTTAAACCGTTAATCATTCAAAATATCTTTATCATAAAATTAAAAAGGGTTGAGACTTCCTTCTTAGCTAGTGGAAGTTTCAACCCTTTATCTATGAGCTTTATTATTGGCGATTGCTCTGTTTTTTCATAAAGTAATAAATAGGAAGGCCCAATAGGGTTAGACCTATACCAGTTATTGAGAGCCAGAATTCATTAATTACAGTACTGATCACAATGAATAAACCACCACCAATTGAGATGATCGGGACAATCGGATACCAAGGAACAACATAAGGACGTTCTAGTTTAGGTTCGCGGTAGCGCAAAATTACTACTGCAATTGAAATTAGGGTGGTAAAAGTCCACATGACGAAAACGAGCATATTAGTTAACAGGTCAAAAGTTCCTAGTAGAATCATTATTAAAGATACGAAAAGAATAATTAGTGCACTCAGTGTAGGCACACCTGTATTAACATTAGTGCGACTAATTTTATCGGAAAATGGTAACATCTTATTTTGTGCTAAAGTATAAGGTATTCTCATTCCCGTAAGCATAAAACCATTAATTGCGCCATAAACTGAAATTAAAATTCCAATAGTAACTAATTTACCGCCTAAACTACCAAATAGTTTTAACGAAGCTAAATAGGCAGTATTTTGATTCCCAATAATTTCTTTAAAGGGGATAGCAGTTAAAAATGCGTAGTTGACTAATACATAAATTAAAGTAATAGCCGATAGTCCAATAATGATAGCTCTTGATAGGTTTTTCTCAGGCTTTTCAATCTCGCCAGCTAAATTAGTTACGTTAATCCAGCCATCATAGGCAAATAAAGCTGCAAGTAAACCACCACTTAAACCTGTCCAAAAAGAAACATTATGTCCAGAGCTTAAAGGAAGTAGAGTAATATTGACTTTGTTTGAGTTAAAAAGTCCAAACAGCACAATTAAAGCAATTGGGATGGTCTTAAGAATAGTCATGACTGATTGCATCCGGGTTGAAAATTTTGTAGAAATAAAATTTAACCCCATTAAAAATATGGCTAGCAGTAGAGCAATTAAAGTTGCGTATTTAGCAGGCAGGTTAAATAAAACAACAAATTGTTGTCCAAATATAACGCTTAGAGCAGCGATATTAGCAGGAAAATAGACTAGCATTTGAGCCCAGCCAAATAAAAAGCCCCAAACTTTCCCGTAAGTATACTCGATGTACTTGATAGAACCCCCAGTAACTGGAAGAGCAGCCGCAATTTCAGATACGGTGAGGCCAGAAGCAATGGAAACAATACCGGCTAAAATCCAGACGAAAAGAGTTAATGAGGGAGTGCCAGTTTCATGACTAATGCTTCCTATTTTGAAAAAAACGCCCCCACCAATTACAGTGCCAACGACTGTAGCTAGGGCTTGACCAAAGCTAATTTGTCTTTTCAAGATTATGCTTTCCTTTCGATATATCTATAACTTTTAGTAATGATATCATTTTATACTAAATCTTAATGAAAGTGGTGTAGAAAGAAGAAGTTCGTTAAAATAGCTAATGGAGGGACTGCAATGCATCGTTATCGACATAAATATACTTTTCCAAGTATTATTATCTTACTTATTCTAGCTTTCTCAGGACTAGTGTGGGGATACTTTAATATGAGGCAAAATACAACTGTTCCTCGTGGTTCAAATATGAGTGTACTAGGCATTGAACTAGACCAAACAAAAGATTACATTGATCTACATAAGTTAGAAAAAAATGGTATTTCTTTTGTATATTTGCGATCAACACAAGGAAAATCTTATTTTGACGATAATTATTTACTTTATCGCGATCAAATTCAAGGAACTAACTTAAATTTTGGTACAATTATTGCTTATAGTGATGAAACAAGTAATCAAGAACAATACCAATACTTTTTGAATAAAGTTGGAACTAACACCGGAAGCTTGCCTGTTATGATTGTTCCAGCGGCTAGTCACTTGACTAAATCATATTGGAAGCGAATGGGAATTTTTGCTCAAATGATAAATAATCTTGGAAAAAGAGTAATGATAGCTGGTGATTACCGTTATCATAATTACTTTCCTGCAGGAACAAGATTTTTATATACGGGAGCAAGTTTAAAAGATAGGCGATACTATGCCTTTTGGTGTTACACTCAAAATGGAAGAGTTAAAAATATAGATAATCTCGAACGGAATGTAACTATGTTTGCTTATATTGGTACTAATACACAGTATGAGCAATTATATGGTCAGCAAGGAACACAATAGAGGAAATAAAATGTATTCAAACGCAATTACACAAGTTTTAGAAAAAGAACATAAGAATAAACCAACCTTAATTCAAGAAAGAACATACGATGCCATTCGTAATGGTGCTAGCATCGTAGGATTAGCTAAGACTGGTACTGGTAAAACTTTAGCTTATGGTTTACCAGTAATGGAGCGAATTGCCGAAATTGGTGGTCGAGGCATTATTTTAGAGCCTACTACTGAATTAGCGATTCAAACTAGGAATAATCTTTTATCTTATGCAAAATCATTAGGATTAAAAACAATTGCATTAGTTGGAGCAGGAAATAGAAAAAGACAATTAGAACGCTTAAAAAAGGAAAAGCCGGAAATAATAATTGCTACACCAGGGAGATTTTTTGACTTTTTATCAGAGAATAGAATCAAGTATCAAGACATTAATGCTTTGGTAATTGATGAAGCAGATGATATTTTAGAATTCACAAAATTAGATTTGCTGAGTTCATTAGGACAAAATTTGTCTTCGTCTGCTCAAATCTTACTTTTTGGAGCATCAGAGTCAGAAATTACGAAAGATGCTGAAGATTTGTTTAATCATACTTTCTTACTGATTGATGTAAGACCAGAACAAAAATCTGAAGTTAAACATTACTTTTTACAAGTTTCAAATGAATATAAAATGCAGTTTTTGCAGCGGTTGGCAAAGTTAGATAAGTTTAAGGGCATTCTCTTTTTTGATAGTACAGAAAGTGAAATGAGATTTGCTCGAATTTTTAGTCACAGTAAGACAAAATTTGCTGTTTTAAGTAATGAAACTAGTAAACA
>ERZ777011.2739-NODE-2739-length-13005-cov-9.629266_pt1 | contig 13005 bp, 13 predicted proteins | sample MGYA00374964_ERZ777011 | MGnify/ENA primary metagenome ERZ777011 (study PRJEB29310, sample SAMD00008975) | mouse gut metagenome | study: EMG produced TPA metagenomics assembly of the Metagenome analysis of fecal microbiota from mouse which was promoted...
GATATATACGCTTTGCTCGCTCCGGGCACCATTCGCACGGAGAGTTGATGGAGAGAAATCATAGAGATATCTCGATTCATCCCGACAAATATTCTGATACATTGAAAACATCGCCACGTGCCTGGAATCTTAGTGTTGAACTACTTTAATTAAGATAGTCCATAGCGAAACAGCCTATGTCAGACTGAAGCCCGAAACTATCGGTCTGCAATCCAAATTTTAATAAACCTCAATATAAATTTTACATCATTTAGCAGTAACCATCTCTATGACGGCTTTCGCTGACTAGCATGTAAATTTTCAGGCCCACCAATCTTCAGTATGTTGCTAACTGTATTTACTTCGACACTCAATCGTGCCGGACTACTCCCAAGAATATTCGAAAGTATTGTACGCCAGAAACGTACTGATATTGAATGGCTGGTTGTCGACGACGGATCGGAGGACGATACACCGGAGATTATTGCTGAATTTGCACGGAAGGTGCCGTTTCCGATCAGGTATTACCGGCAGCCTCGCGGAGGCAAGCATCGTGCATACAATATGGCCCTGCTTCTCGCCCGAGGAGAGCTGATGCTGACTCTTGACTCGGATGATTGGCTGCCCGACAAGGCCGTAGATGTGATTGAGGAATATATGCCGATAGTGCGGTGCGACAAGAAAATATGCGGCATGATTGCTTTGAAAGCAGATGCAAACGGCAACATATATGGCCGGGAAATGTCCGGAAAAGTTTTGGCGGCAGGTGACAATGCAAAATATGAGGAGGTGATGTGCACGGGTGAGCGCTGCATAATACTCAAAACCGATGTGGCAAGGCAGTATCCGTTTCCCACTGTCGAAGGAGAACTGTTTATGACCGAAAGCGTCATGTTCTCACGCCTAAGTATCGACTATGGCTTTGCTATAGTGAATAAGGTGTTGTCATATTGTGAGTACCAGTCCGATGGGTTAACCCAAAACATCCACACGCTGCTGTGCCAGAACCCGGTTGGGTTCATGATCTATCATTCACAGCGCATTAATCAAGCCACCACACTCAAGGCGGCCATCGGCGCGGCCCTGCGCTATGTAGCGTTCCGCTCCATGGCCGGCGTTAATGGAAACGCGGCGGAACATAGCGGAAAGTATGAATGGCTCATAAGGCTGCTCAGCCCACTTGGTCCGATTGGCAAACTCTATTACTTTATCAGAAACAGACAGCATATATAAATTGCCGCCAAAAGTATCGGTCCTCGTCCCGGTTTACAATGTCGAAAAATACCTCAAACGGTGTATCGACAGTATCCTGACGCAAACCTTCGCCGACATAGAGATAATTATTCTTGACGATGGTTCGGACGACAACTCGTTGCAGATAGCAGAAAGCTATTCCGACCGCCGCATAAGCATTGACTCGCAGCCTCATGGCGGCATAGCCTCGGCCCGAAACCGACTGCTCAGCCTCGCCGCAGGCGAATACATATATTTTGTCGACGCCGACGACTGGGTAGAGCATAATGCGATAGAATGCCTGTTGGAATACGCCGAAAGCTATAGCCTCGACATAACATTTTGCGGCAGGGTAGGCCAAACCACCACCGACAAAGACATTGAAATAATGAATAGGGAACACGCCGTGGCGCGCTTCCTTTCGACTATGGAGCTTTCTTCGGCCATGTGGACCAAGATGGTACGGTCTTCAGTGATAAAACAGCTTGAATTCGATTCCCGGGTTCTGTACGGCGAAGACGGCCTCATGACCTGGCGGCTGATCAACAAGGCCCGCCGCATCGGCCTGACAAACTGCCGGCCATACCATTACAGTGACAACCCCGCCAGCATAACAAACTCATCTTTTTCCGACGCCACCTACTCGCTGCGCCTTGTGTGGGACACCATAGTAGCAGAAACCGCCGCCGCCAGGCCAACCCTCCTCGCCGCTGCCAGGCAGAAGCAACTCTATTGCTACTGCTGGCTCCTTTACACCGCCCTGCGCTCAGGCACCCCGCGCGATAGGCGCATCCAAACCATCCAGGACCACCTCCGAACCAATCGCTCCCTTTGGGGCGCCTCCATTGCCAGCCCCCGGCTACGCTTTCTCACCTGCCTGTCCACCTACTTTTACTCCCCACTGCGCTACCTCCTCGCCGCCCTGCGCTCCAAAATGCCTCCGCTGAGATAAATACTGACACACATCAACATGGCAGAAGAATCACCAAATAAGCGAGTCGCCAAGAACGCCATTGCCCTGACCCTGCGCATGGCGCTCGTCACCGTTGTGGGGCTATTCACCTCGCGCATCGTGCTCGAGGCGCTTGGAGTTGGCGATTACGGCATATATGGCGTAGTAGGCGGTGTAGTAGGCATGGCCTCCTTCTTGAATACATCGATGGCCGGTGCCACCTCCCGCTTCATCACCTTTGAATTGGGCAAGGGCAATACGGCAAAGCTCAAGAACATATTCTCCACCGCCCTCATTATCCACTTCATAATAGCGATTATAGTGGTCGCGCTGGCCGAAACCGTCGGCCTATGGTTTCTAAACCACAAGATGGTCATCCCGGAAGACAGAATGTTCGCGGCCAACGTGCTGTACCAATTTTCCGTGGTTTCGGTGATAGTCGGATTCACCCAAGTGCCCTACGTCGCCGATATCATCGCCCACGAGAAGATGAACATATATGCCTACTTTGAGATTGTCAACGTGGTATTAAAGTTAGCGATAGTCTACCTGCTTCTCATAGTCGATACTGACAGGCTCATCCTTTATGGAGGCCTCACATTTTCAGTGTCGATTATTTCGGCAATGTTCTACCGTTGGTACTGCATCCGCAAATTCCCCGAAGCACGATTTTCAACACATTTCAACCGCCAGACAGCCAAAGAGATGCTCAAATTTTCGGGCTTCGACTTGTATGGTAACTTGTGTGTGGTGGCTAAAACCCAAGGTCAGCCGATAGTTCTCAATCTTTTCTATGGTGTGGTTGCTAATGCAGCGACAAGCATAGCGCTTACCGTGGCGGGCGCAGTAAGCGGTTTGACCACTACCGTCGCCCAGGCTTTCAGGCCGCAGATTATAAAACTATATGCAAAAGACGACATCCAAGGCATGGCTGAAATAATGCGGCAATCGGTAGTTTTTACACTTTTGGCGTTTTCATCCATAGCAATTACAGTTATTGTTGAAGCCCCCGGCATACTATACCTTTGGTTAGGCCAGATTCCCGAATATTCCGTTGAATTCTTACGACTGATTTTAGTTGCCTCGATGTTCAACATTATTGTTAATTGCAATAATATAGCAATACATTCTACAGGGAACATAAAATATATTTCATTTATCAGCGGGACACTATATCTCTTTTGCCCGGTAGGGTCCTATTGCATTATGAAAATGTTTGAAGGAGTTGCACAAACAGTTTATTGTGTAGATATCGCGATGATGTCGTTGGTGTCATTGTTGGGCCTTTTTTTCATTCACAAGCAAATAGCAGCCTTTCCGATGAAGCTTTATCTGCTGGGAATCCTCAAATGCATCATGGCTGTCGGCGTGACTCTAATTTTAGTTTACACAATAAAGAGCAAGTATTTTGCTTATCCCCATTCCCATACGGCCATAGAATCTATTGGTTTCACATCAGTGGTATTTTTCAGTTCCATCCTTGTCTTGGCAATAATCAGCCTTGTTCTGGTGCTGAACAAATCGGAGCGCCATTGGATATACCTTAAAATTCATTCAAAGAAAGGTTAAAACTCTATTCTTCAATTATGCCAAAACTATATAATACGCGCATATCTTTAGATATCCAATCCTTTATCGCGATTTATCTCCAACAACATAAATTAAACCACCCATGCCTGACATAAGTGTAATAGTACCCGTGTACAATGCGGAAAAATATCTGAACAGGTGTATAGACTCCGTATTATCACAGAGTTATAATGATTTTGAGCTGATACTTGTTAATGATGGCTCGCAAGATGGCTCATTGGAAATATGTCAAGAGTTTGCAGAAAAAGATAATAGAATAAGAGTTTTTTCACAAGCAAATTCCGGTGCTTCCGCAGCCCGAAATCATGGCATAGACAAGGCTAATGGAGAATGGATTACCTTTGTTGATGCAGATGACTCTGTGGATTGTGACTATTTGTCAGAATTTGTAGACCTTCGAAGAAAATATCCAAATTCGAAACTTTTTACATGTGGATTACAGATCATATCTGACAAAACTGCATCGGTAAGTTTTGACCACTATACACAATATAAAAGTATTGAGGATTTCTATGGTCAAAACAATGTGTTCCAAATATGCGGGCCATATTGCAAGCTTTTTAACCTGAATATTTTGAAGGTTAATACCATACATTTCTCGAAAAGAATCAGATGTGCCGAAGATTATGGCTTTTTAATTGATTATTTAGGACATATAGATTATATCGCTGTTTCACCTAAATATCTATACAACTATTATAAACATCAGGGGTCTTTATCTTCTTCAGTTTACGACTATAATATTGAAAATTCAGGTTATATATCATTGAAGAAGAAATATGATACATTAATAGGTATAAAACATGGTGCTTCTATCAAAAAACAGCATGATTCATTCTTGGCATATTATTCTTATCGAGTACTGTGCAGCATATATAATCGTGAAGGAATTACCTTGCCGAAAGATGTAAGAATTGGCAGAATTGAAGCATTAGACACAGAAATGCTATCTATTTATAGATATGATAAAAGCTGTACATGGTATTTGAAAATTTTGATTTTTCTTCTTGTGCATCGCAAGTATAAACTATTTGACAAAATACACTTACTACGCATGAAGAGATGAAACGAATATTGCGTAAGTTGCTATGGCGTATATTGGGAATAGACTATGGCCACATATTAAGAGTCATGGATAATGTTTACTTGTCGGAAGATCCATATTCAAAACTCGGAAATAAATCGTATAATAATAATGCTTTGGTTTTCAGATGGGATGATTCTCCGATAAATATAGGAAAATATACTGCAATTGCAAACGGCGTTCGATTCATTACTGATAACGATAAGCACCTGTTAAACGCTATTACTTCTTATCCTTTTAGGCAGAATAAGAATGTTGAAACCAAGGGCATCACAATTGGTAATGACGTGTGGATTGGACAAAACTGCATTATTCTACCAGGCGTGACGATTGGCGACGGGGCTACTATTGCCGCTGGTGCGGTGGTTGATAAGAATGTGTCACCATACACTGTAGTGGGCGGCGTGCCGGCCAGGCTGTTAAAAGAAAAATGCTCTCGAGAGGAAGCTGCTATGATGCAGCGTATTGCATGGTGGGACTGGACAGGTAATGAAATTTCTGAGCGAATGGCCGATTTCAAATTGACATTCTCAGAATTTATTCAGAAATACGGAAAGTAATACTCCTAAAAATGGGTAAAAAATCAATTCTTATCCTTATTGACTCCCTTACCTGCGGCGGGGCGGAAAAGAGTCTGATTTCGCTGCTGCCGTTTCTGGCAGAGAGGGATTATGATATTACTCTGATGGTGATTAAGCCTGGAGGACTTTTTGAACGCTATGTCCCCGGCAATGTAAAACTGATGACGTTCCCTTATCAGCTGCCGGTGATGCGTCGTTCCGCCTTCTCTCTGGCACTCCGACTAATACAAAAAGGCCGAAAAGCGCATGGCGCGGAAATGTATTGGCAATATGCCGGGCGTTATTTGCCGGAACTTAAGGAAGAGTATGATGTGGCCATTGCCTACCAGCAGGGCTTCCCTACATTCTATATAGCGGAGAAAGTTAGGGCAAAGCGAAAATTATGCTGGATAAACGTCGACATGAAATCTGCCGGCTACTCGCCTGCGTTTTGCAAACCGTTTTACGAAAAATACGACCATATCGCAGCCGTTTCTGAAACATTGAAAAATGATATCGTTATCCCATTGTTCTGTAAGGACCGTAATCGGGTTTTTACCTGCCTTGATATTCTCAATGAACCTCTGATACGCAAGATGTCGGATGAGTTTGTTTCTTATCAGAATAAGCGCAAGTGGAATATAGTTACCGTCGGCCGACTTGTAGAACTTAAGGGATACGACATGGCTATCGGTGCAGCAAAGCACTTAAAAGCAAAAGGCATTGACTTCATGTGGCACTTTGTCGGTGGAGGTATCCTGTTCAACCGGCTTCAGGATAGTATTGACCAAAACGGTCTGCATGATTATGTGATACTCGAGGGCGAACAGCTCAATCCCTATCCATTTATTAAGGCTGCGGATATTTATGTGCAGACATCACGATTCGAAGGCTTCGGCCTCACAATCGGTGAAGCAAAAATATTGGGCCGCCCCATTGTCAGTACCAATTTTCCGGTAGTCTACAACCAAATTACCAATGGTGAAAGCGGTCTGGTTGTCGGCATGAGCTCAGAAGATATAGCAGGCGGTATCCTGCACCTGATTTCTGATGAAGCGCTGCGACAGAAACTTATGGCAAGCGTAGCTGCTGAACACAACGCCACGGCCGAAACCGAAAGCGCCAAAGTGATAAAACTAATAGAAGAGGAACACTGATGAAAATAGCCACAATCACCTGCCACGACGTCTATAACTACGGTGCGTCGCTTCAGGCCTACGCCCTGCAGCACTATTTGGAAAGCATAGGCCACAACTGTCAGATAATCGATTATAAGCCGGATTATCTGTCAAACCACTATAATCTCCGCTCGGTTGCCAATCCACGTTTCGACAAACCAATGCTAAGGCAGCTCTATCTGATGGCCAAACTTCCTGGACGCATCGGTTCGCTCAGCCGCAAACGCCGTTTTGACCGTTTCACATCCGATTATCTTCACCTCACCACTACCAGGTACGCATCTTCTGACCAAATAGCTGCAAATTGTCCAAAGGCTGACGTGTATATTGCCGGGAGCGATCAGATTTGGAACACGTTTTTTCAAAACGGTCGTGATAAGGCATTTTACCTTGATTTTGCCAAAGGCAAAGGACGCCTGGTGAGCTACGCCGCAAGCTTTGCCACTGAGAAGATTTTTAACGATGCCGACGACTTTGTCCGCTCCGAATTGAAAAATTTCGATGCGGTATCAGTGCGCGAATCAAGTGCCCTCACGCTCCTTGAAGCCCTTGGCCGCAACGATGGTGCCCTGGTTTGCGATCCGGTATTTTTACTGGAGAAGGAACAGTGGGAAAAATTATCTGAAAAAGCAGAACCACAGAACCCTAAATACGGCGACTATATATTTCTTTACGATTGCGAACGCAGCGAGAAACTTAAAAATATTGCGGTCGCTCTTAAAAAAATGAGCGGATGCAAGATCGTGTCAGTTTCTCCCACAAAAGGACGGTATGCTGACTATGATTGTGAAATGAGCGGGCCTCTCGAGTTTCTTGATTTGCTTGCGCGCTCACGTTATGTTGTCGCAAACTCATTTCATGCCCTTGCCTTTGCTCTCATTTTTCAAAAGCCGTTTTTTATAGCCAACCGTTCCGAAGGCATAAACACCCGCATGCGCGACTTTTTGCAGCTCATATCGCTCAGCAATAGGCTGATTGACAGTTTCGAACAACTGACTTTCACCGACATCGACTACAGCAAGACAGGCGCCACCCTCTCCCTTCTTATTAAAAAGTCCAAAAATTTCCTTGAAGAGCAGACGCTCGTATTGCTATTGTAAATCTCATTTTTTACTTTAAAGAAGAAAATATGAAGAAACGAATCTTCATAAATATGCATTATATGGAAATCGGGGGTGCTGAAAGGGCGTTGCTCGGGCTTCTTAATGCTGTTGACACAGAGCTGGTTGATGTTGACCTTTTCTTAAATCAACATACTGGTGAGTTTTTAAACAAGATTCCTAAAAAAATAAATCTTCTGCCAGAAATACCAGAGTATGGCTCGATAGAGCGTCCGCTTTCATGGACGATAAAAAATAGATTGTTCCGAATGGCCTACGCAAAAATCAAGGGGCGGCTAAAATATCGCAAATATTTAAAGTCTCTATCCGAATCAGAACGAAGCATTGATGGTTCGGCCAGTCAATTTTGGCTTGATGCAATCTCGAAATATTTGCCATCACTTCATTTCTTAGGTGAATACGATTTGGCAATCTCTTTTCTTGATCCTCCTCATATAATACAGGACAAAGTATTGGCGAAAAAGAGAATAGAGTGGATTCATACTGATTTTAGCGCAATACATATAGCCAAGTCTATAGCGTTGCCAAGATGGGATTCCAATGACTATATTGCTTCGATTTCTAGCGATATAACGACCACATTTCTCAAAGTTTTCCCTTCGCTCAAAAGTAAAATATTAGAAATTGAGAACATACTATCGCCGGATGCTATCCGCAAAGAGGCTGATGAATTAGATGCGGCAAAAGAATTTGAGAATTATGGTTCCGGCCTTAATTTGCTTTCAATTGGGCGTTTTTCATGGGCAAAAAATTTTGACAATATACCGGAAATATGCCGACGAATTATTCAGTTTGTTGGGCTAAAGAATATTAAATGGTTCATAATAGGTTATGGCGATGATAGGACTATTCTTCAAAATATCGTCAAAGCTGGAGTTGAAAAAAATGTTATATTACTCGGCAAGAAAAACAACCCTTATCCATATATTAAAGCCTGCGATATTTATGTGCAGCCGTCGAGGTATGAAGGCAAGTGTGTGGCAGTGCGCGAAGCCCAGATATTATGCAAGCCTGTAGCGATAACAAACTACTCAACATCATCGAGCCAAATTAAAAACGGCGTTGATGGAATCATTACGCCGCTTGACAATGAAGGTTGCGCAAAAGCTCTATCTGAGTTCATTGTTGATGAAAAATTTAGAGCTCAGATTTCCGGTTATTTGTCATGTCATGATTATGGCAACGAATCCGAGATATCAAAAATCTACGACTTACTAAACTGATATCATCTATGGTATACAATTTGGCTTTAGCAACTGACAGAAACTACTTACGATTTGTGGCCGTGGTTTTGGCTTCGCTATACGAAAACAATCGAGATGCCGATACTATCATCGTACATTTACTTCTGAATGATGTGCCTGATGATTTGATGTGCCCTCTTGAGAGGCAGGTGGCCGATACAAATATTCACTTGAAATATTATAGTGTTAGCGATATTCAAGAGCGGTTCCCGGTAAAAGTCAGTTGCACCCTTCCTATCACTTCAATGGCAAGACTATTTTTGGCATCTATTCTTCCGCCGGATGTAGACAGAGTGCTTTATGTTGATTGTGACACCATTTTCGTTGGAAGCATCTCAGAGCTTTTCGACCTTGGCTTAGACGGGAAAAGCATAGCAGGCGTGCTTGACACACCCGGCATAGGCGCAAAAACAGGTATTGGTCTTGCGGATACGGATAGTTATGTGAATGCCGGTGTTCTTCTTATCAATTTAGACTTTTGGCGAATCCATAATCTGGAAGGAGCATTTTTGGAATACATTATAAATAAAAAAGGCTCGGTGGTCCATAACGATCAGGGAGTCATAAATGCATTATGCAAAGACTCGAAAAAAGTTGTTGGACCGCAGTTCAATATGCAAACCTCATATTATTCTCATCCGTATGGCTATATTGCCCAAACACAAAGCCCGTGCTATTCTGAATATGAAATTGCTGCCGCAAAAAAACATCCGGTAATTATTCATTTCACTGAGGGTTATTTAGGCAGGCCATGGAGAAAGGGATCAAAACATCCAATGGCAGGCCAATTCCTCAAATATAAGGAGCAGACAGCTTGGGCAAAAACACCTCTTGATGCTGATAATAGAACGATAGCCATTAAAGTGTTGTCCTGGTTCTTTTTGAACACACCAATTCCGGTCTATAAATCCATCGAATCTATTATCGGTTCATTGCAGAGATGTTGGATGAAATTTAGATGAATAATCCACGGCAAGCAAATTGGAAAAGCTGAAATGATTCCCAAAAAAATACATTATTGCTGGTTCGGACGCAACCCGTTGCCAGAATCGGCGCGTAAGTGCATAGCCTCGTGGCGGAAATATCTGCCTGACTATCAGATAATCGAATGGAATGAGGATAATTTCGATGTCAATTCGATTCCATATACCACCCAGGCCTACGAGGCGAAGAAATATGCTTTTGTCAGCGACTATGCTCGATTCAAAATACTATACGAGCACGGCGGCCTCTACTTCGACACCGACGTCGAAGTGATTAAGCCGATGGATGGCATCATTGCCCAAGGACCGTTTATGGGGTTTGAGATTAACCATTGTGCCGTGCGGCCGTGTGGCGCAGTAAATCCTGGATTGGGCATCGGCGCCGAAAAAGGCATGGGCTTATACGCTTCGATTCTAGATTATTATGGCAGATTGTCGTTTCTCAACACAGACGGAAGTTATAACATTACTGACGCAGTTGTGAACATCACCACCCGCGAGCTTGTCAAGGCCGGATTGAAGCAGCACGAGGGCATACAATCTATTGAAGGTATAACCCTATACCCATCAGACTACTTCAATCCATTTGACGATGCCACAGGCCGACTGAAAACGACCCGTAACACTCACACAATTCATTGGTATTCCAAGACGTGGATGGAGGTCAATCCCTGGAGGCAACAGCTTGCAAGGCTTATGCATCGGCTAATCGGAGTAAATGCCATTACCAAGCTCCGCAAATCATTTTCAAGATGATTCCTGCTCAATATTACTCGACTGTATTTCTCTATTTGGTGATAGTTTTGACTCTTATAGCGGCAAATTCAGTTTCACATCAGTCTTATAGCCAAATAAGGAAGTCCCATCATAACGCTTTATTTGCATTGGCCTTGTGCGTGGCGCTGACGCTATGGATAGGCTTTCGCCCAACTAATACTTCATATTTTGGTGATACTTTCTCTTATAAATGGTCATTTTATCTTTATCAAACGCATCAAAAGGCTATTCCCACATATGAGGAAGGCGAATGGCTTTGGAACTATTTCATGTATCTGTGCGCTCAAAGTATCGATGTTTCGGCTTATCTTACGATTGTTGCAGCCGGCTATTTCGGCTTTACGCTTTGGGCTTGCAAACGGCTGATGCCCAATAATGTATTGGTGGCCTATCTGTTTTGCATAGGAGCCCTTTCGTTTTTTACATATGGAACTAATGGCATTCGCAACGGCCTGGCCTGCAGCATCGTATTGCTGATGCTCGCATATATCAACGGCAATGTGCGCGACAAAATCATTGCGTCGATATTGGCCGTTGTGGCTTTCCATATACATAAGTCTACTGCGTTGCCTATAACCATGGCCGTGCTGTCGCTCTTTATCAAATCATTTAAAACGGCCTATATCTTTTGGGTTCTGTCAATCCTGATAAGCCTTGTTGCCGGCGGTGCTGTAACTGCTTTCTTTGCCGGGCTGGGGTTTGACGACCGAGTATCCTATCTGCAGGCCGAAATGGACAGTGATACCTTCTCACGAACCAGCTTTCGCTGGGACTTCCTGCTATACAGCATGATGCCGATAGTGTTGGGATACTATGTAGTAATAAAGCGTGGCATCCGCAACCGCACCTATGAGCTGTTCCTGAACACCTACACGCTTTCAAACGCCTTCTGGGTGATGGTTATACGCGCCAACTATTCAAACCGATTTGCTTACCTCTCATGGTTCATGTATCCAATTGTCTTGGCCTATCCCCTCCTGAAGCTCGACATCTGGGGGCCGCAGCAAGGCAAAAAACTGCGTCTGATTATGCTTGCGCATATCGGCTTCACGTGGTTCATGCAAACTTTATACTGGTAAAAATGAAAACACTTACTATATTTACTCCGGCTTACAACCGCGTACATACTATTCCGCGGACTTATGAAAGTCTATGCCGGCAGACATGCAATGATTTTGAATGGCTTGTCATTGACGACGGGTCCACTGACAACACAAAAGAGTTGGTCGAAGGCTGGATAGCGGAGGGGAAAATCCCAATCCGCTATATTAAACAGGAAAACCAGGGAATGCATGGCGCACATAACACGGCGTATCGCAACATAAATACCGAGCTTAACACTTGTATTGATTCCGACGACTGGATGCCAGACGACGCAGTTGAGAAGATTGTCGGCTTTTGGAAGCAATATGGCTCAGATAAATATGCCGGTATTGTAGGATTAGATCGGATTGAAACAGGTGAAATTATTGGAGCTAAATTTCCTGAGAATTTGAAAACGACTACACTTCAAGGGTATTATGCCCGAGGCGGTAGTGGTGATAAAAAGCTTGTGTATCGTACTGACATCATCAGGCGTTACCCCGAGTATCCACTATTTGAGGGCGAAAGATATGTGGGACTTGCCTACAAATATATGCTTATTGACCAAGATTACCAATTGCTTACAATAAATGAGCCGTTAGTAACGGTCGAATACCAGCAGGATGGTTCGAGCTACAACATGTATCGGCAGTATTGGCTGAATCCAAAAGGCTTCTCTTTCTTCCGTAAAACAGAAATGGTGTGCGCACCGACACTGAAACGCCGGTTCATTTCCTGTGTGCATTATGTAGCCAGCAGCATAATCGCACGAAACGGAAAATTCCTTTGGGAATCTCCACAAAAACTAATGACAGCGCTGGCTATTCCCGGCGGAATAGCACTATATTTTCTAATTCGTCATAAAGTTAGACGTCATGCTAAATTTGATTTCAAAAAATGAACAACGCAGTAAAAGAAGACTTGTATAGATATGAAGGGGCGCGTACAAATGCCTTGACATTAGTCAGGTATGTATTGTTTACTCCCGGATTCAGATATGTGTTCTTTTGGCGTCACGCATCGATGGCGAAGAATATCGTTAGTAAGATTTTCTATAACGTAATGCTGAGGATTTGCATGGAAACATCCGGAATACAAATTCCACCTTCAACAAGGATTGGCCGAGGTTTTCGAATTGTGCATTTCGGCAATATAGTGATAAATCCCCAGGGCTGGCGCATGAGATTTAACTATCCTTAAAGACTTTGTACAGATAGTCAG
>ERZ777011.2741-NODE-2741-length-12997-cov-4.149822_pt1 | contig 12997 bp, 11 predicted proteins | sample MGYA00374964_ERZ777011 | MGnify/ENA primary metagenome ERZ777011 (study PRJEB29310, sample SAMD00008975) | mouse gut metagenome | study: EMG produced TPA metagenomics assembly of the Metagenome analysis of fecal microbiota from mouse which was promoted...
TGATACCGCCAATGCTTACAAACATTTCAATCCACGCTCCCGCGAGGGGAGCGACATAGTATGATATTAGTAAATGGCGAGTAGTCTAAATTTCAATCCACGCTCCCGCGAGGGGAGCGACTCCAAAAATCACTAATTTTATCTAAAAAAGTGATTCTTCTTTAGGCAAATATCAACAAATCATGATGTTGCCTATCATACATAAATAGAAAACTACCGTATTATATTACATTTCTATAGTGCGAACCTCCCTGCTCTTTCATGTCAGCTTACTATTCGCACTGTCTTATATCATCAGGATTCCCTCTGCATCATAAGACGTTTTACTGCCAAAATGCTCAACCTTAGTGCGATAATTGTTCCCAAGATAATAAAAACGCAAACTATCTTCTTTTTCATTAATCAGCGATACAAGACGGTCTTTTAATAATAGCAGCTGTGAAGCATCTAAGATACACTCAAACACGGAATTCTGGACACGCTGTCCATAATTGACACATTCTTTAGCCACTTTGCGCAGACGACTCTTTCCGGCTGCATTTTGCGTCGAAACATCATATGTAATGAGAACCAGCATTCAACCACCTACTTCCATAAAAAGGGCGGATATTCATCAACATCACCCCGAATAGTTCTTGCAAGCAAAAGAGCCTGAACATACGGCACCAGTCCCCACTCAATCTTTTCTTTTAGGTAGGGATGCGTAATTGTTTCTTTCTTATGGCTCTGCCATGCATTGAAAAAGACCTTTCTGCCATCATCGCTCAACAAAACCGCCCCATCCTTTTGCTTTTCAAAATGAATCGCCCGAACCGCCTTTGTATTTATCAGAGTTAAAATAAATCTGTCGGCCAAAACCGGTCTTAATTCCTCCATCAGATCAAGCGCCAGGGACGTCCTCCCCGGCCTGTCCCCATGCATAAATCCAACGTATGGATCAAGACCAACACTTGACAGCGCATTCGCGCAGTCTCCGGCTAGCACTGTATAGGCAAATGACATTATTGCATTTATATTGTCAAGCGGCGGTCTACGGTTTCTTGTTGAAAAGATAAAATCATCCTTCTGGTTTAAGATCATTTCATTAAATACCGAGAAATACTGTTCGGCGGCCTTTCCTTCTACTCCCCTGAGTTCGTCCAGTTTAAGAGTACTGTCTATCTTAGGCAGTGTTTCGTGTAGAACATTAGAAATTTGCTTGAGCCTCTCAGCATCCACGCGATACGCATGGTCACGTAATGTACGTTCTATGCTCCATCTGCAGTTATAAACTTTGCCGACAATCATATTTTTAGCAAACGCAACACTTTTCCCTTCATTATCTGATATTCGATACTGCTCTTTTCTAAGCAGCACATTTCCATATTCTTTGCCTGTCACTCTGGCCCAGAATGTCCCTCTGGGAGAAAAGAAACTCATGCCGATCTTTCGTTCTGCGCAGGCACCCATCAGTGCCGGCGTAGCCCCTTTATATGTGAAACATATAATATTTTCCATTGTATGCAACGGAAACCTGCCAAGCGTCTTTTCACCATCTTGTATCACAATATTTTCTCCATCAAGCGTTAAGTAGCAGCTCTCTGTCATAACATATAACGTATTTAGCAATTTCCGCATATCAACACTCCTACTGCAGTCTCCAGGTCAATATATTCCTAAGTATTTCAGTCATTTGCCTTAATTCCCTGTTCAATATACGTTCTGACATTTACTGCCTTTTGCAGTCTGGGAACGCATAAATCCTCCAGTGAGCATGCTTTACACTTCTTGGCCGGCTTCACATTTGGCGTATACCCTCTTAGAAACAATTCATGCATTTCTTTCGCAGTCTTCTCTACTTCCTGCCGCAGGCCTTCTGTAAATTCGACATAACTGCGCCGTCTGGTCTCACCGTAATACAAATATCCGTCCAGTATATCTGTCTGAAACATTTCTTCCAGGCAGATCGCCTGTGCGCAGAGCTGCAATTCGTCAGCATTATTCTCCTTTGGTATTCCGTGCTTATATTCGACAGGAACCGGATTCCATTTTCCTTCGTAGCCAAACAGGCTGACACCATTTATATTCTGATGAAATTCGACAACATCACACTGTCCGCTCAATCCCAGTTTATGAGAAGAGATCCGCATTCCCCTGACAATCAACAAGTCTCCTCTTTTTTCAAAAGAATCCATGTCATGCGCCTTCTTATGCATCAGTTCTCCGGCAGTCGTTCTGTAATTCTCCGCCCATTGCTGCTCTATATGTATCATTGCCCATTGTCTCCTGCAAAAGGCAAAATGCTGAATCCCGGAAAGCATTAAGTAATCATCTTCAGAATACATTATCAGATCCCTTCTATTTCTTCCAGCGCAAGCCCCGGCAAAGAATCCACTTCTATCTCATAATCCCCAAATTCTTTCGGGTCATCTGTCTTTGCCGTGATCTTGATCAGTCTGTGCACTTTTGCGGAAGAATACTGTCCCATAGGGCAGTTGTGTTTCCACCAGTATACTCTGCACACTTCCATGCTGCCGTCAGGTCTTGCAGAGGAACTGTCGTTTACAAACAATGTACGCAATGCCTCTTTGATCTTTTCCGCGTCTTCGTCGCTGAATCCTGTTTTCTCCGCAAGCTGATGGTTGATGCTGCCTTTTACCACATATAAGGCCGAGTATATTTTATGCTTCATGCCCATTGTATCGGACGACTTTTTCTCTTTCGTCTCGCTGTTGACGCTTTTCGTGATCTGCATACTGTCGATGGAAACCGGTAATACGCTGAACGCAGAATGCACCGAAACCGGTCCTCTCACGCCAACCGATACACTGTCATCTTTAAATGCAAACACCTGCCCGAAGCTGCGCACATCGATCCATTTCTCGCAGGCCGCCTTTGCATAGGCGTCCTTATCTTTATCCTTTAATGCTTTCTGCATGGCCTCATTCTTTTTCGCACGATCCGCAAGACTCCTGCACTCGTCATCGGACCGCTCATCGCTCTGCACGAAAATGGCTTCCCCCATATCCTGCAGTCTGTTTCTGATCTTACGCTTAATGCATACGTCCGATATCTCTCCATACCCGTCATACGTTTCCCGCGGCCTGTTCCCATTCAAAGGGTCCCCGTTTGGATTCGCATTCTTCACCATCACCAGAATTTCAAAATCAATCTTATTTGTAAATTCGCCCATAACCATGTCCTCTCTTTTCTCCTGCATATTCTGTTCTCTGCTGTTTTTTCTTAAATATTCTTGCTGCACCGGCAAATAATGCTTTAAAGTATCTCTTCTTCCGCACTGTCCTTTTTCCGAAATGCCGTCTTCATATATTCCATCTGCTGATAGTAGCCCGGCAGATACATTTCTGTCAGAGCCGCATTATTGAAGCTGCTTTCATCCATGTGTGCCATGATTTCACCTGTCCACTCCTCAAATCTGCTCAGCTCGTAATCTTTCAGTTTCTTTTCATAGGCGACCAGATTCTGTTTGATCGTCATAAATGTTTTGGCCGGTCTGCTGCTATAAGCGTTCCAGTAACGCTTCGCATTGGTCATACGTCTGTCCTTTACTTTTCCGGTCTCATCACGCTCAAACATGGCCCGCTGCTCCATATAATCATATACCGCCAGCAGCCTTCCGAACAAAACATTCCGGTCATTCACATTATCACTCAGGAAATTTTCCATTGTCCTGTTCCCCCTTTCATAATTAAATCGTATCATGGCGCATACCACACACAGTACATCGTTATACCAGACATACTCTTTCTCTTTCGTTGTCGGCGGCATGGAAGCACGCTGTGCGGCCGCCCTGATGATATTGGATGGAATATCCACTTCCTTACCGGTTATGCAGGGCAGCAGTCTTTTGATCGTAGCTCTGATCAGCTTACCGTCTGCCTCCAGCCATTCGGACCGCTGTACACCGAATGCTGCAAGGGCCATATCTCTTGGCGACGGCGTACACTCGCAGGTAACATGCCTTTTACCCTCTTCTGCATTTCCAGCTTTCACAGTCCGGCGCCACTTGCAATGCTGCTGCCAGTTCAGTATTGCGTCCATATATTGTCTGCCGCCCATTTCATCGTAATACACAACGGAGAGCCGTCCTGTTGTCGCTGCGTCCAATGCGATAACTGCAATCTTATCCTCCACCTTTATTTTTCCGGCATAGCCATTGACTGCCTTATTAAATTGCTCTGCAAAATATTTGCCCGTATCATGTTTTGCAGTACCGGTCATCTCGAAGGTATCCAGATCGTCGAAATCCAGATCGAAATCCTCCATGTCGCGGTAGGCATTGACTGAATCCTGCATCAGATCAGGAAGCCGCATATCCCTGTTTATCATCCAGCAGACAATCGCCGACTCATCGCGTGTGTACCCCTGTTTCTGAATCAGCCATCTCAGAGCATTATGTGCTTTCTGCGACACATCATATCCGATACAAGCCGCCTGTTCTTTTGCAGTAAATCTTCCGCGATACGTAAAACCGGATTCATCATTTCCTGAAATTAATTTTGCCTTATCACCGCTGTTCCGTATTTTAGCGGGGTGCTTATCAGAACAGGACTCCATTGCTCCGGACGCATAACACAATTTGATTTCTCCGGTCTTATGCTGATAAAAAGCACTGTATTTCCTGTACAATTCCTGATTCTTCCAGACTTCCTGCGGCATACTGCCGCCCAGAACCCGAAACCGCACATTTGCGCCTGTCTGCCCCAGCCCCTGTATCTTAAAGGCATCCGTAAGCCTGCTCTCGTCATCCAGATCCAGTACTTTGCTCATGACCAGGTCCTGAATCAGTGACTTCCGGTCAAGGTATCTATACACTGCCTCTATCATGGGATGTGTGTACGCAGATTCGGCCCAGTCCTTTAACTGCTCTATGTAGGCTTCATAATACTTTTCCTTGTTATCTCCCGTATACAGCGTATAGTCTCCCGCTATATAACAGAGCTTATCACACAACGGATGTGGTGCAATTCCGCTGCTTCTTGCCGCCGAATCTTCCGTGACCGGAATAATTGTAACCGCATCCCTGCCTTTTTCCAGTTTTCTGGCATCGTGGAAATTCCCCTCTGGGTCGATGATCACCTCAATCTGCGCATTAAAGGTTGAGTGGGAAATCGGCAGCAATACCGGCTGGTCATTCTTATCAACGCCTGCCAGATCTTCATACACATCGTATGTTTCAGCTAAAGTTTTTAGCCACGCCAAACAAGTCACCTCCCTCAAATTCCTGTAGTCCGCTGAAATTCCTTTCAGGAACAAACTCCTTCTGCTTTGCCTCCCGCAGAACCTGTCTGATCTCACATTCCTCGGGCTGCAGAAAATGTACGACGCCATCTTTCATCTGTGCGTTCCAGAGCCGCACAGTCATTTTCCCTTTCTCCTCTTCCCTGACAGCCTCATCCGCATAGGTAATGCCGTGTACCATAATGCCAAAAGACATATCCACGCCATCATATGCCCCTTTTCCCTCCCCGAAGGAACAAGGTTCCACATATCCCTGGCACTCCCTCGCTCCAAGGAAAATATCTCTTCTCCCGCCACGTTCCACCATTCTTCTGGCAATATCATAATGTTTGTTTTCGTTGCGGTCATGGGCCAGATCGTTCCGGTTTTCATTCCATACAAAATGTGCCTTCACCTGATACTCCACATTCCGCAAATACGTATAGAAGGACAGATCATTACCGCCGCTGTATTTGATTGGCCTGATTCCCTTCGACTCCGTCTGGATCGTATTCATAATGCGGCACTCGTCAATGATCCACGTTATGGTAGGTTTCCAGTATATAGATTCCGTGATCCCTTTAAGCGCCTGATAGGTCGGTATCTGATAGCTGCATTTCTCACCTCCCGTCTTAGACAGCGGGTCCGTAAATAATGCATATCTTCCAAACACACTGTATTCAATGATATTAGGCTTGTCCATTCTCTCCCATCCTTTCTTTTTAAAATATCAATGTCTCCCACTCCGGTGTGATTCCATACTCCATATGGTAAGCCCCGAGTGCTGCCACCATATAAAGATCAGGTATCTTATCGCTTACCTCCTGTATCAGTCCTTCATATTTGTGCAGCAGGTTAGCCCGGACATTTACGGTATATCTCTGTGCCTGCCGTATATATGCTTTTGTTTCTGCCATATCAGATGTTGTCTGAATCGCTTCTATGATCTCCACGCCTTTCTTATATGGCACAATTACGCCAAAAGAATAGTCGTCAATCACCCTATACTCCTTCCCGGCTGTCTTGTATGCCTGATTCATCTGATTCTTTCTATCTTCATCTGCCGTTCCGAATCCTATCGAAAGCAGCTCCAGAATGTTTCTGTCCAGTTCTTTGAGTGGAAAGTTCATTTTATCAGACGCGCTCAAGTAGACATCGCTATAATATCTGTCCATCCATTCGGGCATCAACAGACTGTCCTGACAGCTGCTGTTACCGTACTGATAAAGCACACTTTCCGTCGCTCTTATTGCCTGTTGCAACTCCTCCATATTCCCGGTATTTTCATCTTCCAGCGTAATCAGATGAAGCAGCCCGTATTCCATCTCACCGTTTCTGTTACAACGCCCCGCAGTCTGCGCCAGACTGTCCAGTCCCGCCATAGAACGGTATACGCATGCAAAAGAAATATCTACGCCTGCCTCAATCAGATTCGTACTGACCACAACGATTGTGTCCTGCTTCTTTTTCAGTATCTGCTTGATTGATTTAATCTTGTCACTCCGATGTGCCGCACATAAATTCGTGGTCAGATATTCCACATTGATATTACTTGCTTTTAGCAGATCGTACAGCCTCCTTACCGCTGATTTTGTATTCAGCACGACCAGAATCGACTTATACTGCTCCACCTGCTGCGCAATTTCATCCCGCAGATGTTCAAATGTATATTTCTGATCTGTTCCCGGTACATGGATCTTCACACGGTCAAATTTGCGAAACCAGCCGTCCGCATTCTGTATCATATATTTTGGCTCGCTGTAGCAGACCGGACATTCTGCCTGTTCCAGCGTTGGCTGTGTCGCAGTGCACAGAATAATGTTTGTATTGCATACGCCATTCAGGAAATTCATCATATAGTTAAACGTATGCACACATTTCAGCGGCATCGACTGCACTTCGTCAATAATCACAACCGCATTGACAAGCCGATGCATTCGCCGGATCGACTCGCTTTTATCTGCAAAAAGTGTATTCATAAGCTGCACGAACGTCGTACAGATAAACGGCGCTTCCCAGTTTATATCAAATTTTGAGAGTTTACCGGCTCTATAGTCTTCGCTCTCTGTTTCCTCATTCCTGATGACAGAAGAATGATGTTCCAATATCCATTCGTCATTACCGATTGCCTCTCGAAATACCTGCGCATTTTGTTCCGTAATACTAATATAGGGTGAAACGTAAATAATACGTTCCGTCTCCGGATGCCGCCTGCAATACTCTAGCGCATAGGCCAGGCTGCTAAGTGTCTTTCCGCCGCCGGTCGGAATCGGCAGGCAATAGATTCCTGCCGGATATTTTGCAAATCGTCTGCATTCATTTTGCAGGGCGTCTCTAGCTTCAAATATGTCTCTTTCTTTATCACTGAGTTGAGAAGAAACGACAGCTCGTAGCTTTTTATGCATATATACTTCAAAGTTTTCACCGGCCTTCTTAAAAGTTTCTTCCGCACAAAAATCAGACTGCTTTGTCATCGTATCTACATTATTCATAAAATCAGAGGTCGCTTCCCAGTCCGAATCAATTAAGATCGATAAAATCAATCGCTGCAGGCAGGAAAGCAGGAAAAATTTGCACTCGCTCAATTTTTTCTTCGCTTCCTGATGATTTTGATTACTTTTTGAAACCAAAACCGGCTGAAGTACGGCAAATATCCTTTTTATTTTCTCTAAAACCAAATGAAATTCATTAGAGGAATCATTAAAAATTTTATCCGGCTCATATGCCGCCAGATAATCCTTTTCTGCATTATGACATGCCTCATCATAATCATCAATCTTATACAATTTCTTTGAAAATATATCTGCGTGTTCTATATCAACGCTGTCGAATATGCCATGATGTGCCGCCACCGCATAAGCAATCATTTCAACCATATATTTTAAATTGCCAGAATCACTATGGTACATATCATAAATATACTTTGCCCCTGTAGATGCATGTGCAATGCTGCCCCTTAGCTTCTGCCTGCTCTTTTCATCCAGATGCAGGTAATCATCGAATGTCTGCTTGTTCTTCCCTATATCATGCAGTATGCCGCATAATGTCATGATCCGGGCAAGACCACATCGCTCTCCCTTCCTGCCACATAAAAATGCTGTCTTCTCTGTATGCTCCGCTACGGATTCTTCTCTGTTTAGTCCATCGTCTGAAATATGTGCAATCAAGTAGCTTTCCCTTTCATTTCATGTTGACCATGACGTCAATTTCAAATACTTTCAATAGAAGTGTAGTTAATAGTTCTACTATATAGATAAGTCTAAGACTGTTTGGAGAACTTGTCAAGAACAAATTTAATGGGACTTGATAAATCTATTTTAATCGCATAAAATATCTATGTCGCTTATTAAAGTGTACGCTGGAATAAGTGTGGATTGAAAGATTAGTAGTGTTGTTACAGTTTTATTATGGCGGCAGGTTCAGCCTGCCGCCACACATGAAGATATTTCCTTTATGTTCTTTCGGAAAAGATTCAGAATCTGAAAGATATGAGTGTATTCACAAGCTGCGGCGGTACGAATTAATTAATCCCCGTAATCCCCGGCTTCCCGTCTACAGATTGGAAGATGATATTAGGCGTGGCATCTCCCATAATAAAGCCTGCCTTCGTTTCCTCCAGTGCTGAAACGTCTACCGCCGCAATTACCGCACATCTCTCCTCCGTAAAAATGACATCAACGCCCAATTCCATAAAAGCTTCTCTGCTTTCAACAACCTCACCGTTTACTGCAAGCGGGTAAGCGCACAGATCTGCAAGCGCCTCCAGATCCTGATCGGCCATCGCCGCCTGAATCTGTTCTGCAAATGCTGCTTCGCCCCCGGCTCCTTTTTCCTCCACATCAACATTAGAATCGTTCGTCTCTTCCGCTTCACTCTCTGACGGTTCGTTTTCTGCCTCTGCCTCCACTGCCGGGTCATCCTGCGCAGGCAGGACATTTCCTGTTGTCTGTGCTCCGCATCCCGCACAGGCAAATGCCATGATTCCTGCTGCCAAAATCAACTTCCATTTTTTCATAAATTTTCCTCCTGATATTATGTTTTTTCACTTGCTGAGTCTGCACCCATTTTATCCCGTCGGTATTTTAGCGTCAATTTCACTTTTTCGCATTTTACGGCCGATTCTTCACAATCAGGCGTGAACTTCATGGTTGAATCGGTTGATAAACCTGTTTAACCTAGGTATAATTTTTAGTGATACTCTGAGAGGATAAGCATATATGAAAATAACAATTTGTGACGACAGCATCAAAGATCTGCTTAAAGTAGAAAAAATACTATTAAAATATAAAACACTATATCCGGACAAAGACTTTGAACTTGAGAAGTCCTCTGATCCGTCCAGACTGTACCATAAGATATCGGAAGGAAAGCTGGCGGATATCTATATATTAGACATGCTGATGCCGGGACGGACAGGTATTGATCTCGGCAACCTGATCAGAGAAGCCGGCGGCGAAAGCATAATCATCTATATTACCGCATCAGATGACTATGCTCTGGAGGCTTACGGGGTACATGCAGTAAGGTATCTTCTAAAGCCGATCGATGAAAATAAATTGTTTGAAGCGCTTGATTATGCCCTGTCTTACACAAAAGTAAAAACGGAACCCCTGTATCTGATCAAGACGAAAGACGGCTTAATCCAGCGGCCTTATTCCGGAATAGAATATATTGAAAACGCCAGCCGGAGGCTGGAAGTGCATCTGTCCGGCGGGGAAGTCCTTAAAACCCTTTTCATCCGCAAATCTTTTGAAGAAGAGATCCGGGAAATTGCGGAGAAACCCAATTTTCAACAGATCCATAAGTCTTTTCTGATCAATTTCGATTATGTAAAACAGTTGACGCAGGACAGCGCGGTTATGGAATCCGGCAGGCGGCTTCCGGTCAGTAAGTCGAGAGCCGCAGAAGTCAAACGGGAATATCTGCTCTTTGTTTCCGGAAAATACAGGTAGGTGAACGGCATGATTTATGTTAAAGACATCTCATATATGTTAAGCCATGTATTCTTTATGGTATTTATCTATCTGTTCTCGATACATCGTTATTCCAAAGGGAAAACGATCGGCATCTGTCTCGCTGCCAGTCTGGTGATGAATGTGCTGGACTACTTTAAGCTGAACCTGTTTGCCGACAGCCCTCTGTTTTACTTCTTTTCAACGCTTGCACAGATTGCCGTGGCGCAGTTTACGGGATTGTTTGTCTCCCAAAAAAGAGACAGTAAAATGCTGTTCATCAGTCTCAGCGCCTCCAATTATGTAATTGTAGGCAGTATAACGGCCTCCATCCTATATATCCTTACCGGCAGTGTCTTTGCGGCAATTGCCGGAAATCTCGCCATGCACCTTGTGATCCTGCTGGTGCTTTTCTGTAAAATAGGCAATATTTTTCATCAATTCTGCGAGCGGGACCTGGCAAAAAGCTGGTGGGGATTGTGCCTGATTCCCGTATTTTTCTTTTGCAGTTTCTCCTGCCTTGCCTTTTTTCCCCACACGCTTTATGAGCATCCGGAAAACATTCTTGTCAGTATTTTTTTAATGATTACAATGCTGGTTTCCTATGTCGCGGTATTGCGCTATCTGGACAGCGAGACGAAACAGGCAGAGGAATATTGGAAAAATGTGATGTTTGAATCCTACATCAAAGGATTGGAGAGTCAGAACTATCTGGTGGAGCAGTCGGAACAGAATCTCAAAATATTGCGGCATGATATGAGACACTATTCCATGATGATCAGTTCCCTGTTAGATCAGGCGGAATATGATGAAATCAGAAATATAGCCGGGCACATCAGTGAAGTGATAGACGAAAACAAAGTCAACCGGTATTGTGAAAATCTGATCGTCAATTCGATTCTCATGAAAATGGCGCAACAGGCACAGTTCCTTCATATTGATTTACATTTAGATGTCCTGATACCAAAGCAAATCCCGGTCAATGAATATGAATTTGCCATGGTCATCGCCAATCTGTTAGAAAACGCATTATTCGGTCTGCAAAATATCGCGCGGCCGAAGCAATATGTAGATGCGAAAATACATTGTACACAGGAATATCTGTTGATCGATATAGAAAATGAATGTGAAGCGGAAATTCATTTTGATTCTCTGACCGGGCTTCCCAAAAGCCGGAGAGGCAAGGGACACGGGCTTGGAATGCAGAGCGTGCAGGCTTTCTCCGATAAACTGGGCGGAAATATTGACTGTTCCTGCGAGAATAACCGCTTCCGAATCATACTGTTTGCGAAGTTTACACCACATACTGCATAAAAAAGCAGATCCTATGATCCGCTCTTTCTCAGTACATTCTCTATGCGCTCGTGCAGGTCCTGTGTTTTAAAAGGTTTGAGAATATAATTATCCGCCCCCAGCATAAAACTTTCCAGAACCGTATTCTTATCGTTCTGCGACGTAAGCATGATCACAGGAATATCCTTGCACTCCTCCATTTCCCGAATCTCGCGCAGCGTCTCCACACCATCCTTGGATGCCATCCGGACATCCAGCAGAATCAAATCGGGCTGATTTTTCTTCAAATACTGAAGCGCACGTACACCCGAATTTAAAGGTATAACCTCATATTTATCCTTCAGTGCCTGCTCAATTGTCGCCAGACTGATGCTGTTATCGTCCACAGCCAGTATTCTACGTTTGATACCCATTTGTTTTTCCTCCTATCCTATTTCTTCTATCAACTCACGCAGCAGCTGCTCCGCCGCGTCATCTTCATATAATTTGAGCTGTTCTTTTACCTTCTGGAGCGCCGCTTCCGTTTCGGTTTCCAGTCTGCATTCCAGAATCTCTTCTACTTTGTGCGCGCACTCTTTCGCCTGGAAATCTTCCAGACTGGCTAACGCCGACTCAATTTCCCGTAACAGTTCTGCCTTTTCGATCTCTTTCTTTTCGCTGATCGTTTCTTCCGCTTTCCGGTTTTCATCCAGATACGCCTGTATGTATTCCAGTTGTTCCTCATATTCGGCCAGAAGCCTCGGGACACGGCCGTCAACAAATTCCAGGTCCCCTCTGTTCACCGCTTTTTCCTGCTCCTTGGCTCTGCTGGAAAGCCGCATTGCACCCACATTTGCAGAGGCGCTCTTTAAGGCATGAACCTCGATTCCATAGCCTTCGTAATCCCGCTCTTCCCACAGTTCCTGCAGAACGTTCAGCTTACGTCTTCCGTCCAGACAGTACAGTTTCAGAAGCTCGTTGTACTCCTCAAGACTTCCGGCATAGTGTCCGGCCACTTCATCCGTATCGATGCCTTCAATTATAATTTTCTGCAGTATGTCGTTATTTGCCTGCAGATTATCAATCCACGATCCGCCTGCCATCCGTCTGTCTTCCGGTATCCATTTCAGAAGTACCATATGCATGGCTCTTCTGTCAATCGGCTTCGTGATAAAATCCTGAAATCCGTTGGCAAGAAAATTCTCCCGCACACCTTCCATGGCATTGGCCGTCAGCGCAATCACCACCGGCAGTCTGCCGTTATCACCACAGTCATTCCGAATCCTCTGCACCGCTTCGATCCCGTCCATCATGGGCATCATGTGATCCATAAAAATAATGTCAAACTGCGTCCTGTGCACAAGCTCTATTGCTTCCATGCCGCTTTCGGCCTCTGTAATTTCGATCCCGTAGGTCTGTAAAAAAGACCTTGCAACTTTCCTGTTGATCAGATTATCGTCTACCACCATCACCTTGTAGTCTTTCACGGTAAACGGTTCCAGCGGCACCTCCGGCCTAGCCTCCGGTTCCGGAACCTCTGATAAAGGTCTTGC
>ERZ777011.2744-NODE-2744-length-12968-cov-3.229149_pt1 | contig 12968 bp, 12 predicted proteins | sample MGYA00374964_ERZ777011 | MGnify/ENA primary metagenome ERZ777011 (study PRJEB29310, sample SAMD00008975) | mouse gut metagenome | study: EMG produced TPA metagenomics assembly of the Metagenome analysis of fecal microbiota from mouse which was promoted...
GAGGAGGCCATGGCCGCCGTGGAGCCCAGGCGGAAGTCCGCCCCCATGCGCTACGAGGCGATACGCCTTCTGTGCACCATTGGCAGCGCCCTGTCCAGCGACCTATGCTACTTCACCGGCGCATCGCCCCAGACCCTGCGGAGCCTGGAGAAGAGCGGGCTGGTGACCATGACCGCGGAGGAGGTGCTTCGGGTGCCCCGGCCTGAGAGACGGGACACGGGTCCCATCGTCCTCAGCGAGGAGCAGCAGGCGGCCTACGACAGCCTCATCACCCGCATGGACCAGGGGCAGGCGGCCTGCGCCCTCCTCTACGGCGTCACCGGCAGCGGCAAGACCTCCGTCTACATCCGCCTGCTCCAGGAGGTGGTCCGCCGGGGAAAGCGGGGCATGATCCTGGTGCCGGAGATCGCCCTGACCCCCCAGATGATGGCCCGGTTCGGGGACTGCTTCGGGGACCGGGTGGTGATGCTCCACAGCGGACTGCGGATGTCGGAGCGGTATGACCAGTGGAAGCGGGTCCGCCGGGGGGAGGTGGACGTGGTGCTGGGCACCCGCAGCGCCGTGTTCGCGCCCCTGGAGAACCTGGGCATGATTATTCTGGACGAGGAGCACGAGAGCAGCTACCAGTCGGAGAACCCGCCCCGCTACCACGCCCGGGACGTGGCCAAGTTCCTCTGCGCCCAGCAAAACGCCATTCTGGTGCTGGGCTCCGCCACGCCGTCGGTGGAGAGCACCTTTCAGGCCCAGCGGGGGGTCTATCAGAAGCTGATCCTCCGCTCCCGGTACAACCGCCAGCCCCTGCCTCGGGTGGTGATCGCGGACATGCGGGAGGAGGTCCGCGCCGGCAACGCCGGCACGATCAGCGCCCCCCTGCGCCGGGAGCTGGAGAAGAATCTGGCCAGCGGGGAGCAGAGCATCCTCTTTATCAACCGCCGGGGCAGCAGCCGGATGCTGCTGTGCGGCGAGTGCGGGGAGGCCCCCCAGTGCCCCCGGTGCAGCGTGCCCCTGACCTACCACAGCGCCAACCGGCGGCTGATGTGCCACTACTGCGGACACTCCGAGCGGATGCCGGAGAAGTGTCCGGAGTGCGGGGGCCTGATGAAGCAGGTGGGCGCGGGGACCCAGCGGGTGGAGGAGGAGCTGCGGGAGCTGTTCCCCGGGACGGAGGTGCTCCGCATGGACGCGGACACCGTGTCCGGCAACCATGAGGAGCTGCTGGGACGGTTTGAGCGGAAGCGAATCCCCATCCTTGTGGGCACCCAGATGGTGGCCAAGGGGCTGGATTTTGAGAATGTGACCCTGGTGGGGGTGCTGGCGGCGGATCTGAGCCTGTATGTGGACAACTTCCGGGCCGCCGAGCGGACCTTCAGCCTGCTCACCCAAGTGGTGGGCCGGGCGGGACGGGGGAGCAGGGACGGCCGGGCGGTGATCCAGACCTTTACCCCGGACAACGAGGTCGTCACCAGCGCGGCGGCCCAGGACTACAACAGCTTCTATGTCTCGGAGATCCGCCTGCGTCGTGCCCGGCGGTACCCGCCCTTCTCGGATCTCTTCACCCTGACGGTGACGGGCACGGAGGAGGGGGCGGTGCTCCGGGCGGCGGCCCAGCTGCGGGAGGGTATGCGGGCCGGCCTGCGCTATCCCACGGCCGCCAACATGTCGGTGGAGATCCTGGGGCCCGCCCCGGCGCCGGTGGTGAAGGTGAACAACCGCTACCGCTACCGGCTGGTCTGGGTGGGGCGCAACGACCACGCCACCCGGGAGCTGCTGGGCTACTATATCCGGGCGTTCCACCAGCAAAAGGAGAACAGGGGAATGAACCTGTTTGTGGACTGCAACGGGGAGGACTGACCGCCTCCCACCAAAAAAAGGGAGGAAAACGGTTTCATTCCGCCCGAAGGAGGACAAAATAATCATGGCAATCCGAAATATTGTGATTCAAGGGGATCCCCTGCTGACCAAGCGGTGCCGGCCGGTGACGGAGTTCAACGCCCGCCTCCACCAGCTTCTGGACGACATGAAGGACACCCTGGCAGAGGCCCAGGGCGCGGGACTGGCCGCCCCCCAGGTGGGAGTGCTCCGCCGGGCGGTGGTAGTGGTGGACGATGAGGACCAGATGGTGGAGCTGGTGAACCCGGAGATCGTGAGTGAGTCCGGGGAGCAGACCGGCCCGGAGGGCTGCCTGAGCGTCCCGGGCAAGTGGGGCATGGTCACCCGGCCCTACCGGGTGAAGGTCCGGGCCCAGGATCGGTTTGGCGCCTGGTTTGAGCGGGAGGGGGAGGAGCTGACCGCCCGCTGCTTCTGCCACGAGATCGAGCACCTGGACGGCCACCTCTATGTGGAGCACATTGACCACTTCCTCACCGAGGAGGAGCTGGAGGAGTATTTTGGCGAGGAGGACGGAAAGTGAGCCTGCGGATCGTATTTATGGGCACTCCCGCTTTCGCTGTGGAAACCCTGCGCCGTCTGGTAGAGGACAAGTGGGATGTCTGCGCCGTGTACACCGGCCCGGACAAGCCTAAGAACCGGGGGATGAAGCTGCTGCCAACGCCTGTAAAGGAGCTTGCCGTTACAGCGGGGATCCCGGTGTACCAGCCGGTTTCCTGCCGGGACGAGGCGACGCTGGACCAGCTGCGGGACCTTGCGCCGGACGTGATCGTGGTGGCGGCCTACGGAAAGCTGCTGCCGGAGGCGCTGCTGAACATCCCGCGGCTGGCCACCATCAACGTCCATTCCTCCATCCTGCCTCAGTACCGGGGGGCCGCGCCCATCAACTGGGCGGTGCTCAACGGGGACGAGGAGACCGGCGTAACCATCCAGTATATGGCTCCCCAGCTGGACGCGGGGGACATTCTGCTGGTGAAGACCACCCCCATTGATCCCCAGGAGGACGCGGGGGAGCTCTATGACCGTCTGGCGGCGCTGGGCGGGGAGGCGGCCAGCGAGGCCCTCCGCCAGCTGGAGGCCGGCACGGCCGGCCGCACCCCCCAGGTCTACGGACCCCAGTACCAGTACGCCTCCATGCTCTCCCGGGAGATGTCCCCCATGGACTTCACCCGGCCCGCCCGGGAGCTGGTCAATCAAGTGCGGGGGTTGATCCCCTGGCCCTGCGCCACCACGGAGGTGGCCGGGGTGCGCTGGAAGGTGTTCCGGGCCCACGAGGGGGAGGGGACGGCGAAGACGCCGGGTACCATCCTCTCCGCCGGCCAGGACGGCATTGCCGTGGCCTGCGGGGACGGGAAGAGTCTGGTGATTACCCAGCTCCAGGCGGACGGCGGACGGCGGATGGCCGCGGGGGACTACCTGCGGGGGCATCCGGTGGAAGTGGGATAGAACCTGCCCAAAGGGCGTTTGAAAGTTTTTTGATTCCTTTCCCTTGCAGGAAAAAGGAACAGAATAATAAGGAAACAGGAAAATGCGTTTTTACTACGACTCTATCTACTGGATCATTCTGATTCCAGTATTACTGCTGTCCCTGTACGCGCAGATCAAGGTCAGCTCCAGCTTCCGGCGCTACAGCCGGGAGCGGAACCGGCGGGGCGTGACGGGGGCCCAGGCGGCCTACGCGGTCCTTAAGGCCCACGGCGTCCACGACGTGGCCATCCGTTCCTGCCGGGGAGAGCTGACGGACCACTACGATCCCCGGGACAACGCCATCTATCTCTCCGAGCCGGTGTACAACGCCGCCACCGTGGCGGCGGTAGGGGTGGCGGCCCACGAGGCGGGCCACGCGGTGCAGTACGCGATGGGGTACGGTCCTGTGCGCCTGCGCACGGCCATCATCCCGGTGACCCAGTTTGGGTCCAAGTTCGCCTTTATAGCCCTGATGCTGGGGCTGGCGCTGTACTCCCAGCCCATGTTCGGCCTGGGCATCATCCTCTTCGGCGCTACCACGCTGTTCCAGCTGGTGACCCTGCCGGTGGAGTTCGACGCCTCCGCCCGGGCCCTGGGGACCATCGACGGCACGGGGCTGCTGGAGGAGGAGGAGCGGCAGGGGGCGAAAAAGGTCCTCACCGCCGCCGCGCTGACCTATGTGGCCGCTCTGCTCATGAGCCTGCTGCAGCTGCTGCGCTATCTGCTCATCTTCGCCGGGCGGGATAACCGGAGGCGCTGATGGGGAGCGGAAGAGACGCGGCCCTGGAGGCCCTCACCGCCTGCCGCCGGCTGGACGCGTGGTCCGACGGCAGCATGAAGGCCGCCTGCCGGGGCCTGGACAGGCGGGAGGCGGCCCTGTGCGCCCGGCTGGCCTATGGCGTGCTGCAAAACAGGGCCCTGATGGACTTCTACCTGGGCTCCTACTGCGCCTTCGCCAAGCTGGAGCCTTTTATCCGGGACGTGCTGCGGCTGGGGGCGTATCAGATTCTGTATATGGACCGGGTGCCGGACAGCGCGGCCGTGAACGAGGCCGTGGAGACGGTGAAGCGGAAGAAGCGGCAGCGGTCGGCGGGACTGGTCAACGCCGTCCTCCGGCGGCTGAGCCGGGAGAAGGCGAACCTGCCGCCTCTGCCGGCGGGGGACCGGGCGGACGATTTGGCCCTGCGCTACAGCCACCCCCGCTGGCTGGTGGAGCGGCTGCTTGACCTGCTGGGCGGGGAGGAGGCGGAGGCCTTTCTCCGCCTGGACAACGAGAGCGTCCCCACGGCCATCCAGCGCAACCCTCTCCGGTGTACGGCCCAGGAGCTGACGGACCGGCTGGCGGAGAGCGGGGGCCGCGTGGAGCCCCACCCCTGGCTGCCGGACTGCTGGCTCCTCTCCGGCGGCGGAGATCTGGAGAGCATGTCCGCCTTTCAGGAGGGGTTCTTTCAGATCCAGGACGCCGCCGCCCGGGGGGCGGCGCTGGCCGCCGGGCTCAGGCCCGGGGACCGGGTGCTGGACGTGTGCGCCGCGCCCGGCGGGAAGAGCTTCGCCGCCGCCATGGCCATGGAGGACCGGGGCGAGGTGATAGCCTGCGATATCCACCCCCACAAGCTGGCGCTCATCCAAAAGGGGGCCGCCCGGCTGGGGCTGACGTGTGTCCATACGGAGCTGGCCGACGGCCGGGAGCGGCGGGAGGCGTGGGCGGAGGCCTTTGACGTGGTCCTCTGCGACGTGCCCTGCTCGGGCCTGGGGGTGATCCGGAAAAAGCCGGATATCCGCTATAAGGACCCCGCCGCCCTGGCGGGACTGCCCAGGGTGCAGCGGGCCATTCTGGAGAATGCGGCGGGGGATGTGCGTCCGGGCGGCGCGCTGCTCTACGCAACGTGTACGGTCCTGCGGGAGGAGAACGAGGACGTGGCGGAGGACTTTCTGGCCCGCCACGGGGAATTTCAGAAGGAGCCCTTCTCCCTGCCCGGTTTGGAGGAGGAGAACGATGGAGCGATGCGCCTGTGGCCCCAGCGCCACGGGACGGACGGCTTCTATGTGTGTAAAATGAGGAAGAGATGAGCGCAGACATACGATCCATGACCCTGGAGGAGCTGACGGAGGCCCTGGGGGAGATGGGGGAGCCCGCTTTCCGGGGCCGTCAGGTGTTCGCCTGGCTCCACCGGGGGGTCCGCTCCTTCCAAGAGATGAGCGACATATCCAAGTCCCTGCGGGAGAAGCTGGGGGAGCGGTTTTTCCTCAGCGGTCCCGCTGTGGCCAGAAAGCAGGTGTCCCAGGCGGACGGCACGGTAAAGTACCTCTGGGAGTTTCCCGACGGCAACTGCATTGAGACCGTGCTCATGCGCTACCGCCACGGCAACACGGTCTGCATCTCCAGTCAGGTGGGATGCCGCATGGGCTGCGCCTTCTGCGCCTCCACCCTGGGGGGCAGAGTGCGGGATCTGACGGCGGGGGAGATGGCGGAGCAGGTGATCTTCACCCAGGCGGACAGCGGCCTGGAGGTGTCCAACATCGTGCTCATGGGCATCGGCGAGCCCATGGACAACCTGGACAACGTGCTGCGGTTTCTGGAGCTGGTGAACCACCCCCAGGGTCTGAACATCGGTATGCGGCACATCAGCCTCTCCACCTGCGGGGTCATCCCCGGCATCCGCCGTCTGGCGGAGCTGGGATTGCAGCTGACGCTGTCGGTGTCCCTCCACGCGCCGGACAGCGAGACCAGAAGCCGGATCATGCCCGTGAACCGGGCCTACGGCGTGGAGGCGCTGTTCGGGGCCTGCCACGAGTACTTCCAGAGGACAGGCCGGCGCATCAGCTTTGAGTACGCCATGATCGACGGCGTCAACGACGCGGACTGGCAGGCGGATCTGATCGTCAGGCGGCTGCGGGGGATGCCGGGGCACGTGAACCTGATCCCCCTCAACGACGTATCCGAGAGCCCCTTCAAGCCCAGCCGCCGGACCCGGCAGTTCCAGCGCCGGCTGGAGAGCCAGGGCGTCACGGCCACCGTGCGCCGGAGCCTGGGCGGGGACATCGACGCCAGCTGCGGCCAGCTGCGCCGGAAAGCAATGGAGAAAGAGGGACAGTGACTATGATGAACGTATGGGGTATGACCGACATTGGTCTGATCCGCAGCGAAAATCAGGACGCCTACGCCGTCCGTGCGGAGGATGGATTTACCGTGTGCGTGGTCTGCGACGGCATGGGCGGACCCGGAGGGGGCCGGCTGGCCAGCTCCCTGGCCGTGGACGCATTCCTCTCCTCCTGCATGGCCAATCTCCGGCCGGACATGACGGCCCAGCAGGTCCAGGAGGTGGCGGAGTTCGCCGTGGCCGCCGCCAATACGGCGGTCTACGAGCGCTCCGTCCGGGACGGGCAGCGGGGCATGGGCACCACCCTGGTCTCCGCTGTGGCTTGGGGGGAGCAGGCTCTTCTGAGCAACGTGGGGGACAGCCGGGCCTATGTGATCCGCTCCGGGGGGGACGGCATCTCCCGGGTCACCAAGGACCACTCCCTGGTGGAGCGGCTGGTGGACAAGGGGGCCATCACGGCGGAGGAGGCCCGCAGCTACCCGGGCCGCAACCTCATCACCCGGGCCCTGGGGCCGGATCCGGAGGCGCTCAGCGACAGCTACCTCATTGACCTCCGGCCGGGGGACTACCTCCTGCTGTGCACCGACGGTCTGGTGGCCACGGCCACGGACCAGGAGATGGAGCGGGAAATTCTGCGGGGGGACGACAACGCCTGCCTGGACCGGCTGCTGGACATCGCCAGAGGCCAGGGCGCGCCGGACAACGTGACCGCCGTGCTGCTGCGGCAGCAGTGAAGAGAAAGGACGCTTGACTATGGAACGATACATAGGAAAGATGCTGGATAACCGCTATGAGATCCTGGAGGTCATCGGAACCGGGGGCATGGCGGTGGTCTTCAAGGCCAAGTGCCACCGGCTGAACCGTCTGGTCGCCATCAAGATGCTCAAAAGGGACCTGAGCGACGATGCGGAATTCCGCCGCCGGTTCCACGATGAGTCCCAGGCCGTAGCCATGCTCTCCCACCCCAACATCGTGGCGGTGTACGATGTGAGCCGGGGGGGCGACATGGACTATATTGTCATGGAGCTCATCGACGGCATCACCCTCAAGCAGTACATGGCCCGGCGGGGGAAGCTCAACTGGCCGGAGGCCCTCCACTTCATTACCCAGATCATGCGGGGCCTTGGCCACGCCCACAGCCGGGGCATCATCCACCGGGACATCAAGCCCCAGAACATCATGGTGCTGCGGGACGGCACGGTAAAGGTGATGGACTTCGGCATCGCCTGCCTCTCCAACGGCTCCAACCCCTCCAATGAGGCCATTGGCTCCGTCCACTATATCTCCCCCGAGCAGGCCAAGGGGGAGTACACCGACAACCGCAGCGACATCTACTCCGCCGGCGTGGTGCTCTACGAGATGCTCACCAGCCGCCTCCCCTTTGAGGGGGACAGCCCCATGGCCGTGGCCATCCAGCACTTCAGCGCCGTGCCCCTGAGCCCCCGGGAGCTGAACCCGGACATCCCCGAGGCCCTGGAGCAGATCTGCATGAAGGCCATGACCCCGGACCGGAACCGGCGCTACATCTCCGCGGACGAGATGCTCTCAGACCTGGAGGCCTTTCGGAAGGACCCCACGGTAAGCTTCGACTACTCCGCCGAGGACCTGCGCCGGGAGCGGGACCGGGAGGACGAGCCCACCCAAAATATCCCCAACGTGGGCGCGGCCCGGCCCCGGCCTGTCCGCTACGCGCCGCCCCCTCCGGAGGAGGACGACGAGGAAGACGAGCGGCGCGGGGGCGGCTGGTGGAAGGCATTGCTGCTCATTGTCCTGGTGGCATCGGTGGGCTATTTTGGCGTCACCCGGCTTTACCAGGGCATCATGGACAGCTTTGCCCAGCCGGAGATCCCCGAGTACACGGTGCCCAACGTGGTGGGCAGGACCGTGGAGGAGGCCATGGCCCTGGAGGAGATCGAGGGCGTGTTTGAGATTGTGGAGAGCGGCGTCCACGAGTACAGCGCCCAGTACCCGGCGGGCCAGATCATCAAGCAGGAGCCGGAGGCGGACCGGATCAAGAAGACCGCCAGCACGGAGCTGATCCCCATCACCGTGACGGTGAGCATGGGCAGCCGCAGCGAGGCCATGCCCGATTTGGTGGGCCAGGAGGGCCGGGGGGCCCGGCTGATTCTGGAGCAGACCAAGGGCCTGAGCGAGCTGAAGCTGGTCATCACCGAGGGGGAGGAGGAGTACAATGACGATGTGCCCGCCGGCTATGTGGCCCGGACAGACCCGGCGGTGGGCACGGAGCTCAGCGAGGGGGACCAGGTGGTCCTCTATCTCAGCCTGGGGCCGGAGATCAAGTACTCCACCATGGTCTCCTGCCTGGGCCAGGACATGGAGGAGGTCCAGCGGCTGATGGAGGAGCTCCATCTGAAGGCGGAGTTCGTCAAGGAGGAGAGCGCCAAGCCGGCGGGGCAGGTGATCCGCCAGAGCGTGGAGCCCAACACGGAGGTGGAGGAGGGGACCACCATCACCTTCACCTACAGCGACGGGGAGAAGCTGATCTCCAAGACTGTGGGCTTCAACGTGCCCTTCAGCCCGGAGGATGTGCATGTGGAGATCCTCCTGGACGAGGCCGTGGCCTATGAGAAGGACCTGCCCGGGGACTACGGCCGTCTGGAGGCGGTCATCCAGGCCAAGCCCGGGGAGCACCGGATGCGTATTTTGGCCGATGGCCAGCAGTGGTCGGACGAGATGGTGACCTTCAGTGAGTAGGGGCAGGATACGCAAGGCCCTCAGCGGCTTCTACTATGTGGACACAGGGGAGCGGACCGTCACCTGCCGGGCCCGGGGGAAATTCCGCCAGGAGGGCCGCAGCCCCCTGGTGGGGGACTGGGTGGAGATCCAGGAGACCGGGCCAGAGGAGGGCATGGTGTGGGAGATTCTGCCCCGCCGCACGGCCTTTGACCGGCCGGCGGTGGCCAATGTGGACCAGCTGGTGGTGGTAGCCTCCCGGGCCCTGCCGATGACGGACCCCTTTCTCATCGACAGAGTCGCCGCCATTGCGGCGCTGAAAAACTGCGGCGTGGTGGTGTGCGTGAATAAGTGCGATCTGGCGGACGGGGAGGCGCTGGCGGAGATCTACCGCCAAAGCGGTTTTCCCACCGTATGCACCAGCGCCGAGACCGGCGAAGGGGTGGAGGAGCTGCGGGGGCTGATGGCCGGCAGGCTCTCCGCCTTTACGGGCAACTCCGGGGTGGGGAAGTCCAGCCTCCTCAACGCACTGGAGCCGGGGTTCTCCCTGCGGGTGGACGAGGTGAGCCAGAAGCTGGGGCGGGGGAAGCACACCACCCGGCACGTGGAGCTCTACCGCCTCTCCTGTGGGGCGGAGGTGATCGACACGCCGGGGTTCAGCTCCTTCGACGCGGCGGAGCTGGATCTGGAGCTGAAGGAGCGGCTGCCGGAGACCTTCCAGGAGTTCCGGCCCTGGCTGGACAAGTGCCGGTTTGTGGGGTGCAGCCACACCAAGGAGAAGGGCTGCGCCGTGTTGGCTGCGGTGCGGCGGGGAGAGATTCCCGCCAGCCGCCATGAGAGCTATGTGCGGCTCTGCAAGGAGCTGAAGGACCTGCGGGCGTGGAATGGAAGAAGTGCCGGAAAGCAGGTGTGAGAAAGAGGGACTTGCGTCTGCGCGGGGCAGATGGCAAGTCCCTCTTTTCGGGTGTACGGTATTTGCACGAAGGTTTCTCTACAAACTAAGCCCCACGGCGAGAATACGCCGTGGGGCAGTGCGTTCTGCGGATGAATCGTTAGTCTTCCTCTTCCTCGCCCTCAAACTCCAGGGACGCGAAGGCGCCGTCCTCAAAGTGGGCCACAAAGGCCCGCTCCTCCTCCTTGCCGGAGGCGTCTCGGCAGGTGACGGTGGACCGGACGGTAACCTGAGTGCCCTCGCCCATGGTGTACTCCCAGCTGCTCTTGGAGGGGAACACAGCGGCCTCCGGGACCTCCAGGCGGGACTTTACCGCCGTCAGGGTCAGGGACAGATAGATGTCCCGCTCCGCCATATCCAGATAGTAGTCCGTGATGGGCGACACCACCTGTCCGTGGGCATAGATGCTGTGGTCCTGGAACTGGACGGAGTCAATGGTCTTTGTGGCGTTCTTCATCTGCACCACAATGGGGTCATCCGTGTCCAGGAATCGCTCTGTGGAGGTGTCGCTGACCGCGTAGGTGGTGCTCTTGGAGGTCTCCTTGATGGTCTCAACCGCGCTGATCTCACCGAAGCCGCACTCGTTCAGCACGGCCAGAACCTCCTCCTCCTGCTTCTTTGTCAGCTCCATGCCCTCTCCCAAAACGGTCTCGGAGATCTTCGGGCCCAGGAAGGGCAGCTCGAAGGGGGGATCAATGGGGAAGTGGAACACGAAAATGGATACGGCCGCTCCCACCAGCAACAGTACCAGAAGCAGGGGGATCAGCACCAGAATGGGCTTTTTCCCGGACTTCTGCTTCTCATTACAGTTGGGACAGACCTTCGCCTTTTTGGGAATCTCCGCCTGGCAGGCGGGGCAGACTTTGGTCTTGATCCCTTTTTCCTTTTTCGCCTTGGGCGCTTTTTCCTTCTTAGCCTTTTTTTCCTTCGCGCTCATGGTCTCTCCTCTTTTCTCATATTGGGCGGCAAACGCCTGGGATCTATTATATCAGCTTTCCCCGCCAGTTGCAAGCCCCGTTCTCTGCGGGTTTGGGAAAATCAGGGGAGGCCCGGCCTGCTCTGGGACAGAGTGCGGATGGCCCGCAGATCGTATGTACGCCGGAGCCGGTCCATATCCGCCCCCTGGTCCAGGCCGGCGAGGAGGAGCTGGGCGCAGGCCCGGCTGTCGCTGTCCGCCTTGTGGTGGTCCAGGGGGATGTCCAGATAGGCGCACAGGGTGTCCAGCTTGTGGTTAGGCAGCTGGGGCCAGCAGCGCCGGCTCATCTGCACGGTGCAGGCGTAGCCGGTCTGGTCCCGCCAGTCGATGCAGTAGGCCCGCAGGCACTTGGCCAGCACGCTCATGTCAAAGGGGGCGTTGTGGGCTACCAGCAGGCCGCTGGACATCATGGGCCCGATGGTCTCCCAGAGCTGGTCAAAGGTGGGGGCCCGCTCCGCCATTTCCGGGGTGATGCCGGTGAGGGCGATGTTGAAGGGGTGAAAGTAGGTCTCCGGGTTGACCAGGGTGAACAGCTCGTCCACGATCCGCCCGTCCTCCACCACGGTCAGGCCGATGGCGCTCATGCGGCTGTTGGAGGCGTTGGGGGTCTCCACGTCAAAGACGACAAAGGATTCGCTCATGGCTTGATATCCACCCGCTGGACCTGAATCTGCCTGCCGTCCAGGGTGAGCACGGCCATGGTCAGCTCCCGCCGGAACCGGGGCCAGCCGCAGCTGCCCGGGTTCAGCCACAGCCGCCCGTGGATCTGCTCCTCAAAGTACTGGTGGGAGTGGCCGAACACCACCAGCTGCACCCCCTGGAGGTCCCAGGACACGTCCTCCCGCTTGTGGGCCATGGTGCATTTCACGCCGTCGAGGGTGAAGGTCAGCTGCCGGGGCAGGCGGGAGGCCCAGCTGCTCCAGTCGTTGTTGCCCCGCACCGCAGTCACCGGCGCGATGTCCTCCAGCTCCTCCAGAACGGAGCCGTTGTCAAAGTCCCCGGCGTGGACGATGTGGTCGCAGGTGCGGAGAATATCCAGGACCTCCGGACGGAGGATACCGTGGGTGTCTGAGATCACGCCTACCTTTCTGCTCATATGCTGCCCCTCCCACTGCTTGATTTATCTAGCGCTTCCATTATAGCCGCTGGGGAGGGGAAAGTCAATTCCTCTTGTGGGAGGTCCCTTTTAATGAAAGTTGTTTACTCCCCGTTGACCACCTTATCCAGCAGTCGGGCGGAGCTGCGTTTCGCGTCCCTCGTAGAGTGGGCGTAGGTGTTCACTGTGGTACTGACGTCCGAGTGTCCCAGCAGTTCCTGCACGTCCTTGGGTGCGGCCCCATGGGACAGGAGATTGCCCGTGGCAGACGGGGCAGGAGATCGGCCACAGCCACGCAGGAAGGCTGTTGACAGGGACAGTAGATAACAAAAGCACCGCACGGACTGTGCGGTGCTTTTGCTGTACTTTTTGAGCATTCTGTAACTCATGCCGATTGCAGATGAGGTGCCGCCGGCTGCAAATCGTACACTTGGGTAAACTGCTTCTTCCGCTCCGGGGTGAGATGGTGGCTGATCAGGATCAGCGTCAGCTCTGGGTTGGCCAGCAGGCTCTTTTCCACGATGTCCGCGTTCTTTTGATCCAAGGCACTGGTGCCCTCGTCTACCAGGAGGATGGAGCGGTTATGGATCAAGGCCCGGGCGATGGCCACCCGCTGCTTCTGCCCGCCGGAGAGGCTGCCGCCCTCCTCGCCCGCAATGGTGTCCAGACCATCGGGCATGGAGGTGAGATCGCCCGCCAGGGCACTGTCCCGCAGGGCCTTCTCCATCTGCTCGTCGGTAAAGGTTTCACCCAAGGTGATGTTGTCCCGGATGGTGGAGTTGAACAGGAACACGT
>ERZ777011.2747-NODE-2747-length-12961-cov-7.119324_pt1 | contig 12961 bp, 18 predicted proteins | sample MGYA00374964_ERZ777011 | MGnify/ENA primary metagenome ERZ777011 (study PRJEB29310, sample SAMD00008975) | mouse gut metagenome | study: EMG produced TPA metagenomics assembly of the Metagenome analysis of fecal microbiota from mouse which was promoted...
ACCCTGAAGGTGAAATCTCTGAACGGGCAGCACCCCATCATCCGTGTCGGCTCCGGGCGGCTGAAAACCAGCTATCAGTTCAACGACGGCACCACCGAGAACCAGGTCAAGGGCGGCTTTACCCCCGCTGACGACGCCCAGGACATCAACTGGATCATCTGCCCCCGCAGCGCCCCCATCGCCGTGTCCCGCACGGACAAGGTGCGCATCTTCGACCCGGAGACCTATCAGAAGAAGCGGGCCTGGGCTGTGGACTACCGCAAGTATCACGACCTGTGGGTGCTGGACAACAAGATGAACACCATCCTGGTGAACATCAAGCAGCCCAAGGCCGGGGCGTAAGGAGGGACCGCTATGATTACACTGAAGCGGCTGAATGTGGTGCGTAAGGTGGCCACCGAGGAGCAGGCCGCCAAGCTGGAGCGCCTGGGCTTTGCCCGGACGGGCGGGACCGCCGAGGCCCCTGTGGGCGCTGGCGTCACGGAGGCTGACCTCGCCAAAATGGGCGAAGCCATGTTCGAGCGTCTGAGCGAGAACCTGAAGGAGGCGGTGGCCAAGGCCACCGCCCAGCCGCCCAAGAGGGGCAAGGGCGGCAAGGGCGATGACAAGGAGGACCAGGATGGAGGAACTGATCAGCCGGGTAGCGGCGACGGCGCAAAGTGACCTGAAGCTGCCCGATGAGCAGCTGCCTACCATCAAGCGGTATGTGAAGCGGGCAATCAACCGCATCAAGGTATTCTGCAACCGGGAGGACTTCCCGGAGCCGCTGGAGGATGTGGCGGCGCAGATCGTGGAGGATATGCTGAAAGCCGACCAGGTGGCCCCCACGGAAAACGATGTTTCCAGCATCACCCGTGGCGACACCAGCATCAGCTACCGGGACAAGACCTCCGCGCTGAAGGAAACCGTGTCCTTCGTCAAGAATTACGAAAGTCAGCTGATCCCCTTTAAGCGTATGAAACTGCCAAAGGACCGCCCCCATGACTGAAGCGGACATCCTGGCTATGACCTACGATGACAGCTGCACGGTCTACAGGCCAGGCAAGGTGACACTGCCATCGGGGGAGAGCGTATTTAAGAAGGGGCTGGAGGGCCGGATGGTGTATGAGGATACCCCCTGCGCCCTGTCCAGCCCCTCCGGGGGCAAGCTGGCCAAGAGCCAGACCGTTGCCAGGGTTGATACCGACTATCTGCTTTTTGTGCGCCCGGAGGTGGACATCCAGCCGGGGGACACCGTGGTGGTGACCCGGCTGGGCAAGCAGACGGTGGCCCTGGCCGGGCTGGCAGACCGGCAGCCCTCCCACAACAACATCCCTCTAAAGGTGGACAAGGGGACCGCCTGATGAGCGGCACGGATTACAGCTTCGAGGGCTTTGACGCGCTGGAGCGGCAGCTGACGCAGATGATCGAGCAGGACTTCCCGGAGGAGTTTAAGGCGCTGGTGATCCAGATCGCCTATGAACTGCAGGGCCGGGTAAAGGAGAACACCCCGAAAAAGACGGGCCGCCTCCAGGACAGCTGGAAGGTGGGAAAAATCGAGAAACGGGGCGATGAATATTACATCGAGGTCTATACCAACGTGGAGTATGCGGAGCCGGTGGAGTACGGCCACCGCACCCGTGGCGGGAAGGGCTTTGTCAAAGGAAAGCACATGATGGCCATTTCTCTGGAGGAGGTCAGCGCCCGCCTGCCCGCCTACCTGCAGGAATGGCTGAATGATTTTATCAGCACACATGACCTGTAAGGGGGGATAACGTGGCCACGACAATTTATCAGTCTATCAAGCTGGCCATGGTCAGTCTCTTCAAAGGGAAATATCCGGCCTATGACGTGTTCTGCGAGGAGATTGCCAAGACGCAGAACGATGAGCCGGAGCCTGACCTGGAGGATTATATCTTCCTGGACATCATCCCAGCGGGCAGCGCCACCGTGGATGCCGAGCATACGGACCGCAGGGTGCTGGTGGACGCCTCCATCCACACCAGGTCGGAGAGCAACGCCGATTACTTGACCATATCCCAGGAGGTGGATGACCTGATCCGGCCCGTGTTCCGCTTCGAGGACGGCGGCGAGGCCAGGGCCATCACTGTGCCGGATGTGGCCTGCAAGGTGGTGGGCCGGGTGCTGCACTGCACCTTTACCCTGGCATTCCGGGACAGCATCCAGGAGCCGCCGCCGCTGCCATACATGGAAACGCTGGACACCAGCGTGAAACCGATTTAAGAAGAAAGGTTGTGATATTATGGGCCTGCCCGAAATCCTGATCACGTTCAAGACCAAGGGCCTGACCGCTATCCAGCGCAGTGAGCGCGGGATTGTGGCGGTCATTCTGCACGATGAGACCGAGGGCGGCGAAACGCTGACCGTCTACAACTCCATCACCGAGGTGGACTTCACCAAGTGGTCCGAGCGCAATTACGATTACCTGAAGCTGATCTATGAGGGAGTCCCCTACCGGGTGATCGTCTACCGCATGGGCCTGGAGGACACCAACTATATGCCCGCACTGGCGGTGCTGAAGAACATGAAGTGGAACTACCTGACCATTCCGGGCATCGCCACGGAGGGCGTCCCCTCCATCGCCTCCTTCATCAAGGAGGCCCGCGACCAGGACCACAAGACCTTCAAGGCCGTGCTGCCCAACAGCAAGAGCGACCATGAGGGCATCATCAACTTCACCACCGACAAGATCGACAGCATCCTGTCCAAGACGCAGTTCACCACAGCGGAGTACTGCGCCCGGATCACCGGCATCCTGGCCGGGCTGTCCCTGGCCCGGAGCAGCACCTACTATGTGCTGAACGACATCACCGCCGCCGAGACCCCGGATGACCCGGACAAGCGAATTGACGCCGGGGAACTGATCCTGGTGTTCGACGGGGAGAAGTTCAAGATCGGGCGCGGTGTCAATAGCCTGGTCAGCTTCACCACCGATAAGGGGCAGGAGTTCTCCAAGATCAAGATCATGGAGGGCGTGGACCTGTACCAGGATGACATCCGGGACACTTTCGAGGACTCCTATGTGGGCAAGGTGCGCAACGACTACGACGCCAAGCAGATGTTTGTGGCGGCCATCCGGGCCTATCAGAAATCCCTGCAGCCGGACGTGCTGGATCAGAGCCACGACAACACTGCCGCCATCGACGTGGAGGCGCAGCGGCTCTATATCGAGGGCCGGGGTATCGACACCAGCGCCATGGATGACACGGCGGTGGCCATGTATAACACCGGCAGCCGGGTGTTCATTTCCTCCAACGTCAAGTTCGTGGACGCGATGGAGGACCTGAACCTGGTCTGCAATATGTAACGGAGGGACGCCAATATGGGAAAAATCAAAGGCAATAAAACTCTGTCCGGCACCTGGGGAGAACTGTGGGTGGACGGTGAGCGCATCGCTGAGTTCTCCAAGGTATCCCTGAAGGTGACCGCCAACCGGGAGGATGTGCAGATCGACCTGGACGTGGACAGCAAGATGACCGGCCTGAAGGGCGAGCTGTCTGTCACCCTGAAAAAGGTCTATACACGGTATAACGCCGTGTTCGAGAACTGGAAAAAGGGCATCGACCAGCGGATGCAGATCATCACCAAGCTGGCCGACCCGGACGCCGTGGGCGGCCAGCAGGAGCGGTATTCCGCTGACAACTGCTGGTTCAATGACCTGCCCCTTGTCAACATGGAGAAGGGGGCCGTCATCGAGGAGGAGGTCAGCGGCGGCTTCACGCCCTCCGACCTGGTAAACCTGGACAAGATCGCATAAGGAGGATATTCCCATGAACAGCGAGAAGAAAAGTTTCCTGGCGGAGTTTTCCCGCCGCGCCGTGCAGCGGCTCCAGGACAAAAAGGTTCCCAAGTATCGGACGCTGCACATCCCCAGCCTGGCCACCGATATGCGGTTCCGCAACCTCTCCTATGATGAGATCACGGAGTGCATGAACATGGAGGACACGGGCGACCCCAACCGCAGCGACAAGTACTGCATCTATCTGGCCGCCGTAGAGCCCAGCCTGAAGGACGTGGCCAAAGAGATCATGGAGTCCGAGTCCAGCCTCCCCGCCGACCAGCGCACCTTGCTGGAGCCGCTGGACGTGGTGGGGATTTTCGACATTGGCGAGGTTCAGGAGATCGCCATGCAGGTCATGGAACTGAGCGGTGTTTTGAACAGCACCAAGGTCACGGTGGTGGACCAGCTAAAAAACTGATTGCCCAGGATGGTGAGGCGTATCTGCTTCACTACTACATACAGAAGGGCTGGGATGCGGAGCGATTTTTGAGCCTGGACCTGGAGTCCAGGCTCTTTTATACAGCCTCCATGCAGACCGCCCTGGAGGAGCGGGCGCGGATGTTTGGTGAGGAGGTGAACGGCTGATGGGCGTGGTCAAAGGCGCAATTTCCATTAAGGACAACATGACAGTCGTTCTCCGCAGCATCAGGCAGGAGCAGTCGGCCTTTCGCCAGGATGTAGAAAAGACCAAAAAGGAACTGCAGGCCACCTGGGACAAAAAGCGCACCGCCAAGCTGGAGGCCACCGCTGCCTCCAAGGCGATGGACTCCCTGAAGAAAAAGATGGAGCCGCTTCGCAAAAAGGTGGTAGTGGCCACGGCAGTCAAGGACCTGGCCACCGCAAAGGTCAAGGCCCTGGGCAATCAGGTCAAAGCGGTGGGGAAAATGGTGGCCACCCCCGTTGTCAAAGTGGTCACTAAGGGGGCGCAGGCCCTATCGGCAATCGGCAAGGGCTTTGCCCAGGTGACCAAGGCCGCAGCCATCGGTGTGGGCGCGGTATCCGCAGCGGCGGCAGCGGGCCTGACCGCCCTGTTCAGCGGCAGCACGGAACTGGCCAAGGCGCAGATCGAGGCCGAGACCAAGCTGGAGGCCGTCCTGGGCAACGTAGCCAGCATCCAGGCCAGGGGTGCGGGCGCAGCGGCGCAGGCCAAGGAAAAGCTGATGGGCGTGGCCAGCGAACTGCAGCAGATCGGTGTGATCGGGGATGAAGTCACCCTGGCCGGTATGCAGCAGCTGGCCACCTTCCAGCTGTCCGAAAAGGAGATCGCCACCCTGGCAGGCGGCATGACGGACCTGCTGGCCCAGCAAAAGGGCCTGAACGCCAGCCAGGAGGACGCCGTGGCCATCGGCAACATGATCGGCAAGGTCATGCAGGGCCAGACCAGCGCCCTATCCAGGGTGGGTATCACGTTCACCGAAGCGCAGGAGCAGGCCCTGAAGATGGGCAACGCAGAGCAGCGGGCCGCTGTCCTCGCAGAAATCCTGCAGCAGAATGTGGGCGGTGTCAACGCCGCCCTGGCCCAAACCGACCAGGGCAAAATCCAACAGATGGCAAACGCCTGGGGCGACATGAAGGAGGAGGTCGGCAAGGTCACCCTCTCCATCAAGGGCAAATTCGCCTCGGTGATCATGAAGAATATCCCGACGGTCCAGAAACTTGGCACCACCCTGATGTCCACCATTTCCAAGTTTGCCGACGTGGCCATGCCCGCCCTGGACAGCGTAATCACCCACGTCACCCCTGTGGTGGAGGGAGCGCTGACCCGGCTGGGCAGCTTTGCCGAATCCATGGGGCCGGTGCTTTCAAACGTCTTTGGTGGACTGGCCCAGGGGGCGCAGACGGTGAAGCCGGTTCTGGACGGGATTATAAAGGGCTTTGCCCCGTTGCTCCCGCAGCTGGTCAAGTTTGGAACCACGGTGATGGGGACGGTGCAGCAGGTGGCCGCAGCGGCTATGCCCGCCATCGCCAGCATCACCACCACGGTTCAGTCGGTGATTCCCTCTGTTCTCCCCGTGCTGGAAACGGTGGTCACCACCATCGGTAACGTGATCGCGGCGGCGGCCCCTGTTATCGCCGGGCTGGTCCAGGGGATCGGCACGGTGGTATCGGCGCTGGCCCCGGTCTTTCAGGTCATCTTTGACGGCATCGGCCAGAAGGTCGGTTCCGTGCTGGAGTTCGTGGGCAGTAAGATGGGTTGGATTCAAAACATCATCGGCACGGTGGCCCCCGTGGTAGCGGACATCCTGATCACGGCCTGGGGCGTCATTTCCCCCGTTATGGACCTGGCCATCAGCGTCTTTAAACTGCTTTTCAACGTGGTGCAAACGGTCTTTAATGGCATCGCCAGCGTGGTCTCCAGCGTGTGGTCCAAGGTCAAGCCCATTGTGGAGGGCATCGGCAACGGCCTGTCCTGGGTGGCCGGAAAGGTCAAGGGCCTGCTGGGGATGGGCGGCGGCGACGGCGGCAGCGTCGGCTCCAACGCCGAAGGCACCAACAACTGGCGCGGCGGCCCCACCTGGGTGGGTGAGCGCGGGCCGGAGTTAGTGGACCTGCCCAAGGGCAGCCGGGTGCTTCCCAACAAGGAGAGCGTCCAGCTGGCCCAAAACGCCGCCCGGCCCGTTGTCCGTGAGATTTTCCAGACCACCACAGTGGAGAAGCCGGTGGTGCGGGAGGTCATCCAGAATACGGTGGAGAAGCCCGTCATGCGGGATATCGTCCACAACACCGTGGAAAAGCCCGCTATCTACAAAACGGAGGGTAATTCCTCTCCCGTGCTGGAGCGTATCGAGAAGGGCCTGGGCGTGGTCACCGGCCTGCTGGGCCGGGATGGCCGGAGGGGCCAAGATGAAGATACCCCCAGAAAGCCCCCTAAACGGCCCGACAACGGCCAGGACTTCCCCCCGCCCCCTGACCCCAACCCCAAGGCTCCGAGGCCCACAGCGGCGGCACAGACGCCGCTGCAGGTAACGGTAGCGAAGCTGGCAGACCAAATCATCGTGCGGGAGGATGCTGACATTGACCGCATCGGTGAGGCGGTGGCCAAGCGTGTGGTACAAGCGGCCCGCAATATGGCCCCAGCGTAAGGAGGTGGCAGTGTGAAACAGCGAACTATTGAACTGAGTTTTAACAACCATGCGGAGATGTTCAATCTCCCCATCAATCCCGCAGAGTTTGAATTTACCGAGCCGCACAATAACCAGCGGATCACGCTGCTGAACATTGGCGAGGTAAATCTGATTGGGCATAGGGGGCTGGTTTCCGGCTCCTTGTCCAGCTTTTTCCCCTCGACCACCTCCCCGCTGGCCCGATATGCTGACCGGGAACCGATGGAGTACATCCGGCTGCTGAAGAAATGGAAATCCAAGCCGCAGCCCATTCGGGTGATCATCAGCGACTGTGACTTCAACCTGGCCATGAGCATCGACGACCTGACCTACGGCAGCCACGAGGGGGATAAGGATGTGTACTACACCCTGGAACTGTCGGAATACCGCTTTTTGAACGTCCCCGCCGTCAAGGTGGAGAGCCAGGCCAAGAGCCAGACCAGCGGGCTGAACACCCGCCCCAATACCCAGGAGGCCCCCAAGACCGCCACGGTGGTGTCCGGGGACTGCCTGTGGAACCTGGCCAAGAAATACTACGGCGACGGGGCGCAGTACAAAAAAATCTATGAGGCCAACAAGGCGGTGATCGGAAGCAACCCCAACCTGATCAAGCCCGGCCAGAAGCTGGTGATCCCATGATCCAGAAGCAGCTGACGGCGGGGGGCAAGGACCTCTCCCAGCTGGTGGAAAAGGTCACCTGGAGCGGCGACAGCAAACAGGTGGCCCGAAAGCTGACCTTTTCCATAGCGACTCGAAGCACAGACCGCTTTCTCCCCAAGGTGACCATCAACGAGGGGGACAGCGTACTGTTCAGGGACGGGGACAGGACCCTGTTCGGCGGCCCCGTCTTTGATATTGAAAAATCAGCCTCCGGGAACCTCACCACCTACACCGCCTTTGATTTGATGTTCTACATCAACAACAGCGACATCAGCAAGATTTTTGACGATACCCCGGAGGCCATCACCGCTTGGATATGCTCCCACCTGGGCGTCCCCTTCGGTTCCGCAGCCCCCACCGGCATCAAGGTATATCTGCCCTGGCTGGGCAAGAAAGCCTATGAAGCCATCATGGCGGCCTACACCACCGCCAGCCGCCAGAATGGGAAGAAATACATCCCCCTGATGCAGAACGTCAACCAGGTGTGTGTGATTGAAAAGGGGACGCTGTGCGGGGTGGTGCTGGATGGCGGCTATAACTTGACGGAGGCCACCTACAAAACCAGCCTGCAGAAGCTGGTGGACCGGGTGATTGTCACCGACAAAAACGGCAACCAAACCAGCGTGGTGGAGGACGCCGGGGCGCAGTCGAAGTATGGCGTGGTGCAGCGCGTCTACAAGCAGGAGGAGGGCAAGGACACCGCCTCCGAGGCCAAGGCGCTGCTTCACGTCATGGACCAATCCGCAACCGTGACCGCCACCAGCGACACCCGCGCTGTCTCCGGCTATGCCATCGCCGTCCAGGAGGCCACCACGGGGCTTTATGGGAAGTTCTACATTGAGAGTGACACCCACACCTTTGAGGACGGCAAAGAAATGATGCAGCTGACCCTGGCCTTTTCCAACATGATGGATGAGAAGGAAGCTGGCAGTTAAGGAGGCGATACCATGGGTGAACGGTGGGCTGCAGATATGGTGGAGGCGCTGCGCTCTGCAAGCAAGAGCAGCAGCGGGCTGATGTTTGCGGAGGTCAAATCCGTGGCCCCGCTGACCATCCTGGCCCACGACCAGGTTATCAGCAAGGGGCTGTATATCAACCCGGCCCTGCTGGTGTGGGCCGAGGGCGGAGGCAGCCGCATCCCCCCGGAACTCGCCGGACTGGACCCACACCCGTACTCGTTCCTGACCGAGTTCCATACGAAGTATGTGCTGAAGGAGGGCGACATGGTGGTAGTGCTTCAGGTGGGGGCTGGCTTCTACATTCTGGGGAAGGTGGTGAAGGTGGCATGAGCATCTTCCCATTCATCGACCCGGATGCGCTGGCGGCCAGCCAGGACAACGCCTTGCCTATGTTCCGGGAGTACGCTTACGACTACGATAATAACCGACTGCTGCTCCGGGCCGGCCAGACCTACCTGGTAGAGGGCAACGAGGCTCTGCGCATCTGGATATTCAAGGCTCTGGACACGGAGCGGTTCCGATATACAGCCTACGATTCGGACTACGGCAGCGAGGTCGACATGCTGATCGGAGCCATCAACAGCAGCGTGATCTTGCCGGAGTTGAAGCGGTTTATCATCGAGGCTCTGATGGTAAACCCATACATTGAGGAACTGAGCAATTTTCAATTTGAGCAATCCGGCAGCGGGGTGCGGGTGGAGTTCGACTGCACCACGGTATACGGAAAAGACCAAATCACATGGGAAGCCAAGGGGGTGAAAGTGGCATGACGGAGGAAACCATGGACTTCAGCTCCGGCGCAGTGCTGCAGCGTATCCGCAACAGCCTGCAGAACCCCGCCAACAGGCTGGAAGGCGGTTTTTGCATGGACAACGCCCAGGCGGTAGCGGAGGAACTGGCCCGTCTGGACCTGATGGAGGTAAAGCCCATCCCTGACCGGGTGCTGCTGGACACCGCCGAGGGTGAGTATCTGGACCGCAAGGCCCTGGACTACAATGAGACCCGAAATCCCGCAGAAGCGGCGGTGGGCAGCCTCCTGTTCACCGGGGAGCCGGGGACGGCGATCCCCACCGGCACCGAGGCGCTGTACGGCAGTCTGGTGTTTGAAACCACGGCAGCGGCCTGGATCAGCGCCGAGGGCTGCTGCGAGGTGGGAGCGCGGTGCCAGATGGAGGGGACGGCGGGCAACGTGGCCGCCGAAACCGTCACCGTCCTGCGCGTGGCCATCGACGGAGTAAAGTCTGTTGCCAACCCCGCCCCCTTCGGCGGCGGCACCCAGGCCGAGAGCGATGACTCCTTCAGGAGCCGCATCCTGGAGAAGATACGCCAGCCCATCACCAGCGGCAACCGAAACCATTTTATCTATTGGGCCAAGCAGGTGTCCGGCGTGGGCGGGGCCAAGTGCCTGGGTGCGGAGGTCTGCGGAGCCGGCAAGGTGCGGGTGATCGTCCTATCCGACCAATATGCCACCCCGGATGACGTGATCCTGGGCAACGTAAAAGCCCACATTGAGGAGGAGCGTCAGATCGGGGCCGATGTAACCGTGGTGGCGGCCTCCTCAAAGGCTGTCGCTGTGGAGGTGACGGTGGTGGTGGCCAGCGGTTACAGCCTGACCGACATCCGGCAGAATATCCAGACGGCGCTGCAGCGGTATGTGGACAGCGTGAACCGGGAGGACTTCAGTACCCCGCCCGCCCTGAACGATGAGGGGCGGCAAAGCAGCATCAGCTATTACCGCATCGGTGATCTGATCTTCGGTGTGGAGGGCGTGGCCGACATCGTCAGCTACACGCTGAACGGCGGCTTGACCTCACTGTCCTCCGGATATGAGGAATATTTCTCCCTGGGGGAGGTGGCCGTCAGTGGCGATCAATGACAGGTTCATGCTCCCCAGGCGGGTGCGGACTATGGAGCAGATGGCCGACCTGCTGGCTGCGGAGCAAGCCGAGCTGGAACAGACCCAGCGTACCATCATGGCGCTGGAGGATCAACTGACCATCAGCACCAGCACTCATCTGCTCCCCCGCCATGAGCGGCTGTTCAATTTGCCGACCAACACCACGGAGAGCCTGGAGGTGCGCCGGGCCAGGGTGCTGGCCAGGCTGAACACACGGGGGACCACCACCGTGCGGGCCATCCGGGATATGGTGGAGATTGTCACTGGCCAAGAGGGCAATGTAATAGAACACTTTGACCAATATGCCTTTTCTCTTTTAATCCGGATGAGAGAAAGTGCCGTTATCAATGTGGAGGAGTTAGCCCAACAGATTGAGCGTATAAAGCCCGCCCATCTGCTTTTTGATATTAACACATCGTCGTCGCCAGGGTCCATCACCCTGTCCCTGGGCGGGGCAGCAGGAACGGTCTCTGTGCTGCCAATACCTGAAGGAACTTAGGGGGGAGATACTTGGATCGTCAATACAAAATCACTACCCATGGGAGGGCTGTCCAGGCGGCCTGCCTGGATTTGGAACTGCCGCTGAAAATCACCCGTGCGGCGGTGGGTTCCGGGGTGCTGCCGGAAGGCGCAGCACTGGAGGAACAGACCGCGCTGATCCAGTACGTGGCGGACGTGCCCATTACAGACCGCCGCCACGAGGAGAACCTGTTATACCTCACAGTCCAATATGCAAATCAGGAACATCCGGAGATTGGCGATTTTGTGCTGTCAGAGATTATGGTTTACGTCCAGGACCCGGAGACGGGACAGGAGACGGATTATCTCTATGCCACCCTGGGGGACTACCGCCAGCCGGTCCCAGCATACAGCAGCAGCTTCCCGGCCAGCGTGTGGAACTTTCCGCTGGTGCTGGTGGTTTCCGGAGAACTCCAGGTCAACATCGCCGCCTCGCCGGGGCTGATAACCTCGCTCGACCTACGGGACGCCATCGACCGGCTGAAGCTGGAGATCATGACCAACGAGCTGACGCTGCCGCTGGAAACGGCGGGCGGGGAGCCGTTGCTGACAGCCTCCGGGACTCCGATCCTGGCGGTATACCATCCGGACATTTTAAGGAGGATATTACATGAGCATCAAAACCAATGAGCTCCAGCAGCTCAACGCGCCGCAAGGTGTGGACAGTATTCTGTTGGACAGCCTTACTGCGGGGACCGGGCGGCTCTCTTTGAGCAGTTTGGCCCAATTCCTAACCGAACAGGACAATGCCGTAAAGACGGCCTTGTCCAATAAGGTGTCAAAAACCACCAGATCGGACATCTATGTAACTAAAACCGGCAATGATGAGACGGGGGATGGATCAGAGACGGCCCCCTACCTGACGATCCAGAAAGCCGTAAACAGCATAGGCTACATCCTCGACTTGCCGGTCGTATTGCACATAGGCGCTGGGACTTATGATGAGACGGTAGTTATCGGGCTTATCCTTGGATGCAAGATAACAATAGATTGCGCTCAGAATGAGGACGGGACCCCCGCCGTGCGGGTAGCGTCTGTAGAAATCTTTTTATGTAATTCTGTCATCTCCATAACAAACATGGAGTTTTATGGTAAGAATGCAAACTATAGCGCCATATATATTACACACAGCGGCCCTTTAGTTTTGACTAATGCGGTGTGCGAGACAGTGGACGCAGATCGCAACAGGGGCGCGGTTTATGCGTCCTACAACAATAGGGTATACCTGCGCCGATGCACCATATCCAACCAAGTCTGTGCCGTCCATGCCATGGGGACGACCGTGTATCTCGACGCTGGCACGACTGGCGAGCATAATACCGTTTCTCTGCGGGCAGGCAGTGGATGGGGTAGCTGCGGGGCTACTATCATCAAGGGTAGCTCCACCATTGTCGGAGCGACGGAAGTTAAGGAGTGCGGCGGCCAGATTTTTTAATGTCCTGTTTCCTGTTTATAGCAGCGTCCCATCTCCCTTGACAATCATCCCGCCGCATTTTGCGCTGGTATTGCCGCCCAACAATTCGGGCGTTGACCCGCCCAACAAAATAATCCCCCCACAGAACACATATGGGCCGGCCGCATTGCCCGAAAAGTCGCCTCTGTTTTCGTTATAGACAGACACAATAGTGCTGCCAGCGGAAAAAACGGCAATCCTGCAATTTGAAATTCCGCAGTTGATCAGAGCCGCACAAGAGTGGTGGTCTGCGCGCACGCCGACTTCTCCTTCGGTGTTGGCTCCTTCGGTGTTGGCTCCTTCGGTGTTGGCTGATTTTGAACCCGCAACCAAACAGCTCCGAATGGATACATTATCGGAGAACTGGATATCGACAATATCATTCAATTTCAATTTTTCTTCGCGGAGGCTAAGCTCCAAATTTTTCAAAACAACAATAGCAGAGCTGCTTCTGATGGAGACGCCTCCTTGTAATCTACAGTCGCCGTTTCCATCAATTGAGAGACTGCCGCCAGAAAATCGGTGGATGTATAGAAACTCCGTCAATGTGCCAGTTACTTTGATATCAATATCTGCCATCAGCAGTCG
>ERZ777011.2748-NODE-2748-length-12960-cov-5.450910_pt1 | contig 12960 bp, 20 predicted proteins | sample MGYA00374964_ERZ777011 | MGnify/ENA primary metagenome ERZ777011 (study PRJEB29310, sample SAMD00008975) | mouse gut metagenome | study: EMG produced TPA metagenomics assembly of the Metagenome analysis of fecal microbiota from mouse which was promoted...
TCGATTGTCCGTGGAGGCCCGCCGACTTGGAACAGCGGGCAGGCCGCATTATCCGGCGCGGCAATGAGAATGAGAAGGTGAAGATTTACCGCTATGTGACCAAGGGAACCTTTGACGCTTACAACTGGGGGCTGGTGGAAAACAAGCAGAAGTTTATCGGTCAGGTCATGACCAGCAAATCCCCCGCCCGGTCCGCCGAGGACGTGGACGCCACCGCCCTGTCCTATGCCGAGGTCAAGGCCCTGGCCACCGGGGATGATCGAATTCGTGAGAAGATGGACCTGGATGTGCAGGTGGCGAAGCTGAAAATGCTGAAAGCCAACCACACCGCCATGCAGTATGAAATGCAGGATAAGGCGCTGAAATACTATCCCCAGCAGATGGCCGAGACAAGGCTGTTCATTGAGGCGCTGGGGAAGGATCTGCCCATTGTGCAGGCTCATCCCGTTAAAGACGATGCGTTCACTATGACCGTCATGGGGCAGGTTTTCACCGAGCGCAAGGCGGCGGGCGAGGCCATTCTGAAGGCGTGTATGCTGATGGACACCCCGGAAAAGGTGGTGGATTTGGGCGAATACCGGGGCTTCCCCATGCAGCTTCATTGCGACGGGTTCAAATTCAAGGTGACGATGAAGCAGCACTTGACCTATACGGCTGATCTATCCGACGATCCGGTGGGCAACGTGACCCGCATCAATAACGCTTTGGAGGGCATGGCCGAAAATCTGAAACGGAACGAAACCCGGCTGGCCCGGTTGGAAAGCGAACTGAAAAACGCCCAGGAGGAGGCCGAACGCCCCTTCCCCAAGGAGGAGGAGCTTCGGCAGAAATCCGCCCGTCTGACCCAGCTTAACCGGGAGCTGGAGAAGCCCAGCAACAAGGGGGTTAATCAGCATCAGAATAGTGATGGCAGACCGAATTTGGAGGACGGTGGGGCACCCGCACGGGAGAACCCCGTTTCCTTACCCACCCAGGGGAATAAACCGTCCATCCGAGATGCCATCCGTGCGTTTACCCCGCCCGCCCCGGTGTCTCCCAGTGTGGAAAAAGGCCAGCGAGGGGAGGCGGCGCTGTGAGGTACAGCGAGGGCCGGACGGTTGGCCTATATACGAAAGTGTCCCCGGAAGAAAAGAAGGTGATCGACCAGAAGATGGCCCTCCTGGGGACTACCAATCTGCGGGCCTACCTGCGGAAGATGGCGGTGGACGGGTACATCGTGCAGTTGGACATGGGCAGCGTGGTGGAGCTGGTAAAGCTGCTGCGCTCCATTTCCAACAATGTGAACCAGATCGCCCGCCGTTGTAACGAGACACGGAACCTCTATGCCCAGGACGTGGAGGACCTGCGGCGGGGCTATGCCCAGGTTTGGGAGGGAATCAATGTCTTACTGAAAAAATTTGAGAAGCTGTGATAAATGCGCTGACTGGATTCGAAGGCCAGCGTGGGCAATTTTGCTCACGCTGGCCTTTCAAGGTTTTTGCTCAGGGATCAAATTTGGAAATAGTCCAGCAATATATCCCGCAGCAATTCGTGGCGGTCCACCTCTGTAATAAGCAACCGCGCCCCTCTATGGTTGGTGATGTACGCGGGATCGCCTGTCAGAATGTAGCCGATGATTTGGTCGGTGGGGCGGTATCCCCGCTCCATTAAAGCCGCATAAATACGGCCAATGGTTTCTTTTCTCTGTATCTGGTCCATAGCTCCCTCTCCCGGCGGGACCGTTTCTTGTTAAAACGGGTTGTCTTGAACAGCCTCACCCTTGATTTCTAAAATATCCTCAATAGAGATGGCCGTGCCGTCCATGAGAACGACACAGCCCTGCAATGGGTCAATTTTCCTGATCCTTCCCATAGTGGCGACATAAGTCCCGCCGCTCTTTTTTTCATCGGGCAGAAAATATGTGAATACGCCCTCCTCGCCTGTTTCAAACAGATGCCGCAGCTTCTCGTCCAGAACGCCCTTCTCATCCTCAGTAAGTTCCACCCGCTCCCCGGTAACACGGACTGTCTCTTGAATGGCTGAACCGTAACCAGATAGGGCTTGAAAGGGCTGGAACTGCGCCGCCCGGTCTGCCATAGGCATACGGGGATGTCTGGTCGGTATGGGGTAGGGCAGATTCAAAATATCATCGTAAGCTCCCATGTTAAGCCTTATGCCCCCCGATACGTCCATTGCGGTCAGCGGCGGTAGCGCCGTCAATCAAATTTGTCCCCTTTAAGATGGCGTTTTTGCCATACTTGTTCTTGATGCCCAGCATGGCCTCCTGGAGTTTGCGCTCCCGTGCCAGCTCCGCCGCTTCAGCTTCCTTTTTTGCCTGAGCGGCTGCGTAGTCTGTGAACAGGTCCATTTGCTCCATGACTGGCCCATCAGATACCGTGGTTTCATCCGTCACCCGGTTTGCGGCAAGGTACAACCGGCGGATCAGCAGGTTTCTATCCACGGTGCGGTCAAAGAGTTCCAGGATCGCCGCTGTGATACGCTTGGAGGAGGCGGTGTGCTCCTCCAAATTGGCGGTGCCGTGGGCGTGTTTGGGAATCTGCCGCCCATAGCGGTCTGTTTTGACCTCGCCGTGGTATTGCTTGCGGCGCTCACTGTCCCGGAGATTGTCGATATCATAGCCCACGGTGAGGGTGAGCTGGTTCGTCACCAGCCGCTGGCCCACCAGTTCGAGGGCCAGTTGGTCCGCCATTTCCCAGGCTACCATTCGGGCCTTGTCGAAGGGATAGGGACAGGTGAGCACCTGCCCGGAGCCTACGCTTTTTGCTTCGGGCTTGTACGCTTTGATGTCAGCCATTGTTACCGGCTCGTACCCCCAGGCATGGTCGATCAAGAGTTCCGCGTTCACGCCGAACATCCTGTAAAGAAGATCTTCGTTGTAGTAGTCGGCGGCATTACCGATGGAGCACCGGGCGATATCTCCCATGGTGTACAGCCCCTGTGCCTCCAGTTTTTTGGCGTAGCCCGGTCCCACCCGCCAGAAGTCTGTGAGGGGGCGGTGATCCCACAGCAGGCGGCGGTAGCTCATCTCGTCCATTGCTGCCACACGCACACCGTTTTTGTCCGGTTTGGTGTGCTTGGCCCAGATATCCATGGCTACCTTCGCCAGATATAAGTTGGTGCCGATGCCCGCCGTGGCGGTAATGCCGGTGGTGTCCAACACGTCCAGAACGATCTTTCGAGCCAGCTCCCGAGGAGTGAGTTGATAGGTGGGCAGGTAGTTGGTCACATCCATCAGCACCTCGTCGATACTATACGCGAACACATCTTCGGGGGCCACGTATTTCAAATAGACGTTGTAGATTTTTGTGCTCCATTCGATATAATGGGCCATCCTGGGCGGGGCAACCAGGTAATCCAGGGCCAGTTCTGGGTGGGCTTTTACGTCCGGGTCATACCAGGAGGAGCCGGTGAACTGCCGTCCCGGAGCGTTCCGCCGCCGTTGGGCGTTCACCTCCGCCACCCGCTGTACTACCTCGAACAGCCTTGCGCGGCCGGAGATGCCATAGGATTTCAAAGATGGTGTGACCGCCAAACAGATGGTTTTCTCTGTCCGGCTCTTGTCCGCCACCACAAGATTGGTGGTTAGGGGGTCCAGGCCGCGCTCAATGCACTCGACGGAAGCGTAAAAACTTCTGAGGTCGATAGCCATATACACCTTGTCTTTCATACCGGACTCACCTCCCACCTCAGCGTACCACAGGTTATCCCTATTATACACTTCATCAGCGCAATTGTCCATATGTTCGATGACGTTGCAAAAAAGAAATGCCCATAGGGCTTTATGAAAAGAGATGATATGTTATATCAAGCGTAACAAAGGAACAGATAGAAAAGGCGAAGGAATGGGACTTGCTTTCCTATCTCCAAACCTATGAACCCCATGAGCTGAAACGGTGCGGCCCAAACGAATACTGCACCCGCACCCATGACAGCCTCAAAATCTCCAACGGGAAATGGTGCTGGCACAGCCGGGGCGTCGGTGGCCGGACGGCGTTGGATTATCTCATTGAGGTGCGGGATATGACCTTTGTGGAGGCGGTGGAGACCCTGTGCGGTTCTCGTGCCCCGCCGCCCCAGGAACGGCCAAAGCCAAAGCCCCCGAAGCCCTTCCAGCTCCCAGATGCCAGCCGGTTCCCCTCCGCCATGCTATCCTATCTGCAAGGCCGGGGCATTCACCCGGAGCTGCTGCAAGCGTGTATTCAGGCCGGTACTCTTTACGAGAGCCGGAAATATCGGAACTGTGTCTTTGTGGGCAGGGACCCGGCAGGCCGCGCCCGGTTCGCCTGCCTGCGGGGGACGCGGGACAACTTTCGGATGGATGTGGAGGGCAGCGACAAGCGATATGGTTTTTCCCTGCTGGCCGCTGACCCGGCGTGTCCCAGGCTGGCCGTGGCGGAAAGCCCCATTGACGCCCTCTCCCTGGCCTCGCTGGTGAAGCAGGCCGGGGGCGACTGGCGGGACAGCCACTACATTTCCCTGGGCGGAACCGCGCCCCGAGCCATGCTCCAATTCCTGCACGATCATCCGCGCATTACCCAAGTGAGCTTGTGCCTTGACAATGACAAGGCCGGGATGGAGGGCATGGAACGGCTGGAGCGGGCCATTCGAGAGGAGCCGGAGCTATCCCAGCGGATAAAACTGATCTATCATAACCCGCCGCCTGCGGAGTATGGGAAGGACTATAACGAATTTCTCTGCACACAGGTGCGCACACAACAGAAAAAAGTAGTGGAACATCAATGCGCTTTGTGATATATTGTAAAAGGTAGTTAAAAAGCATGGAATCTGGATTAAAGCTAAAACATCATTTTTATGAGTTGTGGTGAGGTTTTACATGAGCATAATTTTGCATCAAAACTCAAAAGGCGTTACAATCGTCCGGGACGATTTCAAGCGGCGCAGCCAAGTTAAGGTTTACAGCGGCTTCCCGGAAAACAAGTATTGCATTCGCACATACCGTTTTGACTTTATCCAAGACCCAATAGAGATCCCATACAATTCCTGGGCCAATTTGGATTGCTGCGGCGGCTGGGCCTATGACGAGGAGTATCTGAATACCGCTGTGCAGAATGGTTTGAAACTCTTTGCGGGCATATCGCACTCCCTCAAACATATATATACTCCTGACTATCCCACCCGAGAGGAAGCACTACGCCAATTTCGGATTTTTAAAGATTCTCTGCCTGCGGATATTTTTGCCGATGTGGAAGATCAGCAATCAGGACCAGCGTATCTAAACACATTCATCTGCCGGATCGGAAGCATATCGGATTATATCAACCTTGATACGGTATTCGAGTTTTACGAGAAGTTGGGCCATTATGTTTCTGCCTCCGAAAAAAAGGAGGTTGAGCACCTTTGCGCTTGTGAAATGAAATTATATGGAACAGATAAGGCCCCATTCTCGTATTCACAGGCAGGAACTACGGCAGAGTTTATTACCACCGGCCTGCTTTTGGGCTATCCTATCGAATCAACAGTCAGCGTTCTCCACGGGAATTGAAACGTGAATGAGAACCCCGCCTTATAAAAAAAGTGATGCTGGATATAATTTCTTTGAAAGTTCTACTTAAAATATTTATAGAAGGAGTTTTGCCGGTATGGATGAACAAAAAGTAAGGCGTCCCCGCCGCACCGCTGAACAGAAGGCTGCTGACATTGACGCCAAAATTCAGAAGCTGAACGAGGATTTGGAAAGCATTGAGGCAAGACGGACTGCCGCAAACCAGGAATTTGACGCGAAGGCGGCGGCGGTGAAGGAGCGAATTGCGGTGCTGGAGCAGCAGAAAAAAGACATTCTCGCACCTAAGCCTCCGCGCAAACCCCGCAAGACGAAAAAACAGAAGATACAAGAACTCATTCAGACCGCCAGCAAATCCGGGCTGAAGCCGGAGGAGATCGCCGAGCGTCTGGGTTTAGCTCAAACTGAGGAATGATAGAAAATGTGGGTAGGGCGCATGGCCTACCCACATTTTTTATAACAAGACCACTGAAATAAAATGGGGACTACTCCTCAATCTTCACAATATCCACGGCTGATTCCAGAAGCAAATTGATGATCTCATTTCTGGATCGGTTTGCAGTTTCCGCCAGAGCGTCCAACCGCTCAATCAGTTCATCCCTCATGCGGACAGACACGACCTTATGCCCATCGTCCCCTCTGCGGGCAGACTTCTTTTTGATTTTGATTTCCTCTGCCATACTGCCACCCCTTCTGATAGTTATAGTGTAGCTTGACAGAGATGATTTTAGTATATTATAATGATATAGTTCTAATAGACTATACTTTTATAGTCGAAAGAAAGGAGGATCAAGTGGCGATTTCCAGCCTATACCCCCGCAAAACCATGCGCAACCACAGGCGGTTCATGATGGACCGCCTGGACTACGATCAAAAAGCGGAAAAAACCATCGACGGCGAGCTGGTGTCCTCCTTTATGTGTCTGCCGGAGTCCGCCGCCGAGGAGTTTGAGGCCAGCAAAAAGCTCTATTTCCAGCTCACTGGGCGCAGACAGGACCCGGCTCACGACATACTCATGTACCGCATCATCCAGTCCTTCAAACCCGGCGAGATCACCCCGGAGGAGGCCAACCGCATTGGCTACGAGCTGGCTATGAAATTCACCAAAGGCCAGCACCAATTTGTGGTGTCCACCCATGTGGACAAGGCCCACATTCACACCCACATTGAGTTTAACAGTACCAATCTTAACTGTGACGGCAAATTTCAGAACGTTAAGGATTCCGCTTTCATCCTGCGGGAGCTGAATGACAATCTGTGCAGGTCCCACGGCTATTCAGTCATTGAAAATCCAAAGCCCAGCGCAAAGAAACAGAAAGAACTGGCGGCGGCTCAATACGGCTCCAGTCATAAGGAGCAGCTACGGCAGGCCATTGACCGGGTGCTTCCCAACAGCCGGGACTACGAGGATTTCCTGGCAAAAATGCGGGCCGAGGGCTATGAGGTAAAGGAGGGAAAAACGCTGTCCTTCCGCGCCCCCGGCTGGGACCGCTTCACCCGCTCCTCCAAACTGGGGAGCGATTATACCAGGGAAGCCCTGCGGGAGCGTTTCGCCGTCCGGGGCGGGGGGCCTGCCGGGGCAAAGAAGCCCTTTCAGCGGGATGGCCGGAAGGTCAATCTGCTTATCGACATTCAAGCGAAGATGGCCGCTGGGAAGGGTGCCGGGTATGAGCACTGGGCAAAAATATTTAATCTGAAAGAGGCCGCTAAGACGCTGAATTTTCTGGTGGACAACGGCCTGACCGATTATGATGAGCTGGCGGCACGGGCGGTGCAGGCCGGGGACAGGTTCAATGCCGCTTCCCGCCGCATCAAACAGTTAGAGGCGCGGATGGCCGATGTCGCCCAGTTAAAGACCCATATCATCAATTACTCCAAGACGCGGGAGGTCTACGCTGCCTATAAAAAGTCCCGCCATAAAAAGGAATTCCTGGCGGAGCATGGGGCCGAGATCGCCCAGCATGAGGCTGCGAAAAGGGCCTTTGACGCCCTGGGCGGCAAGCCCATCCCCAAAGTGGCCCAGCTTTCCCAGGAGTACGCCGAGCTGCTGGCGGAGAAGCAGCGGGAATACGAGGAGTACCGAACGGCGCGTCAGGACATGATCGCTTATCAGACAGCGAAGCAGAACGTGGACAAAATCCTCGGCCTGGAGCTGGAGGAACAAGAGCAGAATAGAGAACAAAAGCCGGAGCGGTGACTGCAAAAATTCTCCCATGCCGCTTGGTATGGGAGAATTTTTTATATTCATTCAACTGTAGCGTTTGTCGGCTATTCATCTTTGAAACGGACCACAGGAATTTGCTTGACTTTCTTCCCGCTTTTCCGCCGTTCCAGCGCAAATACCATATCATTGGTGCGTTCAAAGAAGCCCTTGCCCCTCTGCCAGCTCATGCCGCATTTGCAATGCTTCAGCCCTATAAACTGCTGTTTCATTTTTCTACCACACGCTGGGCAGACTTTACCGCAGCTCCCTTTCTTTTTGGGCACGGACGGAGGATTTGGGGACGGTTGCGGCTTATCTGGAAGCCCGTCCTCTTGAATGCGAATTTCGTATTGGGGCAGCTTGGAGAGAAGCTCCTGGTGAACCTCGTCATAGGGGACCCATATGCAAGTGGAGACTATTTTCTCATATACCTTATCCGTGATCGCGGACACCGCCGCGCCTTGGGGCATTTCTCCATGCTCCCGATAGTATTCGCACACGGATTTGAACATCCAATCAGCAATTTTGGCTTTATGCTTCTGCCGCAAGTCTCCATAGGTTCTATTGGGCTGCATCTGTCTTTTGTAGGCAAGTGAGGGTCGATGCTTTTTCATCATGATGCGCTCCATTGTTTTTCTTTCAATTTCTGGAGTTCTATATATTCCACAACCGACATTCTCCCATGCTCACTTAAAGATAGCGTGTCCTTTACCAGCTTTTCACAGGAGCAATCACGAGTGACGTACACCATTTCCAATGGCTTCTTTTCATCGTAGGAACATCGGCCAATCAGATAATCGGCAGATACGCCATAATGCTCTGCCAGCGTGATGAAATGCCGGAGAGGAAGCTCATATTCTCCTTTTTCGTATTTGGAATAGTGCTGCTGAGAGATACCCAAAACTGACGCTATATCGCTCTGCGAATAGTCATGATCTTCCCGCAGTTCCCGAAGTAAGTCCATCACATTTTTCAAAGCGGTCCCCCTCCTTTTTAGGAAGCGTACCATACATAGGATAGTGTGTATTGATTTCACCCATTCATTCACGTATAATACATATAATTATATGTATCAAGGAGACACAAATTATGATGAACACCGCTTGCGCGTTCACCGGCCACCGCCCCAGCAAATTCCCATGGAGATATGACGAAACGGACAGCCGGTGTGTGGCGCTGAAAGAGGAACTGACCGGGCAGATATCAAAACTGGCGGAAGTCGGTGTAACGGATTTTTTCAGCGGCATGGCGGAAGGAACCGACACCTACTGTGCGCAGATCGTTCTTGACCTGCGCAGAAAAAACCCCGCGCTGAACCTCCACTGTGTCCTGCCCTGCGAGGGGCAGGCGGACAGATGGAGCGATTCAGCGCGGGAGCGGTATCACATGATTGTAGCGCGGGCCGATTTTGTGGACTATGTGAGCCGGAAATACTATGATGGATGTATGCTGGCACGCAACCGGCGTTTGGTGGATCAGGCCGGAATCCTGCTGGCGGTGTATAATGGGGAGCGGCGCGGAGGAACGGCGGCGACTGTGCGCTACGCGCAAAAGGCGGGGCGGGAGATTATTATGATCGACCCACTTACCCCGACGCTTGCTAACAGTAGAAATCTAAGCTGAAAAAACAAGGGGGATTCATTATGGCTGCAAATCTGCCGCCTGAAATTGGCAAGGCATTGGAAGGGCTGTTCAAAAAAGGGTCGCTGTCAGAAAACGGTGACTGGATCGCGGAATATGTGGATTTCATCGAAACCGAAGCCCACGGTATTCCTGTCCAGCGCGTGAACATCAAGGATGAAGATATGGCGGGTCTTTTGAGCAAGGCTGTTGGGCAATATTCCACCCTTCAGACGGGGCCGCTGGGCGACTATGACGATCTGGAAAATGTCTGCGCCTGTTTGACCGAGGAGCTGGACCGCTACCTGTCTCCTTACAAGGGAAAAACGCTGCTGGTCTGCGGAATAGGGAACCGGGATTTCCCGGCTGATTCCATTGGGCCAGAAACCGCAAAAAGGATTTTTACCCACGTTCCGATGAAGTCTGTGTTTGAAAAACTGACGGTGCTGGCTCCAGGTGTGAGCGGCGAAACAAACATCAGCGGAAGCGCCTTAATCGCCAGCGCATCATCCGCAGTAGACGCGGCCTGTGTGCTGCTGGTCGATTCCACAAATTGCACGGAATATTCCCGGCTCTGCCGCAGTATACAGTTGACGGACGCTGGAATACGGATTTATTACAGCGGAGAGGAATTATCGCAATCCACGATTGGTGTGCCGGTCATTTCTATCGGAATCCCGGCTGTAATCTCTGTCAAGGACTTAGTGCCGGAGATGGAGGCGTCCAATCAAGAGTTTTTGACTGTTTCCAATATTCAAGCTGTGGTAAGAAGGGCCTCGCTGATGATCGCCTGCGCAATTATGCGGGTGGCCTATCCAGAACTGGATCACAGCACCAGCATGATGATCGCGGACTATTCGTTGCTGTAAACCAAGTCTGTATGCCCGCTTTATATGTCCCGCGCGGAGGTGCGGGAAGAAGCGACCAACGGGAGCGGAAAAGCCACGCCGCAAGGCGTGTTCGACTGGACGCGGAGCGGCCAGTCCGGGGTTTGGGGGAACCCCAACAAGCGAGCGGCGAAATCCAAAAGGATATCGCCGCTCATTGCTTGCAGCAGATGTTATTGGAAATTTCTGATAATGAATAGCGAATTATCGGATGTCGCAAAAAAGAAACCGCCCCAGTGTAGCACACGGTAGGGGCGATATCCAATAATTCGCTTGAACGGAGCCGCGGAAATAGGAGTAGAAGCTATGGGGAAAATATGTCCTCCCTATGGCAACCTAATTTTCCGAGTATGCGGCAGGTCGGACAATGTGTTGTCCCAAATCACCCAGGACAATGCCAGCATCGCCGAGCAGATACCCAAGGATGCGAGGGACCGCTTCAGCACCGGGGACGGGACAGTGCTTCAAGGCTATCTGTTCAACGATGGCGGCTTTAAAACGTATAGAAAGGGAAAAAACCTAACGACTATGGCACAGGAATACCGTTCTATGAAGCGGTGACCCTGGCCCGGGTGCTGTTCCCCGAGATTCAAGCTTTTTTCAGAGACAAGGAAGGGCAGAGAGTTTGCGATGTGGGAAGCGCAACGGGGTACAGGGCAAAGGGGACAGGTATAGCGCAGGGCGGGAACATCTTCAACGATGCTCCCGCCCAAAATAAATTAGAAAGAATACTCCTGCTCTGGTTTGTTGTTTACAGAACTAAGTCACATTCCCGTTTTTATCACAGGTGAGCGTTAGACTGGCTGTGCGGACTTGACCATTAGGGCCGGTGAAAGTGGCATTGCCATAGGCAGTGTTGCCAGATACATATTCAGAGTGGGACGCAATATCCCAACCCTGCCGGTAGATTATGGCCTTATAATCACAAGAATCAGCATTGCTCGTGACACCATTGTATGTAAAAGACGCATTAAGCGTATATGCAAAGCATCTTTGACCTAAAGGGTCATAATAGGTATAGGTTCTATACGTATTAGCATTAGAATGCATTTTCCAATCATTATCCAATGTAATGATAGCGTAAGATCCGTCCTCATAATACACGGTGTAATCCGTGGTGTAATTGGCTGCCATAGTTTGTGGAATCAAAAAGCCACCCATAATAAGCATGACAAAAAATGTGTAGAATAGCCGCTTCATCAAAAAAACCTCCTAATCATCGTAGCTATAGATAATGTGTTCTGATGGGTAGTCATTCCAAAAATCGGGAGCCCTATCATCGGTTTTGATAATCACAAGACCACCATTAAACCAAAGGCAAACCGCAAGACCCACTGCAACGGTTAAGAGCGCGGCCAAAATCACCATTAAAGCACGATGGCTTTGGCTTTTCTTCTGGCGTTCTGCTGCGAGCGCAGCTGGGGTACATTCGTCCAGCAAGCGAGCAGCGCACTCCTCTGGCGTTCCAAAATTTGAAACGATGTCAGATTCACTAGCCTCTGGGACATCCCCTAAGTAGACTGTTATTGCATTGCTCAACCGAGAAAGAAGATGTTCCTTTTCTCTGGAAGGGCAGTCCATCAAAATACGAACGGAATGGAGATAGCGTTCTTTCATAGACTGATACCTCCTTTCCCATTTGATAATGCGCTGGTTACTAACTGAACAACCCCAGAGGTAAATGCCTCATAGATTGCCCAAAGTTTTTGAAAATAGTCTCGACCAGTTTCAGTTATGCCGAAATATTGTCTTCTTCGCCCGTCTGGGGCTATTCGTTTAGGTAGTTCTTGAATATACTGTTGCTCAATCATGCGGTAAAGAATTGCATAGGGGAATGTAATTGAAACTGCTCCTCCACTACGCTCCATAATTGCAGGGGCCAGTTCTAATGCATAGTAGTCCCTTTCATGGAGCAAGGCGAGCACTAGCATTTCAGATAGTGCCTTTTTTAAGTTTTCTTCCATGTAAGTGCTCCACCTTTTGAAAATTATCAGAATCATCATTATGATAACACAATAACACAATTTTCTTAGATGTGCAATAGATTTTTAAAAAATAATATTATCGGATATAAATTTATTTTCATTGACAAATAATTTGGAGTGGAGTAGAATTACACAAAGAGAGGAGGTGATTTTTATGAGAATCAATAATATGCTAACATCCCCCGTGAATAGGCTACGGTTTGACTGTGGGCATCGCAGCAGCCAAGCATCTTTTAACCGCCTGCTGTCTGACACACAGCAGGAAAGCAACACGCCGGCAATATTTATGTATTTACCTACTAAAGACACTGTCTATTCTGGCGGAATAGGACACCAGACAGTATATGCCGAATATACTTCTTATTCCACTGAAGAAGACCCTGTCGTCCGAATCAAAGGTCAGGCCAGCGACGGTGAATTTGACTTTACCTGTCACATCAATGACATTGATCCGAAGCAGGCATCCTATGCGGAAATGTGCGCTTTGTTTGGTCATTTGCAGAAAACCGGGCAAATCCCACCCGAAGCAAATTCACTTGTTCATTTTAATGTGCTCCCCCACGGAATTAATACGGGGAAAGTCACACAGAAACTGAACTATATGAATGAAATTGATAAAATGACTACATCGCAAATGTTTTCTCAGCCCAATCAAGCTGAAGCGGAGTGTCTGCTTAAAATGTATCAAAATTTTATCAATATGAAAAAGGAGAACCCATCATGAAAAAGGTATCTTCTTCGTAT
>ERZ777011.2754-NODE-2754-length-12930-cov-3.695223_pt1 | contig 12930 bp, 15 predicted proteins | sample MGYA00374964_ERZ777011 | MGnify/ENA primary metagenome ERZ777011 (study PRJEB29310, sample SAMD00008975) | mouse gut metagenome | study: EMG produced TPA metagenomics assembly of the Metagenome analysis of fecal microbiota from mouse which was promoted...
ATCCATGCAAAATTTGCTTCGCAAATGGATTTTTACTTGCAATATATACGTTTTCTTACGGACTTAGCAGTAAATGCTAAGTCCTGTGTGAACAGTAACCCGGCTTTCACATTCCCCGCATTTCCACTCTGCATAATAATACACCTTTAATGCATAATATTCAACTATTTTTTCATTTTATGCAGTTTTTATTGAATTATTCATTAAAATATGCATAAATTTACACTTGCATTTTGCACGAACCTGTTGTATATTGTTCTAGGAACAAATGCATTCGGGAACAGGATTTCCTAATATAAATGCAATACATACAACTCACAATTCACAAAAAGGAGATTACATTATGAAAGAAAAAGTAGTTCTTGCTTACTCAGGCGGACTGGATACGACCGTGATCATTCCGTGGCTGAAAGAAAATTTTGACTATGAGGTGATCTGCGTGTGCGGTAACTGCGGTCAGGCGGAAGAACTTGACGGACTCGAGGAGCGCGCTTTATCCAGCGGCGCATCCAAGCTCTACATTGAAGACCTCACAGACGAGTTCTGCGATGATTTTATTATGCCGTGCGTACAGGCACACGCTGTATATGAAAACAAATATCTGCTCGGTACATCCATGGCAAGACCGGTAATCGCGAAGAAATTAGTCGAGATCGCACGCAAAGAGGGCGCTACCGCAATCTGTCACGGCGCTACCGGCAAGGGCAACGACCAGATCCGTTTCGAGCTGGGCATCAAAGCGCTCGCTCCCGATTTAAAGATCATCGCTGCATGGAGAAATGAGAAATGGACCTTAAACTCCCGCGAGGAAGAGATCGAATACTGCCGTCAGCACGGCATCAACCTGCCTTTCTCCGCGGATTCCAGCTACAGCCGCGACCGTAACTTATGGCATATCAGCCATGAAGGTCTGGAGCTGGAAGATCCCGCTAATGAGCCGAATTATGAGCACCTGCTGGTTCTCGGCACAACACCGGAGAAGGCTCCCGAAGAAGGCGAGTACGTGACCATGACTTTTGAAAAAGGCGTTCCCACCTCCGTCAACGGCAAGAATATGAAAGTGTCCGAGATCATCGCCACCCTGAACGAACTGGGCGGCAGGCACGGCATCGGTATCGTAGATATCGTGGAAAACCGTGTGGTAGGCATGAAGTCCCGCGGTGTGTATGAGACCCCCGGCGGAACGATTCTCTACGAGGCACACCAGCAGCTCGAGGAGCTGATCCTCGACCGCGATACCTATGCGCTTAAGGCAGACATGGGCAACAAGTTTGCACAGATCGTATATGAAGGAAAATGGTTCACCCCGCTTCGCGAGGCAGTGCAGGCGTTCATCGAGTCCACACAGCAGTATGTGACCGGTGAAGTGAAGTTCAAGCTGTACAAAGGCAACATCATCAAGGCAGGAACCACTTCTCCGTACACACTCTACAACGAGAGCATCGCTTCCTTCACCACAGGCGATATGTACGACCATCACGACGCGGAAGGATTTATCAACCTGTTCGGTCTTTCCAGCAAGGTACGCGCCATGAAGATGCAGGAGAACGGTGTGAAGCTGATCTAAGCCGGCACGCGTTTATTCCATTTATGAAAAACAGTCCCCGCAGCAATTTATGATTCCATGCTGTGGGGATTTTTATCCTGCTGCCCGTTTACTTTGCAGTTACACGCTTTTTTTTTCAGCTTTCGTGTGATATGATAATAATGTATCTATTCAATATACTTCATTAATCTCACACAATATCATACAAAAGGGACATTCTTATTCTTATGAACGCAATTACACTAATTATTATATATCTGGCTGCCATCAATTTGATCAGCTTTGTTGTTATGGGTGTGGATAAATATAAAGCCAGGAAACGCGCCTGGCGTATTCCGGAGTCCACGCTCTTTGTGCTCGCCTTAATCGGCGGCAGCATCGGTTCCATCGCGGGTATGCACCTGTTTCATCATAAGACAAGGCACTGGTACTTCCTGTACGGAATGCCAGCCATCCTGATCATACAGATTCTGATTGTCGTCGCGCTGGTGACCTCGCCGATTGAATTTCTGATCATGTAAAAAAAGTTAATTTGCTTCGCAAATTAACTTTGCGAGATTTTCCCTCGGCAAACTCGAATAAGCGGAAGATTTCATTTTGCGAGATTTTCCCCCGGCAAACTCGAATAAGCGGAAGAGTTTATTTTGCAAGATTTGTCTTCGGCAAACTCGAAAAAGCGAAAGATTACACCTTAAAGTAAATAATGGGAGAAGGGGCGTCTATGCATATTGCAGTCTGTGATGATAATATTGCTGACAGAAAACAGATGGAGCGGCTCTTAGAACGGGCTTCGGACAGGCGGATACACACCACGGGTGTATTCTATATTGATTCTTTCGGAAACGTGGAGGCTGTCATGCACGCGCCTATGCTTTACGATGCTTTCTTTATTGATATGACATCCGGTCCCGTCAATGGGTTCCAGCTTGCCGGAAAGCTGATCGATGCAGGCGTGACCGCGCCGATCGTTCTGTGTGTCTCCACAATCAATTACCGCGCAATGATTGAAGCGGCTATGGCACAGCTGCCGCCGGACGGTGTGGAAAACACCAATCACGAGATCCTGTTCCGGAAGTTAAAAACCCAGATCCGATATCTGAACAAGCCGGTCCGCGTCGCTGAACTGGACGAAATGCTGGACTTTTGTATTGCGCAGAAGTCCCAGGTCATTCCAACCATAGAACTGCGCGGCGAGAAGGATACCCTCTATGTCTATGAGGATGAGATCCTGTATGCAGAAAAAGACGGCAACTACGCGCACGTGACTCTGACAGAGGACAGACAGATCGATGTGCTGTCCACCATGCACAATCTCTACGCGCAAGTTGCCGATTATGATCATTTCTTCCCGATCTCGGAGCAGGTGTTCGTCAATGTCTCCTATATCGAGAAACTGTCTTTACTGAAGCTTTCCATGAAGGATGGACGCGCTTTTACCGTTTCTCCGTTTGAACTCTCGCTGGTAAAAAAAGCAATCGAAGCATACCGCAGTGCAACATAAACTATCCTGTTACAATGTCACAATAATGCCGCCGTCATTGGCGTACATTGTACTGACGCCCGCCGTGTCCATGATCACTACGTTCCTGTAGGATGCACGCTTTTCCATCAGTTCACGCATATACTGTGCGCGCTCGGGACAGTTGCAGTGCGTGATCATGAGCGTTCTCTTCTCCGTATGCGACACATCCGCCACGAGGCAGTCTGCCATCTTGGCAAGCGCCTTGTTAATGCCGATCGCCTGACTCTTCTGCTCGATCACGCCCAGATTGCCTACCATAACAGGCTTGATACTCAGCGTTGAAGCGACGAGCGCCTTGACGCCGGTAAGGCGTCCGTTCTTACGAAGCGTCTCCAGATTATCCAGCACAAAATATGTTCTCATCTTACGCTTAAAGACTTCGATCTTCTCCACAGTCTCCTCGAAAGTAAGGCCGGCCTCCTTGTAACGCATAATCCTGATGGCAAGCTGCGTCTCTCCACAGCTTGCGGATTCCGAATCCACGACATGAATCTTCTTCTCTCCGTACTTCTCCTGATATAAACTTTTACCCAGTTCCGCACTGTTATAGCTCCCACTGAGATGGGATGACAGCGTCACCACATAGACTTCCTCCGCATCACACTGGTATGCCTCCATAAATTTCTCCGGTGAAGGACAGGACGATTTCGGACACTGCGGATATGCCGCTACCTTCTCCAGAAAATCCTTCTGGTTAAAAGTCTCGTCATCCCAGATCAGATCATCCCCCACTTCCAGTCCCAGCGGAACAGTCTGAAACCTCTCATCATTTTTACATTTTCCCGGCAGTTCACAACAACTGTCTACTACGATCTTATAACTCATAAAGCCCCCGCAACCCTTTCATGTAGTTTTCATTACTATTTATAATAGCATAACTTGTCACACATTGTAAACAGTAAATACCAAATGTACATGTATTTCATAACAGTTCAGTCTTCGGCTTCCCCGTCAGCGCACTGCAAATCAAAATAATTCGCTTTCTTTCCCCATATCCTCTGTGCTATACTGATACCGACGGTTATCAGCCCGTTTGCGGGATTCGCTTCGCGAACCCGAATAAGCGCAACAATTATCTACACCCTAAAATACTATAACCATATTTTGCAGTCTTATGAAACATTACCGCATACGAATTATTCAGAAACGGAGTACTTATGATCGCACTGAAAATCACCAACATCAAACAATTTATGGGAAAACTGCTCGGCAGCGAGGATTTCGATTTTTTTCTGCTGGAGGAGGCTTCCATCAGCACCTACAATACATTCCGTATTGACGGACATCAGAACAGAGAATTCTATACATCGGAAGAATGGGAAGATGAGGCCGTCCGCCCCTATGACTTTTCCGCCTGGAAGACCATGCGCCCGATCTGTTTTGACCTGATCAAAGGCAGGCGTACGCCTTCCGCCTTCCGCTTTGTCCTCCATCTGATCCCTTCCCATGTAGATTCGATCCTGCAAAAAGGTGATACTGCCGTATCCGCGGAACAGGTCAAGGCTTTCGTGCTGAACATAAAATATGACGGCACCGGTCTGACTCTGGTGACCGGCACCGCCTTTCATACTTTTGTTATGGATAAAACGCCTGACGTGCTCTGGGATCAGGCTGTCAGACGATTCCTCTCGCTAAAGTCGATCGCGTATGAGGAACTTTGACTCGCCCTATCAGAAGAATACTGTCACGCCGCCTGTCTGATAAGCCATCTCGAAATCAATTGCCGCCATGACCATCGCGAAAAGCAGCATGATTCCCAGCATAATCACTGCCGGAAAGTCATAGATCATTTTCCACTCTCCGCTTTTGCATTTATGACTCTCCACCAGAATCTCCAGACCCAGCAGAATAAAGACCACCGGCCAGCACCTGAATATAAAACTGTATCTTACCATCGGTACAAAAATGTGTGTCAAAAAGAGTATACCGTAGCACACCAGCGTAATGCCGAAAGACACCGTTCCAACTCTGCGGGTCGGCACATGCCTGACCTCTTTCCCGCAGTTTGCCACCGTCTGCCGCGCCCCGCCCGCTTCCTGATCCATCGTTGCTTCCTGGTTCATAACTGCTTCCCGTTCCATGTTCTCTCCCTCCTTATGCAATATTACTGTCGATCCGGTCCGTTATCATCTGCCACCGTATCCTGTTGTGCGTTCTGTGTAACATAGACCTGCCGCTCCGGTGCGCCGTACTGCACGGGCATATCATCTTCAACGATCATTTCCGCTTTCTTACCGCGGATCATCAGCAGACCCGCCCAGATAATCGCAATGCCGACCACAAAGCGCGGCAGATCATCTCTCATAAAATAATAAATTTGACTTAAGACAGAATTATCCCATCCAAAAATATCACATAAAAGATTAAATACCGCCTGCCATAACGTAGCCACGCCGATCAGGATAAATGCAGCCGCCACAACAGTCTTCTTTTTGCCGGTCATATGGGCACCCAGTTTCTCTATCGTGTTCCATTCATCCAGACCGAACAGGAACCTGTCTTCTACCGCCATAAAAGTATGCTCGTCTAACCCCGCCAGATTGTTGGCATGGAAGAAGCTGTAAAACCACATGGCAACAGGAAATACCGCCAGTGCGCCGATATTCGTAAGCCCGGTCAGTGCGATCAGAGACATAAATCCGAGCATAAGGCTGATTCCCATCTTCATAAATCCCAGATACATATCACCCGCCCCCGGTATGAGCGACCACATAAACAACCAAAATCTGCTTTTCTTTCTTTGCATTCTATTTTCCTCCATTTTCTATTGTTAATTAATATTCTGATATAAGTCCGTCCCGAACTGTGTCAATTTCTCATTGATATTGTCAAGAAACCCTCTCACGCCGCCGCGCTCCTGACCGGCAAGGTACTTTTCCCACTCATCGTCCCTGCTTCTCTGCCGCTTCTGGGCGATCTCTTCCAGAGAATCGCTCTCTTCCTGCTGCACGGGTGCCTTCTGCACACTCTCCACACGGTCGTTCGGCATAAAGATCAATACCGTAAGCGCCGCCGCCATGGCTGCCAGCACTTTAGCGCGATAGATGAAAACCTGCCTTTTCTTCGCAGCCTGCCTTTCCTGCCGCAGCTGCATGAATATATTTTCCTTAAGCTGTCCGGGGGCGTGCAGCATCTCCTCCGCCTCTACCTGCCTGATCAGCTCCGCGAGTGCCTCGTCGCTCATGCCGCCGGAGAAGTCGTCATTCTGCCGTCTGTTCACTCTTTTCTTTTCATCATCCATGTTATATATCATGCGCCCTTCTCCTTTCCATATAATTTGCGCAGCATAGCCCGCGCTCGATAAATCTGTGTCTGAACCGTCTTGACTTTCATGCCTCTCTGCGCTGAGATCTCCGCAACATTCATTTCGTCATAATAGTAAGCCTTTGCGATCTCATCATAAGGCGGCTTCAGTGACATACACCTGTTCAGTAAAGTCTGCCGCACCTCTTCTTCCAGGCAGACGGTCTCCGGCGCCCCCTCATAAGTACACGTCTCGTTCATCACCACATCTTCCGTCGGAATCACCCGCCTTCCGGCACTCTGCAGATAATCCAGGCATTTGTTCGTCGCGATCCTGCACAGCCAGGCTTTCTCATATTTACCGTCAAACTCCCCAAGATGTTTGTAAGCCGACAGGAAAGTCTCCTGCGCCAGATCCTCGGAGGCAAAATAGTCCGATGTCATTTTATAACATATGGAAAAAACAAGATGTTGGTAAGAATCAATCAGCGCTGACAATTGTTCTTCCCTGTTAATATCGTCTGCCCCCTTTCACAAGTAACTCTATCCATTATAACGAATGACTTCTTCGATTGTCTTCAATTATCTGCAGATTTTTTCATCCGGAAAATTTTTCTTTGTGAAATCTAATTACAAGCCTTGTTTCATGTCTAAAAAATGCTATATAAAATATATAATTTTTACCCCTTTACTTATGTTGGCATTCGGGCTATATTCATATCTAAGCGCATACGATTCCTTATGTGATCCGAATGCCGAAAAGACCCGAAAGTCTGTTGCCGCCCGCCTGGTCCGGTGCGGCCGCATAACCTGATGAACAGTGAGGTACATACCTATGACCCCCATGAAATGGTTTTATTCTTTCCTGCATAAACATACCCGCAGCATGATCTTCGGACTGGTGCTTGTCACGGTGATCTCCGTGCTCGCCATCGTCAAGCCGATCGTGTCCGGCGCCATCGTGGACGATGTGATCATCGCCGGACAGTATGAACTGCTGCCGAGGCTGATCGTATTTCTCCTGCTGATTACGATCCTGCGCGGTCTGCTGCGCTATCTCTCGCAGCTGATCTTCGAGACATGTTCGCAGGATGTGCTCTACACGATGCGCGATACCGTGTACCGCAAACTGCTGCAGGAGGACTTTAACTTCTATAATAAGAAGAGAACCGGTGATCTGCTCAGCCGGCAGACGGGCGATATGGACGCTATCCGGCATTTCATAGCATTTGTTATTTATCAGGTGTATGAAAATGTCTTCATCTTCCTGTTTGCCCTGGTCATGGTGTTTACGGTCAGTGTCAAACTGGCGCTGTGCATGTGTCTCGTGCTGCCGCTGTCCTTCCTCGTGACCTTAAGCCAGACGAAGAACGGGCGCCCCTGTTTCTGGAAGATCCGGGAACAGTTCTCTTCCTTAAATACATTTGTACAGGAAAATATCAGCGGAAACCGCGTCGTCAAAGCCTTCTCCAAAGAAGACTACGAAATCGGTAAATTTAACCGGGAAAACGACGGCTACCGCGACGCCGAGCTTGCCGCCGCGGAAATCTGGACAAAATACGTACCGCTGTTTGAGTTTCTCTCCAACCTGCTCACCCTCATACTCATGCTCGTGGGCAGTATCATGGTCATTCAGGGAGAAATGACGCTGGGCAGCTATGTAACGGTGAACGGCTATCTGTGGATGCTCATGAACCCGCTGCGGCAGATCGGATGGCGGATCAACGATATCCAGCGTTTCACCACTTCCGTGGAAAAGATCTTCGCCACCTACAGCGAAGAGCCTAATGTAAAATATCCCGTCAATGCGATTCCCTGTAAACGTCTGCGGGGCGATGTGGAGTTTCGCGGCGTATCCTACAGCGCCGATGACGAAGATATCATACATAACGTCAGTTTCCATGTGAAGAGCGGGCAGACGGTAGGCATCCTGGGCTCCACCGGTTCCGGCAAATCGACGATCATGAATCTGCTGTGCCGTTTCTACGACGTGACGGACGGAGAAGTACTGGTGGACGGGCGCAACGTCAAAGATCTCGATCTGTATAATCTGCGGCAGAATATCGGCATGGCCATGCAGGACGTCTTCCTGTTCTCGGATACGATCGAGGGAAATATCGCTTACAGCCGGCCGGACTGCCCTTTTGAAGAAGTCGAGAAAGCTGCCGTTATGGCGGATGCGGACGGATTTATCCGCCAGATGCCGGAAGGCTATGACACGATCGTCGGTGAACGCGGCGTAGGACTTTCCGGCGGTCAGAAGCAGCGGATCTCGCTGGCAAGGGCCCTGCTGAAGGACCCTTCCATCCTGATTCTGGACGACACTACTTCCGCCGTGGACATGGAGACGGAAAGCTACATACAGGATCAGCTCCGCACGCTGGACAGAGACTGCACGATCTTCGTGGTTGCCTACCGCATATCCTCCATCAAAGATTCCGACCTGATTCTGGTTCTGAATGACGGGCACATTGTGGAACAGGGCACACACGAAGAACTGCTTAAAAATAACAGTTATTATGCAACTGTGTTCCGGCATCAGTACGGAGAATATGAGAAATACATCGGGAACTGCTGATCCGGCTCCTGCAGACTGATATGAGCAGAACATGCTCGGAAACGAGGAAACAACAATATGGCACGAAACAAATATGACATTGATGAAATCATCGAAGAAAGCTATGACATCCGACAGATGAAACGTCTGCTGCAATATGTGAAACCTTACCGCGGGCAGCTTGCGCTGGCACTCTTTCTCATGCTGTCTTCCTCCGCGCTGACCATGCTCTTTCCGATCTTTATCAGTGAGATCATGGATACTTATATTCCGGAAGGAAATATACGCGCCATTGTGATGATTACATTAATATCACTCGTTATAGTATTGTACGCCTGCATCTGCATCCGTTTTAAAATACGGATTACGAGCCGCGTCGGCCAGTCCGTGGTACACAAGCTCCGTTCCGATATCTTCTGCCACCTGCAGGAACTGCCTTTTTCCTACTATGACGAACGTCCCCACGGCAAGATACAGGTGCGCGTAGTCAACTACGTCAACAGCTTAAGCGACCTGTTGTCCAACGGTATTATCAACACGATCACGGATCTGTGCAACCTGATCTTTATCCTGCTCTTTATGCTTGCGCTTCATGTGCGGCTCACACTAATCTGTCTGTGCGGGCTCCCCGTGCTGATGGCGGTCATTATCTTCGTCAAGAGGCGCCAGCGGCATGCATGGCAGGTGCAGAGTAACAAGCAGTCCAATCTGACCGCCTATATCGCAGAGAGCATTAACGGTATACGGGTTACCCAGTCTTTTGTGCGGGAGGAGGAGAACACTTCTATCTTCAACCGGTTGAGCGACGGCTACCGCGGCTCCTGGATGCGTGCCGTCAAATATAACTTTATCATGTGGCCGTGTATCGACTCCATCTCCACCGTGACCACCGCCTTCATCTATGTGATGGGCATCGGCTGGATCTCCGGTGAACTCTACGGGGTCACGATCGGTATCCTGATCGCTTTTACCTCCTACATATCGAGGTTCTGGGAGCCGATCAACACGCTTGCCTCCTTCTACAACTCGCTTCTCACGGCAATCGCCTATCTCGAACGCATCTTCGAGACGATCGATGAGCCGGTAAATGTTAAAGATGCGCCTGACGCGGTACCCATGCCGCCCATTCGCGGAGAGGTCACTTTCCGGGATGTATGTTTCAGCTACGAGGATAACGTGCAGATTCTGAACAAGGTAAACTTCACCGCCAATCCCGGTGACACCTATGCCATTGTGGGGCCTACCGGCGCCGGAAAATCCACCATCGTCAATCTGATCAGCCGTTTCTATAATGTAGACTCCGGCACGATCCTGATCGACGGTACGGATATCTCCCGGGTAACGCTGAAATCTCTGCGTAAGCAGATGGGTATCATGATGCAGGACAGTTTCATCTTCTCCGGCACGATTATGGATAACATACGTTATGGGAATCTGGACGCCACGGACGAGGATGTGATCAACGCTGCCAAAACCGTCTGCGCGCACGATTTTATTATGGAGATGGAACACGGCTACCAGACCCAGGTCAACGAGCGCGGCAGCCGCCTTTCAGCCGGACAGCGGCAGCTCATCAGCTTCGCCAGAGCGCTGCTGGAGAATCCCGCGATCCTGATTCTGGATGAAGCAACCTCCAGCATCGACACGGAAACCGAGATCCTGCTGCAGAAAGGCCTGAACCGCCTGCTGGAAGGCCGTACCTCCTTCATCATCGCCCACAGACTCTCCACGATCAAGAACGCGAGTTGTATCATGTATGTAGATCAGGGAAATATACTTGAGAAGGGAACTCACGATGAACTGCTGGAGTTAAAGGGAGATTATTATAAGCTGTTTATGTCACAGTATGATTTTCTGACAGAGCAGAAATAATAAGCTGACGGCTTTGAAATCTGACGGCTTTGTATCCGGCAGCGGGCTTTGCACCGAATCTTCGTGCAAAAGCCCGTTGCCCGCATCAATTTCTGTCCGGATCAATTGTTCGGGTCAATTTCCACCCGCAAAACCACTTCCGCCTTACCCTTTCATCTTCGGCTTAAAGACAAGACTTGCCAGATAACCGAACACCAGCGCGGCACAGCACCCCACTGCGCCGGTCTTGAAACCGCCCTGGAACAGCCCGATAAATCCGCTTTCGGATATGGCTTCCTTGACGCCCTTCATCAGAATATTCCCGTAACCGAGCAGCGGCACACTGGCGCCCGCGCCCGCATACTCCATAAAAGGCTCATACCAGCCGAAAAAGCTGATCACCGCACCCGTACATACGAGCAGCACCATGATACGCCCCGGCAGCAGCTTCGTCTTTTCCATCAGAATCTGCACCAGCGCACAGATCAGACCGCCTACCCAGAATGCATTGAAATAATCCATGACTTCCTCCGTTTCCACGCTGCCTATGTCACGTCTTACGCTAAGATGTAAACATAGATTACAGTGTCACGTTCTTTTTAGAATTATTTTCTGCAAATCCGGAGAAATTATGCGAAAAGAGTTTTTTCAGATATGGATGCTCTCACATACATGTTCTACGATCTCCCGGATGGAAAAACCCTCACACCCTATCGTGACATCCGCGTATTCCTCATACATGGGCACGCGCTCCGCGTAAAGCTCCGTCAGTCCCTGGCCTTCCCGCAGCGTAACGCCGCGCTCGTTCAGGTCTCCCAGCCTGTCGGCAATAGCGTCGCAGGACAGCCTGAGATATACGACCACGCCAATCTGTTTTAGATGCTCCATGGCTCTGCGCCCGTATACGGCACTGCCGCCGGTGGCAATCACGGTTCTGTGTACATCAATGGAGGCATTGGCATCCTCCTCTACAGACCAGAATGCTTCTATGCCCCGTTCCTCTATGATCTCATGTAACAATTTTCCTTCTCTGCTCTGAATAACCAGATCCGAATCCACAAAGGCATAGCCCAGCTTCTTGGCAAGTACTACCCCTACTGTGCTCTTGCCTGCGCCGGGCATACCGATGAGGATAATATTATCCTTGTTCATATATACTTGTGCCTTTCAATCAATTCCCGGTACTACGTGAACTATCCCAGGTATGCAACTACTTCCACCTCGCAGAGCACATCCTTGGGAAGCTGCTTCACGGCAACACAGCTTCTGGCCGGTTTTTCGGTGAAATATTTCTCGTAAACTGCATTAAAAGCGGCAAAGTCAGCCATTTCCGCCAGAAAACATGTGGTTTTTACAACTTTCGTGTAATCTGTGCCGGCTTCTGTCAGAATTGCGCCCACATTCCGCATAACCTGCTCTGCCTGTTCCGTAATATCATCGCCCTTAATCTCCCCTGTAGGCGGATCAATCGGAATCTGTCCCGATGCATACAGGAAGTCTCCTGCAATAATGCCCTGTGAGTAAGGTCCGATTGCCGCCGGTGCTTTGTCCGTAGCCACTTTAGTTAACATAACTTTTCCTCTCTTTCTTTACTGCTCATGTTTTTTGCTCTTGTTTATTTACTGTTCTTGTTTATTTTTTCTATTGTCCCTTTTTGCATTTCTCTTTTCTTTCGCTATCTCTTCTATTTCTTCCATTTTTTCTTCTATTTTCTTCTATTTCTTCTATTATTCCCCGCCAAACCGCGCCCTCACATAGAATCCCCTGGCATTCTCAATCACTTCCGTTACCACGCCCTCCCGTTCCAGCATACGTTCCCGGAACGGAAAATTGCCGGACATGGCAAGCGACGGATCTATCGTATAATAGTAATTACTCGGAAGAACACCTTCCGTCACGGTGACGTGATCCCCTTCCTTCAACAATCCGGGACGTTCCATCTTAAATTCCATTTCCCGCATGGTATCTGACCTTCTTTCCTGTTGTTCTTCATGCGTTTATCTTCACAGGCCGCTCCCCGACCGTTACATGCCAAGCATGTTCCTGAGCGGATTGACTCCTTTGGCCTGACTGATCAGCATATCCTTCTCCCGCACCAGATAATCCTCCAGTCCTCTGGTCTCTTCTTCCGTAAATCCCTCTGACTTCTCGATCACCCCGTCCGGTACAAGCCCTTCCGCCCAGTCTTTTCCCCTGAGAAAAGAGACCCGC